>WNEZ01020486.1_pt1 | contig 10213 bp, 7 predicted proteins | sample 5400521 | NCBI WGS metagenome assembly WNEZ01 (sample SAMN13153339, study PRJNA577476) | soil metagenome | isolation source: 120 cm saprolite under Douglas fir tree site 2 hole 1 replicate 1 | place: USA:California | collected 2015-04-18
TACAGTGGTTGACCCAAGCGGCGCCGCCGTTTCCGGTGCGACAGTGGTCCTGAGGAATCCGGATACAGGACTGCAGCGCCGCGCAAAGACGAACGAATCGGGCGACTATGAGTTCTTAGCTGTCCCGGTCGGAGAAAAGTACAGCGTTCAGGTCGAGGCGAAAGGGTTTGAAAAGTCCGTCCAGAATGGAGTCAAACTCCTACTCAACCAGAAGTACCGGGCGGACTTCAAGCTTGTGGTCGGCGCTGTGACTGAGACGGTCGAAGTCACTAGCTCTACGACGCAGGTGGATACCACCAGCACGCAACTTGGCGATGTCATCGAAGATAAGAAGATGACCGACCTGCCACTCAATGGCCGCAGCTACATCGACTTGATGGGACTGCAAGCAGGCGTGGTTCCTGTTTCCTCTGATGCTGCGATTCACGACCGTTTCGTTTCTGGCAATCAGAATTCCGGCCAAGTATCTGTCAACGGTCAGCGAGAGTCCGCCAACTCATTTTTGGTAAATGGCGGTGACGTCGAAGAAAGCGTTCAAAACGGAGCTTCGATCGTTCCTACGCTCGACTCGATTCAGGAATTTCGACTGTTGACCAACTCGTTCAATGCCGAGTATGGCCGTTTTTCCGGCGCTATAGTTAACGTCTTAACAAAGCCGGGAACCAACGAAATTCATGGTTCTGTCTACGAGTTCCTGCGCAACGAGAAGCTCGATGCGCGAAGCTACTTCGATCAGGACAGGGGCGACTTCAAACGTAACCAGTTCGGGGGCACGATCGGAGCTCCGGTTGTGAAGAACAAGGTCTTCTTCTTTGGCGATTACCAGGGTACCCGCGAGATTCGTGGAGTCTCGTCAGGCCTAGTCAACGTGCCTTCTCCGCTCGAGAGGAGTGGGGATTTCTCCGAACTTCCGGATGACTTCACCGGCTCTGTTGCTGGTAGTGACGATCCCGCTGTTGGCAATTTTCCGAGTGTGTTAACTCAACGCCTGGGATATTCGGTGATCTCCGGTGAACCGTATTGGTTTCCCGGATGTACTACAACGGATACCACAAGCGGATGCGTGTTTCCTGGCGCGAACGGCCCGTTCATTCCTCAATCTGCGTGGTCTCCAGTTGCCCTGGCCACGCTGAAATTCATTCCCGCGCCGAACGTTTCCTCGGGGGAATTTTCCACCACTGCCGAAAAGCTAAATCTGCGCGACGAGAAATTCGGACTCAAGCTTGACCTTAATACGGCGCATCTCGGCAACTGGTCGGGGTATTACCATTTCGACGATGCCAACTTCCTCAACCCTTTTCCGGCGTTTACCTCGAACGTACCGGGGTTCTCCGCAGTCACGCTCTCGCGGGCGCAGCAATTCCAGGTGAGCAACACCGCCATCTTCAACCCCAATACTGTCAACGAAGTGCGTATTAATTACACCCGCTTCGCGTTCTTGAAGAACAAGCCTGTGGGTGGCCTTGGCAAGATCGAAGACTTCGGATATATCCGCGGCGACGCGGCGAATCCGCTGGGAGTTATCCCGACCAATTCTAAGTACGAGGGGGTCGCGCCCATCAGCCTGGACAACACAGGCACCTCCTTCGGCCTGCCGGACGGCACCACAGGCCAGTACAACAATACGTACCAGATCACCGATAACTTTTCGAAGGTGGTAGGAAAACATACGCTCAAGTTCGGCGGTGACATCCGGTATATCCAGGTAAACGAACGCAACACGTACACATCGAACGGTTGGTTTGCCTTCGACGGAGGCGAGACCGGAAACGATTTTGCTGATTTTCTGTTGGGAGCACCCGACCTCTTCAATCAAACAAGCCCACAACTGCTGGACTCGCGGACGAAATATTTCGGTCTTTATGGGCAGGATACGTACAAGGTTAGTTCCAACCTTACTGTCAACTACGGATTGCGCTGGGACACAAGCCAGCCTTTCTACGACACGAAGGACAGGATTCAGACATTCGTGCCTGGTGTGCAGTCGAAGATTTATCCTGATTCACCGACCGGCTTTGTTTTTCCGGGGGATCCCGGAGTGCCGCGTACGCTCGCGCCCACACAATACAACCGGTTTGCTCCCCGCCTGGGTATAGCTTACTCGCCTAGTGCAACTGAAGGATTTGCAGGGAAAATTTTTGGTGGTCCGGGCAAGACCAGCATCCGCGTTGGGGGCGGTCTTTACTACACCGCCATCGAGGACGTCACCCTTTTCAACGAGGTCGGCGATGCTCCTTTCGGACTGTTTTGGATCAGTCCGTCACCCGTTTACCTTGAAGAACCCTACAAACGCCGAGTGGGCCAGCAAGATCCGGTGGGGAACCGTTTCCCGTTTACCATTCCGGCAGCCGGAGCCACCGGTATCTGGGCAAAATACCTGCCGATTGCATTTTCGCCCGGCTACAATATCCACAATAAATTGCCCTATGCTGAACACTTCAACCTGACCATTCAACGCGAAATTGCCAAGAGCGCGGTGCTCTCGATAGGGTATGTCGGGTCACGCGGGCGTCACCTGCTTTCAACGGTCGAGTCGAACCCGGGCGATCCGGCAAAGTGCCTTGCTACCCCCGGCTGCGGCACGTTTGGAGAGGACACTATTTACGATTTGGGGGGCGGGAATTTTGTTTTTGGGACGCGGCCCTTTTCGGTGACTTCCGGCCGTGAGCTCGATAAGACAACTGGAATTGGTTCGCTTGATTTTCAGAACAACGCCTGGGAAGCTACAGTTGCCAATTCCAACTACAATGCCCTGCAAACTAGCCTGGAAAAGAAGCTCGGCGACCTTCGCCTATTGGCCGCCTACACGTGGTCGAAGTCCATCGATAACTCTTCCGGCTTCTTCGACCCCATCAACCCCTTCAATCCAAGCTTAAGCCGGGCGCTTTCCACCTTCGATATAGCGCACAATTTTGTCGTCAGCTATAGCTACGATTTGCCTTTTGCCAGAGCGGCCCACGGCATCCAGGGCAAGTTGCTCTCTGGCTGGACAATATCGGGAATCACGCGTTTTAATACCGGTTTCCCAGTCACACTTACCGAGGACGACGACAACTCTCTTTGCGGCTGTGGCGGGGCCGACGTGCCCAATTACAACGGCCAGCCTATTCACTTCCTTGACCCGCGAAATCCTGAGCATCTGTTCTTCGATCCCTCTCCCTTCTCTCCGGAAGCCCTGGGCAGCGTCGGAAACGCAAAGCGCCGCTTCTTCCATGGACCGGGAATCAACAATTGGGATCTTGCATTTCACAAGAACACTCGAATCGGGGAAAGGACCGCCCTGGAATTTCGTGCAGAATTCTTCAATATTTTCAATCATGCTCAGTTCATGAATTCAGGTTCCGTCGTTGGCGAAGTCAACGGCAACCTCGGCAAGGTTACTAGCGCTCGTGATGGCCGGATCGGACAGGTGGCGCTGAAACTTTCTTTCTGAGGATCAACGCACCCGCAGCAGTGGGCAAAGGGCACGGCTTCGGCGCGTGCCCTCAATTTTTTCATTCTGCACAACCCCGAGTTTCCGCAAAGGACGGGCGGGGACGCCCGTCGCTCCACCGGGCCAAAACTTTTTAAGGACGGGGCGATGAACCTCTATCTCAAGAAAGCCGGCTTTTTTCTTACGCTGCTGTTCCTGTTGTGTTCAGCTAGTGATCGAACGCACGCGTTGGCTAAAAAAGCTGACGATTCACGATACCTAATTTCTAGAGTTGAAAATGCCTATCTGAGAAGCTAGGTTCTTATTCTGTGGTTCCCCTATGAAATATTGCCGGTTTGACGTGGATGGACGTGACAGCTATGGCCTGGTTGAACTCGTCGCGGGAAATGAAGTAATTACACGCATTCTGGCGAGTGCGCCGGAAAGGGTCGGCGATCTCGAAGATCTCACAAGCAAACGGATGCCGCCTCTTGCGCTTGCGGACGCTGCGCTGCTGGCTCCGGTGCGGCCGTCGAAAATCGTCTGCGTGGGACGAAATTATCGCGAGCACGCCGCCGAATTAGGAAACGAAGTACCCACCGAACCGCTGATCTTTTTGAAACCGCCATCGTCCCTGCTTGCCCCAGGAGGCAGTATTCGTCGGCCACGAATTTCTGAGCGCACGGACTACGAAGGGGAACTCGGGGTGGTGATCAGTAAGCCATGCCACAAAGTTTCGCCGGAAGAGGATGTGCGTCCTTACATCCTCGGTTATACCTGCGTAAATGATTTCACCGCGCGTGACCTGCAGAACAAGGACGATCAATGGACCCGCGCAAAAGGTTTCGATACCTTCTGTCCAGTTGGCCCACTGGTTACAAATGAAATTGATCCTTGGGCGGGGGTTGGTGTCGAAACTCGCGTGAATGGCGGAATCCGTCAGCAGGGCAACACGCGGGATTTCATTTTTGGGCTTGACGTCTCTAAAGGTGTCGGGCCTGTGGTCGCGGGTGACGTGATCGAGGTTAGTGTGGAGGGCGTCGGCACGCTGAAGAACGTGGTGGTTGACGAGTAGGTGTCTTACTCGAGTGAAATCCTCTATGTGCGCACTGCGTTTACTACCGGGCATCTCGCCCAGTGGCCGGGTGCAACCTGCACCAACGGCGGCAGGGAGGTGGCGCATTCCGCGACCCTGGATTCGCAGCGTGGTTCGAATGGGCATCCAGTAGGGACAGCGTGCAGCGGCGGCACAGCCCCTTCAATCGTCTGCAGTGGATGGGAGCGATCGGTTCTTAAAGTCGGAATGGCGTGCAGCAGGCCTCGGGTATACGGATGAGCGGGCGACGCAAAGATGTCCGCTTTCGATCCCAGTTCGACCAAATTTCCGGCGTACATGACCGCGACACGATCAGCCACTTGCGAAACTACTGCCAGATCATGCGAAATGAACAGCATAGTTAATCCAAAGCGGGCGCGCAGGCTGGCAAGAAGGTCCAGGATCTGCGCCTGGATAGTGACGTCGAGCGCCGTAGTCGGCTCGTCTGCAATGAGCAATTGCGGGCGGTTCGCAATTGCCATCGCAATCATCACGCGCTGACGCATCCCCCCGGAGAGTTGGTGGGGATAGTCGCGGGCTCGGCGCTCGGGATCCGGAATTCCTACTTCCCGCAAGGCATTTACGACCGAATTCCAGATTTCCGGCTTGGAACATTTCCGGTGTACCAAAACCGCCTCGGCAATCTGATCCCCCACCCGCATAACGGGATTTAGGGCCGTCATCGGTTCCTGAAAAATCATGGCCATGCGGCTGCCGCGCAAGCCGCGCATTTCCTCGTCCGGGAGCTTTAGAAGATCGCGAGAAATGCCGCCGTCCGAGAGTAGAATTTCGCCGCCCACCTGCGCTTGCTGCGGCAGCAGACGCATGATGGCGAGCGATGTAACGGATTTGCCTGAGCCCGATTCCCCAACCAGTCCAAGAACCTCGCCGGGAGCCAGGCTGAAGCTCAGGTCGCGAACGGCAAACAGTAATTCCGGGGACGTGCCATTTGCAGACTTTCCCGAGGGAAATCCCACCATCAAATTCCGTATTTCCAGGAGAGGAGGCACGAAGTTTATCGTAGCAGGAGTTCAGCCGCTCACTTCTTGCACGGCGTCGCGAAGCTGTTGCACCGCCCACACGATCTCTTCGGCAGTGATCACCACGGGAGGAGCAATCAATAGATGATCGCCAGCGGTCCCGTCCACGCATCCTTGCACGGGATAGACAAGCAGCCCGCGTTTGGCGGCTGCGGAGGCCACCTTTGCAGAAAAATTCATCTCTGCCGGGAAGGGCTGCTTGCTTTTTTTGTCGGAGACGAACTCCACTGCCCAGAGCAGGCCGATGCCGCGGACATCGCCGACTGTGCTCAGGTCGCGGAGAGTCTCCAGAGTGCGCGCCAGTGTGTGCCCCGCCGAGCCTGCGAATGTTGAGTCTGCTGCCTGAATTAGTGCGTGCTTTCTCATGAAAGCCAACACCGCATGTCCGGCAGCTACGGAGATAGGATGTGAATTGTAGGTAAAGCCGTGCAGAAAAGCTCCTGAACCCGTTGCGATCGCATCAACGACTTTCTTGCTGGCAATCACAGCGCCGAGTGGCACATATCCGCTCGACAATCCTTTCGCAGTGACCAGAATGTCTGGCACCACGCCCCAATGCTCGACGGCGAAATTCCGGCCAGTCCGGCCCATGCCGGTCATCACTTCGTCGGCAATGAGCAGAACACCGTGTTGTCGGCAGATTTCCGCAATTTTCTGTAGGTATCCATCCGGCGGAACAACCGCCCCCAGCGTGGCGCCGCTCACCGGTTCGAATATGAAAGCCGCCACGCTGCCATGAGCCGCTTCAATCGCGCACTCCAGTTCGGCAGCGTACTGCAGGCCGCAGTTGCGGCAGCCGTCGCTGCAGTCATGCACACAGCGATAGCAGTACGGAATGCCAATGTGCTCAAACTCGCGCACCATCGGCAAATAGATTTCACGGCGCTGCTTGTTGCCGGAAACGGAAAGCGCCCCCAGGGTCGCGCCATGATAGCTTTGCGAGCGGCTTAGGATTTGATGGCGCTTAGATTCCCCAACTTCGACCTGATATTGCCGGGCCAACTTCAGAGCAGTCTCGATCGCTTCCGATCCGCCTGACGTGAAGTAAACTGCGCCGCCGCTAAAGCCGTCCCCGGCAAAGTCGAGCAACTCCTGCGCATACTCTTCCGCAATCGGGGTTGTGAACTGGCTGCTGTGGACAAACTCCACCTTGCGAGCCTGTTCCGCCATTGCGGCGGGAATTTCGTCAACCCCATGACCGATGAAGTTGACCGCTGCGGATCCGGAGAAATCAAGATATCGCTGCCCGCGTTTGTCCCAGACGTACACTCCTTCTCCACGCACGGCAGGAGGGAATGCTTTTCGGAACGACCGCTGAAGGAGCGCGGAACGCGAATATCCTTGACTTGCGCTGGAATCGGCCACGATTCGGATTATGTGGCCACTTCGGTAGGACTGTCAAAACCAGCATAACTGGGAACGACTTTGTTGCGAACGAAGTTCGTAGGGCTTACCTGCGCATCCTCATTACTTTTGGCTGGCGTGCCTTGCCCGCTGCGCCGGGACCGGCGCCGGTGGGTGGTTTGCGCATTCCTTCCAACAGGTCTTTCAGAACTACGGCATTGTTGCGCTGTTCATTCTTAGCGGCAAAGAGCAGTGTTAGCTTCTTGCGACCTGCGGCAAAGTGATAAAGTTTGGCGAGCGCATCTGCCGCTTCGGCGTTACTTAGTTCCTTGAGATAGCGCTTGCGGAATGCCGCCCACCCGTCCGGACATGAGTGGAACCACTGCCGCAATTCGTCTGAGGGCGCCAGTTCGCGCAGCCATGCGTCTAATGCAGCCGCAGACTTTTTTACACCGCGTGGCCAGAGCCGGTCCACTAGCACCCGCGCGCCATCAGAGCGCGCTGGCTTTTCGTAAATGCGTTTCACTGCAACCGGCATAGCTTTCCTCTGTTATTTTACTTCCAGGATCGGGAATTCAGCACTCAGCGATAGCATTCGGACTGATCCCAATTGATGATGACCGTAAAGTCTCGCTCTCTATCGGCCAATCCGCAATCGAAAATTCGAAGAACAAACCTCTGCCTCTGTGCCCTTGCGGCGATCTCTCTCCTGCTGGTCGCCTGTGATGTGGAACTCCGCAAGACAGACGCGCAACTCGGTCTCAACCCACAGCAGGCTGCCGGTCGCCACATTTTCGATGAGCACTGCGAGCGCTGCCATTCCGCATACTCTACACGCGGGAAAAAAGGGCCGAGCATGAAAGGGGTCTTCAAGCGGCAGTTTCTGTCCAAGAGCGGACTGCCCGCGAATGATCAGCAGGTTGGTGACATTATCCGTTATGGCCGGAATATGATGCCGGGATATTCGCAGATCCTCAATCAACAACAAATGACCGATCTGCTCGCGTACCTGCACACGCTTTGAACGAGCAATCCAGGGACACCACGCGCGCACGTCGCACGGGGAACTCCAAAACTCGAGTTGAGCTTCAGGAACCATCGCAAAGCCTGGCTGCCTGGCCGTCGGCGAATGCGAGAACTGTAAAATAGGCAATGTGAGCACGGCAGCCATCCCAGAGATTTCCAGTCAAAATTCTGCATCTGGTCCCGGCTTCAATTTGTCGCAGCGTATTCTGCTTTGGCTGATCACCTGGGCTGGGTTTCTCGTGGTCCGGATGATCGGGCCAACACTGCGTTTTTCCGTCTCCTGGGAAGATGGCGCTCCATCCAGCCTGGAAGAGCGGCCTCTCATCTATTCCTTCTGGCACAGTTGCATGATCCCTGCCATGTATCTATGGCGCGATCTCGAGGTGCGGGTCATGAGCAGCGACAGCTTCGACGGCGAATACACCGGGCGGATAATGCGCAAATTCGGCTTTGTCAAGGTCCGTGGTTCAAGCAGCCGGGGAGCCGTGCGGGCGCTGCTTTCCATGCGCCGGGAGCTGGAGGAAGGCTGGAAGGTGGCATTTACCATCGATGGTCCGCGAGGTCCGCGCTATGTCGCCAAGCCGGGTCCCGTCACCCTGGCGCGTTCTACTGGCGTGCCCATGGTGGCATTCCACATCGCAGTCGAGAATGCCTGGGTTTTAAGAACCTGGGACAGGTTGATGATCCCCAAGCCTTTCTCGCGAGCGCTGATGCGAGTGAGCCGGAAGATCAGCGTCCCTCGCAAGATTGATGACTCGGCGATTGATCACTATCAGTCCGAGCTGCAAGCTGCGCTCGATCGTACGCGTGCGTTCTCCGAGGAAAATTTGCGGAAAGCTGGAACGGCAGAGTTCCCCGTCTTTGCCCGAAAAATGTGAGTGGATTACCGATGCCGGGACACCAAGCGCCTGGGTTTGCCCTCTTCGAAGGACGCCGAATCGGCGGCGGCTCCCTTACGGTTCCGGTGGTTGCCTTCATCCTGCGGGGCAAGTGGCAGAGGCGCGACCGATGTTGATCCCTGGTACTTACTACGCGCCAGAAGGAGTTTTTCCAGTTCCTCGCTGCCCAGCGGTTGCTGCCGCCCGAGCAGATGCGTCACCAGCGCGATTTGCGCAAAATGCTCGACTGTTTCCATCTTCATGTAGGCATGATTCAGGTCGCTGCCGTATGCAACCACGCCGTGGTTTGACATCAGAATCGCGTCGTACTGCGGAACCAAGGGTTCCAGCGCCTCTGTGAGCTCTGGCGTGCCCGGTGTGCCGTACTTCGCCAGAGGAATGGATCCCAGTCCGATCACAACTTCGCATACCAGAGGCTGGTTAAGCGCCAGCCCAGCGGCAGCAAAGCCTGTGGCGGTGGGAGGGTGCGCGTGCACAATGCCATGGATGTCCGGGCGGAGCCGATAAATCAGCAAGTGCATGGCTATTTCGCTAGAAACATCACGCTTGCCGCCCAGCCGGCGGCCTTGCATGTCGACAATGACCAAGTCTGAGGGGCGCATCACTCCCTTGCACATTGCGGTGGGTGTCGCAAGGATGCGATTTTCGCCCAATCGCACGGAGAGATTCCCATCCATCGCAGCCACGTAGCCACGTTCGTGCAGCGCTCTGCCGAATGAAACAATATCGCGGCCATGTTGACGTTCAGTGGACATGATTCGACAGCGGGGGGAGAGGGGCCCTTGCTCGATTCTGGGGTATGGTAACCCACACGCCATCATGGTTCAACGCTGTTTACAAAAATTCATCCTCACTCGTGCATAGTGGGGGTGCCCGATGCCAGGCCCCTATAATTTCTGGGTGCAGATTTCCGACTTCCATTACCAACTGCCCCAGGAATTAATTGCCCAAGAGCCTCTGCCTGATCGGTCAGCCTCCCGGCTGCTGCATCTGGAACGTGCCTCAGAAGCTCTGCATGACCGCTGCTTTCGTGATTTTCCAGAGTTACTTCGGCCGGATGATCTGGTGGTGTTCAACAATACGCGGGTATTTCCGGCACGGCTGTATGGCAGCCGAAGCGGCTCAGAATCTCAGCCGGTGAGCCCGCGCAATCCCGCCGCACGGGAATTTCTGAAGGGACGGGTCGAAGTTCTTCTCACCCGGCAGGTTTCCTGCGAGCCTAACGAATGGGAATGTCTGGTCCGTCCCGGGTGGAAGATCGGGGTTGGGGAAAAGTTGTTCTTCGACGATACAGGGCAGCTTCAAGGGGACGTCATAGAACGCGGCAAGTTTGGCCAGAGGAGAATCCGCTTCAGCTCCTCCGGGGATTTCTTCGCCTTAATTGAACGATTCGGCC
>WNEZ01006563.1_pt1 | contig 10212 bp, 3 predicted proteins | sample 5400521 | NCBI WGS metagenome assembly WNEZ01 (sample SAMN13153339, study PRJNA577476) | soil metagenome | isolation source: 120 cm saprolite under Douglas fir tree site 2 hole 1 replicate 1 | place: USA:California | collected 2015-04-18
CCTTCAGTTTCTCCAACAATTGCCGGTCGCAGCGCACCAGGTCTTTAGGCTCTTTCACATCCTTGTTGAAGCGAAATGCGCGGGTGAAATCAATCCTCCAAATCTGCCAATTCTCGCCGATGAGCACGTTGGTCAGGTTGGGATCGGAATCGGAGACCAATTGATCCAAGACCCGAATCTTGTACATCTGATTGTTCCAGGCGTCCGGGTCCGGCGCCGTTAATTTCTGCTTGTGGCGCTCCGCCTCATCCATCTTCACCGGCAACCACCAACTCAGTGAGCCCGTCTCGCCTTTCCATTTGCGTTCCACATACACCGGCAGCATGTTGTCCATGCCAATCAACTCCGCCAGCGCATAAGCGGCCATATTGTACTTGTAGGAGTCTACGAAGTTCAGTTCGGTGCCCATGGCGAGCTGCTTCACCGGTTTGTGTTCATCAATAGATTGGAAAGAGGCGTCGTGGGTAACAGTGCCGTCGGAGAGCGTAAGTCGCTGGGTACCCGTGATGCCCTTCTTTGCCTCGCGACTGTTCACCACCTTGGCGTTGAGAAGGAACTGCTTAATCTGCTCCTTGCTCAGCGTTGGCTCGTCCGCGGCAACCGCGTAGAGTGCGCAAGTCAGACACACCATCGCGGCAAGAATCAACACGCGCCAGCGCAAATGAAGTGAGTTCATTGGAAGATCCTCCAGAGAATTGGTGGGACTCTACTCCATTTACACCCCAATCGACAACCTAAAATAGCTGGAACGGCCCGTGCAAACCCCATAGCGGCGCTGCTTCAGAACCGATCGATAAGGTCTCCAGTTTGAACCGAACAGTGTTCCCGCCGCTCGAATGGTGCTCGGCGTCCGTTGATCTAACCTCTTGGGGAGGCAAAATCATAAAATCACTGTGGACGCCGGCAATGGCGAGCAAGAGTTCCGGTGGCTTGTCGGATCTTTTCGCTGGGTTAATAGAGGAAACCGACAGCCGGGTCCCCAGGGGTACGTAGACCGAGGCGTCAAAACCTGCCGCTTGAAAAGCAAGGGCGAGTAGCCAGAGACTCGTCGAGATTTCCGCTCGCTAAGTTTTCGAGCCAGCCGTGTAAATTTTACCTGGAGCTTCTGACCAGGGTTGCTGACCGACAATTAGTGCCCAAGCGGGCGGTTGACCAATTGGCTGCTGAGCTCGCGGCGGGATATTCTCCATCCGAAAAGTCATTGTAAAATATAGGCTTAGTCACTCTCGTTCTGGTAGTCCTGATTGCTGGGGCGGGCCTCAGCGCATCTTCGCCTTACTTCTCAGCGCCAGCGGAGCAACCCAGCCCCCGCAATCCCGGAGAACGGTGTATGGTGCATTGGAGATTTCCAAGAAACCTGCCCCTTCTGGGGGGTCTGGCCAGTGTTTACCTGGTCGCCGGAAAGCTGGGTCTAAAGCTGGCGTTTGTACATGCCAGCGCGACTGCGGTATGGCCATGCACAGGGCTCGCCCTCGCGGCTTTCCTCCTGCTGGGGTACCGCGTGTGGCCGGCGATCCTGACCGGGGCGTTCCTGGTCAACCTGACAACCGCAGGATCCATCGCGAGCTCGATCGGCATCGCGGTTGGGAACACCCTGGAAGGCTTGTTGGGCTGCTACTTGGTGACTCGTTTTGCTAGTGGTCGGCATGCCTTTGAAAAGGCGCAGGACGTTTTCAAATTTGGATTTCTGGCAGGAATGGTTAGCACCACGGTGAGCGCTACGATCGGCGTGACCAGCCTGGCCTTGGGCGGATTCGCAAAATGGGTGATGTTCGGACCGATCTGGTGCACCTGGTGGCTTGGGGACGCGGTCGGCGCGGTAATTGTGACCCCGCTTGTGCTCGTGTGGAGAGAGAATCCCCGGCTGAATTGGACCCGGAAGGAGATGCTGGAGCTTGCGGTCTTGTTTCCGGGACTATTTCTCACGAGCTGGATTGTATTCGGAGGCCGCTTTCACTCCGCGCTCAAGAATTATCCGTTCGAGTACCTATGCATTCCTTTTCTCATCTGGGCGGCGTTCCGGTTTGGACGTCGCAAGGCGGCCACTGCAGTCTCTGTATTGGCGGTTATTGCGGCCTGGGGCACTTTGCACGGGTTTGGCCCATTTTCAAGAGAGTCTCAAAACACGTCGCTAATGCTTGTGCAATCATTCATGGGCATCATGGCGGTTACAACCCTGGCTCTCGCCGCTGAAGTTACCGAACACCGGCACGCGGATGAACACGTTCGGCAGTTGGCGATCACCGACCCGCTCACCGGGCTGGCTAACTATCGACGGCTTCTCGACGCCTTTAATTCGGAGATCAAACGATACGGACGCACCGGACGATCCTTTGCGGTAGTGGTGCTCGATATGGACGGACTGAAGAAGATCAATGACGCCCACGGCCATCTTGTGGGAAGTCGCGCGCTTTGCCGCCTGGCAAACATTCTGCGCCTTCATTGCCGGGAAATTGATACGGCTGCGCGATACGGAGGGGACGAATTCGTGCTGATTCTCCCCGAAACGGACTCCGAAGCAGCGCAGGGTGTTGCGGCACGAATTTCCGAGCGGCTCAAAAACGACGACGAAGAGCCGGCGATCTCGGTGAGTGCGGGCACGGCGATCTATCCACAAGACGGCAGAACAATCGATGAGCTGTTCGGCTCGGCGGATCGTACTTTGTACGCCGCGAAGGACGCTTCGAAAAGGAAATTACGGTTGCAGACATGACGCTACAAGCGATCTCATGTATGCCTTAACAGAATTACACAGCAGCCGCGGTGGAGCATCCCCCCAGAAAGTTTTCGGCCTATCGTTCGTAACGGACTGCGGGCTTGCGAAAGTTCTGTAGCCAGGGACAAGCCGTGAGCTGGAATGGAACTGCGGACGGACGCATTTGAAGAGAGGACAAGGGAGCGGGACCCTACGCCCTTCCTCTGCAATTACATGATGGCCATGTGTCGAGGCACAGTACGCCTATACTTGAAGTCATTTAGAAACGGTACTTGACGACATCCCGGAAATAGTTGTATCTTCCGCGGCAATTCATTAGCGAGCTTGTCCCCCAGTCTGGTAGAACGGCAAGTTGCTCAAACCTAGCCCTGAGAGCGGTCAGTTCGTTGCTGTCCAATCGTAGGTCCACGCTCAGTGTTGCCTCCCAGAAACGCAAGTTGGCGAATGAAGGTCGTTAGAGACGAAGTGTGATGCTCGTCCCCACACCTGATGTCTCCTTTCGGGAACACATAGCGCCCGGACTGAGCATCGACCCCGGTCGTCCAAGCTCGTAGCGTGAGAGGCTGGTCATGCGAAATACAATTCCGACACTGGGCACAATTTCTTGCTGGCGCCGACTAATGCCCGCGGCGGCTGCATTAGGGATACTGTTGGTGTTCGGTTCTGCGCCATCGGGCTTCGCACAGGCGGATCCTCCGCTCACCTTCGCCCAAAACTATTTAGTTCGAGGCGACTTCGTTGTGGCTGGCGCGCAGGGCCTGACTACAAACTTCGACTTCAATAACGGCCTTGCCATCGGAACGATTACCATCCCGGAGCCCGCTGTCAACACGGGTATTACCGGGATAAGGCAGATCCCGCAAGGTGGAGAGGTTATGGCTGCCGTGCTGTATTGGCAAACGGTCGAAAAGGTCGGGGTAATGCCCGGCCAGCCGGGATCGGGACAATTTGGATTCTTCAGGCCGCTGATCCCTGGCGGTCCGAAAGCCCCAGGTTATCTCATAAAGGGTGTGCCCCTGGGGGGCAATAACACAGTGTCTTGGAGCAGTGGCGGCTGCACAACCGGTTCAACCGGGAAGACTGTCCGAACCTATCGCGCGAATGTGTTGGGTGCGCTGCCTCATGACTCGAACGGTGTTATTTCCGCGAACTCCGCAAACGTTACATACGAAGTTCGCCTGCCAGGTACAAGTAGCACGACGCCCATCGCTGTCTTCGCAACGCTCGTCTTCGTCTATCGCGTGCTCGACTCAAGTGTGCCGCTGAACTTCATTCTCATCTACGACGGTGATACTGCTACTAGCGCTACCTCGTTGACCATGACCCAAACACTTAAGCATTTCTATGATGCCGCGCATAACCCGGTTTCCAGACTGGCGCACATCGTGGGCAACGGCAAGAGCAAGAAGACCGAAACTGTTTCCCTAAACGGCGTAACCCTGCCGTCGCTCTATCCAGGGCAGCCTCCCTTTCCCGGCTTCTACGGCACTGGGGACAATCCAGTATGGACGTTCGGAAACCCGAATGTGCCGGCGATTCCGAATCCGATTCAGGAAGACTCTGACGCGGCAACAACACAGGTCATGGCGAGCGGCGCCAACCCGGGATGCCAGTCTTGGGGAGCCGTTATCCTGAGCACAACGGTCAAGAACACTGATGGCGATGGCCTGCCGGACGCGGTGAAGACGGCGCCTCCGAATTATCCGAACCCTGGATACTGCGATGCCGATAAAGCGTGCACACCCGGAGACCCCAACTGGGTGGATCTCCCCGGAGCAGTACTGGGCCACCCAGACGTCTACGTTCAATTGGACTACATGTGCAGCAGCCCGAATGCCGATGGGCTCACGTGCAAAACCGGAGATGGCATCAACTATTCGTTCGATCCTACGCAACAGAGAGACCCGGCGGACGGCAACAATGCCGTGGACAAGGTCAAAGCCGCGTACGCTTCGCATGGCATTACACTCCACGTAAACGAACAGGGCAACCAGCCGAACGTGCATGCTATTCAGGAACCCTACTGCCAGGACACCATCGTTAACGGGCAACTTTCCCTTTGCGCTTTCCCGCATCCGTCCATTCCCCCGGAGAACACCATTCCCCCGGGGAACACCATAAATCTTGGTGTGGTTGCATGGCCGGGAGATGTATATGGCTTCGAGCGACAGCTCATCGACAAAGACGAGCCTCTGAACCTCAGCGACTGTGCGACACCACTCCCCGCAGAAGAAAATAATGAACCCGGCGACTGTGTCCCGCGTTTCCAACCGGCGGCGGCGCTCGCCAAGCACTACGGACTCTTCGCGCATGCCGTGGGGCAGCCCAAATGGTTCATCTATAACGGCACACTCGCAAGCGTCACCCAAACCGGCAATACGGTGACGTTCACCACGTCAATGCCGGTTGGCCCGCTCAACGTCCTAGTGGATGAAAACGGGAACTCTGCCCCCGACCCATCTTGTCTTAATGGCCGCGTCACCGTCATCGGCGCCGGCACCAACCCCAACCTCGGCGGTACTCACTGCATCACCCCTGTCGCGAATCCGCCAAACTCCTTCACCATAGCAGTCGGTGGCCCTCCAACAAATACACAGTATACGTTTGCCACTGACCCGAACCTCGCTCTGGTTCCGCCTTTCACTAGCACTTCATCCGGCGTGGCGGACGTTGGGGGACACCACTTCGTGGTCTCGCTGGGTCGCTGGGAGAACCCCGCATCACCGAACTCCGACGGACAAAACCCATTGGTGATCGCCGGTACGCTCATGCATGAAGGAGGGCATAATTTGTTGAGCCTGGCACATGGCGGGCCGACGAAAGGAGCCGCTGCAAATCCGCTACTGTTCCAGTTTGTCACAACCAACTGCAAGCCGAACTACTTCAGTGTGATGAGCTATTCGAGGCAAGTGGACGGTGTACTGGATTATTCCGAGAATGCTCTGGCGGGCCTCGACAAGACGATCCAAAAAGGTGATTTAAGCGGTGCGGGTCCGGCAACGGCGAGTTGGTACGTTCCGTTTCCTGTCTCTTTTGATGCCAAGGGGAATCCTATCGGCAGTCCCGCGAGGCTCACATGTCCCGGGGGACCCCTACCAGCACCAGCGGTGGAAGGACCGATGACGCGCGTCACCGGTCCGGCGAACACATTTTCCTTCGCGGCGGCCCCTGATCCTAACTACGACGGTAATCTCGCCGAGGATTTACAGGGCGCGTGCGACTGGGGGCCCGACTGCCCCGGCAACTTCGATTTGGCGCAAACTGATGCAACGGCGGCTCTTGCGAGCTCCTCGGGAAACAGCTTTGGCGGAGGCGGAAACAGCTTTGGCGGAGGCGGCGAGATCGATCTCGCGACCGCGGAATCGATAACCCATGCCATCACAGACTTGACAGTGGTTTCAGAGGGAGTGTCGCCGCGCAAGATCACGCTAAAGTGGAGTAAGCCGTTCGGCGATATCGGCGCGTACAATATCTACCGGTCCGTGAATGGAGTACAAAGTTTTACAAAAATTGGGACTGTTCAAGCACCTCAGACCACATTCACAGACACTCCACAAGGGAACGGACCACCGTGCAACACAAGCGGGTATCAGTATTTCGTAACAGCGGTCCAGTCAGCTACGTCGCCGTTCCCCGGAGACGAGAGTACGCAAGGGAATATTGCCAAGACGATTCTACCTGACACAACCGACCCGCTGACGGGCTGCTACAGGTTGACCGGGTTCGTATCACCGGCGAGCCCCGCCGTACAAGGGAGCCTTGTCGCGATAACATGGACACTGACGGACGACTTCTACACCACGGGCAACGCCGTGACTAACAAGGCCGCAAACACACTTGTCGCCATTGGTCCTGATCCCACCAATAGCTGCTCAACAACCCGTGGTACCACAATATTGCTTAACGGAACGCCACAGAGCGGCGCAAGCACGTTGACCCCCAGCGGTACGGGCCTGTTCACGTTTAATTGGGACACGGACGGGTTCTGCGCGGGTTCATATACGTTCCAGCTGACCTTGGACAGCACCCAAACTCAGACGACTACGTCTCCATTGCAACTCCAGATTGACGTAACCGACACCGACAGCACTCCACACGTCGCGACCACGGCTCTCTCCAATGGAGTTGTCGGGACCTCTTACAGCAATGCACTTACGGCAGACGGAGGGGTAGGAGCGCTTACATGGACCGTTTCCTTCGGTTCACTCCCGCTTGGTATTACACTCAATTCGGCCGGCTTACTCTCCGGCACGCCCACTCAGCCGGGCGCTAAGGCTTTCACGGTGATGGTACAAGACTCCGCAGGTAATACGGGGACGCAAACCGTCACTTTGAATGTGGTCGACGCGCTGTTTGGAGACCTCATCGTTGTAGATGGCAACCCGTCCGGCAGCTCTGGCACGGTGTTCCGGATCACGCCAGATGGGACGGTCAAAGCTACAATTGCCAATATCTCGAACGGCACGCCAACCGGCGTCGCGGTCGATCCCAGCAGCGGGAATATCTATGCCGCTGTGGCAGGTGGGACACCCAGCATTGTTAAAGTGACCCCAGTCGGCGCAACAAGCAGTTTCGTATCCGGCGGCGTTCTCCAAAATCCGGTGGCAGTCGCCGTGGACGCCTCGGGGAACGTTTACGTCGGGGACAACCAAACTGACGCGATCTATGAATTCAACTCATCCGGGGCACAAGTGGGTCCGAGCCCGTTCGCGTCATTGCCTAGCTCGCCCAACACGCTGCAAGACATTCGCATGGCATTCGACAGCGCCGGGAATTTGATCGTGGCCAGCGACAGCATCGGCGATGTAGCCGGCCAAGTTGAAGTGGATAAGATCGATTCCACCGGGGTTGTTACCACTCTCTACAACACGACCACGAATGCAAATTTGACGGCGATTGGAACGGTTGGCGGCATTGCGCTGATCTCGGACGGCAGCATTGATCTCGCGGACTTTGGTGCCAAGGCGATTTTCAATATTTCGAGTCTGGGCACCCCACAGATGGCCGTCACCACGTTAATTAGTGGCCCATCCATCAGTGGAACTGCGTTGTGTTGCAACATCAGTGGGATGGCGAATCCCCCGAGCTTGGTGAATACGACGTTATATGTGACCATCAACGGAACCGCGCAGCTGCAACTGGCCGTTCCCCAAACGAACAGCGTAACGACTATCGTAAACGGAGCGCCGCTGACGTTCCCGAAAGATGTGGCATCGTACAGCTTCCCGGGAGTTACGTTCTATATAGATGGTTTCGATAACTTCGGGATCTTGAACCTGGGCAACGGTTCTACAAAAGTAATCGGCCCACCTACTGTGCTCGGCACAGGAATCGACGTGACACCCAACGGTCAGGTTTACGTGGATGACTTTTTTAATAACTTGTATCAGATTAATCCGTCAACCGGTGCGGCAACGCTGGTGGGCACGGGATCCATTCCTGCAACCGATTTTTATACTACAGGAGGCCTGGCAAACGGCTCGTACTTCGCGGTAGACGCGTCATCGGGCAACCTGTATTCGATCAACCTCTCGACGGGGGGGACCACATTGGTTGGCCTCACTGGAACTGCCACGCTTCCTCCCGGCTGCGCGGTGGAGACAACCATGGCCGGGTCGGCGACGGTCCTGTATTACACCATTGGCTTCCACAACGGCAGGCGGGTGTGTTCTTCACCGATGCCTGACACCTTGTACCAAATCAATCCCACCACGGGAGCGACCACCACAATCGGTCCTGTCAGCGTCAACAGCCTTGGTGTCAATAGCCTTGTTGGTTCGGGATACGTCAATGGTCGGCTGTACGCGTTCACTTTCGACGGGAAAGAATACGTTATCAACACAGTTATAGGCGCGGCGACCTTCGTAACGAACACGACCCCGGCCGTGTTCGGTGCTGGATCCACGGGCACGGGCCTGTCGTTTTGAAGAGGAGTGCAAAAACTATTTTCTAGCAGTCCGCGCAGTCCATGCTATTGACCCAGCCGGCGGCGGATTTCCGGAAGCAGAGGGTCTTCGCCGGCTTGGCCACGGATGCTCAGATAAGTGCGGTAAGATTCTGCGAAGCCGGCGCTCTTTAGGCCCTCGCGCACACGTCCCTGATAGTAGTAGACGGGCGGAAAAAATCCGTAGCTCGGTAGGTCATCCATGAACAGGGACAAAGCCTCGCCCCGGCGCTTAAGGCATTGGTCGAATTCGGAATCGGCTTCGCCAAAAGCACCAGCTTCCAAATAAGCCCGCCCCAGCTCGAAGTGGCCAAGCCACGTGTCCAGAAGAGTGTTTGCCTCCGTGAGTGAGCGGATGGCCTGTTGCGCGTCTTTGCGGCTCAAAGCTAAATTGGCTTCAATGATTTTCGCATCGGCCTGAGCCTCCGATTGCACTTCGGAGGCGAGGCCCGTGGCGAGTTTTTGTGCTTTGGCTTGCTCTCCTGCCTCAGCGAAAGCTAGCGCTGCCAGGAACCTGACCTTAACCGTTTGGCTGTTGGCCAAGGCCTTCTCCGCGTCACCAACTGCAGGCCTTCTAAGCCGCATGGACAACCGAGCGTAGGCCAGGGTGGCAAATTTTTCGGCCGCCGAATCGTTGTTTTTCGCGGCGAGGTCGGAGGCTGCGCCTTGCTCAAATATGCGCGCCGCATCTGTGAAACGGCCTTGGTACAGAGCCAAGTCAGCCAGACCCCAGTTTGACAGCGAAGCGGCATGGGGACTGAGCTTTTCGAGCTTGGAGTACGTGTCCGAAGCTTGCTGCAATTGCCCTTGCGCGAGTTGCGCCATAGCAAGAGCAACGTAGCCGTAATCGTTCGTGGGGTAGCGCCGTTGAACTTCGCGGGCCTCCCGCTCACCGCCCTGGAAATCGCCGGAGAAGGAAAGAAACATGGCGATGTTGAGGTGTGCCAACGTATTGGGATGCATTTCGTTGTCGAGCCGCGCCTCTTCGATAGCTTTGGGAAGATTCCGCAATTGGCTGAGGCATATAGCCAGGTTATTGTGGCCGATGTTGTCGCCCGGGTAAGCCTTGACGAGCTGAGTGTACTCCTCGGCGCATTTCTGCCAGTTGCCTGAGGTCCCGTAGTACAGGCCACGCACGCGATATCGTTCACGGTCGGTCATGCGGTCCACGTGTTCCATAGCTAACTTGATGTACTTTTCCGCATCCCCATGGCGATCCAGCTTTATGGCCGCAGCGGTCACTCCGGAGTAGGCGCGGGCGAAATTGGGGTCAAGTTCGGCGGTCTTGGCGAAGGACTTTAATGCCTCTTCCGTTTTTCCAGCGAACTGCTGTTCCATAGCGATACCGTACTGGTGGACGACCTCAAGCGACGTGGCGGTAAATGCGCCTCTTGCGTTTTCTAGCTGAGCCGCCTCTGGCGTGGTGTCACCGAGGGCTTTGCGAATGGGTGCAGTGAGCTTTGGAACCGTGCTTACAACGTCATTTTGATTGGCTGCCGTGGCCTCGGCCCTAGCAAGGATATTGCCCGTAGCCGCATCCAGCGCCATCGCA
>WNEZ01013048.1_pt1 | contig 10212 bp, 5 predicted proteins | sample 5400521 | NCBI WGS metagenome assembly WNEZ01 (sample SAMN13153339, study PRJNA577476) | soil metagenome | isolation source: 120 cm saprolite under Douglas fir tree site 2 hole 1 replicate 1 | place: USA:California | collected 2015-04-18
GGCTCCCCGCCAGAAAGGCTTCTCAGCTATGGCTTCCCCGGCAGTGAATTATGCTCGCGGCAATCAGCAGCGATTTTTGACCGAACTGAAGGATCTGCTTCGCATCCCCAGCATCAGTACTCTGACTGAACACAAGTCCGATGTGCAAAAGGCTGCAGAATTTGTGGCTGCCGAAATGAGACGCATCGGCTTGGAGCATGTCGAGGTCATTCCGACCAAGGGCCATCCGCTAATCTACGCCGACTGGATTAAAGCGCCGGGTAAACCGACGGCATTGTGTTATGCCCACTACGATGTGCAGCCGCCGGATCCGCTGGATGAATGGGTTTCGCCTCCGTTTGAGCCTACCGAGCGCAACAACAACATTTATGCACGCGGTGCGGTTGACGATAAAGGGCAGCTCTGGATGGAAATCAAAGCCATCGAGGCTTTGATGAAAGGTCACAATGGCAAGCTGCCGCTTAATGTGAAGTTTCTGATTGAAGGAGAAGAAGAGGTTGGGGGCGAATCCATCGCAGCTTACGTCCGCAAAGAAAAGACTAAGCTGAAGGCTGACTTCGCGCTCGTATGCGATACCGAACTTTTTGCTCCCGATCTTCCTACCCTGTGTGTGGGCTTACGCGGATTGATTTACAGCGAAATCGAAGCCTATGGAGCGAAGACTGATTTGCATTCAGGAATGTACGGGGGAGCGGCGCCGAATCCGCTGTTCGCGCTGATTGAGATCATAAGCAAGCTGAAGGATTCGAAAGGCCGCGTCCTAATACCGGGCTTCTACAAAGACGTGAAGCCGCCGAGCAAAGATGAATTGAAGGCCTGGAAACGGCTGCCGTTTAACGAAGAACACTATCGCAAGACGGAAGTCGGATCGAAGGTGCTGACTGGAGAGCCGGGATTTTCCGTGCTCTACCGAACCTGGGCGCGTCCTACCTTAGAGGTGCATGGCATGCCGGGCGGTTTCACCGCGCCCGGAGCGAAGACCGTGATTCCCGCGAAGGCGTCGGCAAAAGTTTCCATGCGATTGGTTCCGAATCAAGATCCGGATGACATTTTCAAGCGATACTCCGACTACGTGAAAAAGCTGACGCCCAAGGGGATCGAGACCAAGATTAAGGTCTGGAGTAAGGGACCAGCCTGCGTGGTAGGCACGGACAACAAATACATCCAAGCCGCAACTGAGGCCATGCATGAAGTCTTTCATAAGGACACGGTTTTTATTCGATCGGGCGGTTCCATTCCGATCGTTACGGATTTTCAGGATGTGTTGAAGATTCCCAGCGTGATGATGGGCTTCGGGTTGCCGGATGACAATCTGCACGCGCCCAATGAGAAGTTTCATATTCCCAATTTCTACCGGGGGATTGAATCCATTTGCTTGTTTTTTGAGAAGCTGGGCGGCAATAGCTAGCCCATCAGTTTCCGATAATCCATTGTTGCTTCCGAAGTGTGCCTGAGCTAGAGTTATTCCGCTCTCGCGATTCTCCCTTCCTTCCTTTTCCTCCACCATTTTGACAGTCACTTGCTGCATTGCGTGTGCAGTGTAACGGGGTTGTGGAAATGGGCATACAATATATGGTGTTTTCGTACTTGACCCGAGGCTGATTTCACCTTTACAGTAGCGAGAACGTGTGGGCGTCCCAACCAGCCGTGAGAGGTTTTTATCGGAACAACTGAGGTTGTGAACCGAGTTGGTTACCGGTCAGTGCAAGTGCGATTTCCGAGTCGAATAAGGATTTAGAGGCGCCCGCTAAATGCGGAAAGTGTCGGCCGTACGACAAGGAGTTGAAGTTGCTCAAACTGAAAAAACTGCAGATTCTGGGGTTCAAGTCTTTTTGCGACCGCACCGAGCTGAAGTTTCACGGCGACGGAGTTGCGGCCATCATCGGACCGAATGGTTGCGGCAAATCAAATATTTCGGATGCCATTTCCTGGGTACTCGGCGAGCAGTCGGCGAAAACGCTGCGCGGGTCGCGGATGGACGACGTCATCTTTGCCGGTACACGCGATCGCAAACCTACAGGGATGGCTGAGGTATCGCTTTCGCTGATCGATCCTGAGGTTTATCCGGGAGCGGATGCGCATGAGCCAACCGAGGTGGAGATACAGGAGGACATGCCCACTGCTGACGACTGGGATGAGAGCGAGATTCGCGCCCGAGCGGCGGATGAAACCGAACGCTTGACGGAGGAAGCGCAGCCAGGGAGAATCGAAGAAGGTGAGGAAAGCGCGGGGGCGGAAGCCCACTCTGACAGCGGAGAAATCGCAGCGACCCCCCAAAATCCTGAGGTATTGGACGCCAGCCAAAATCCCGCGTGCCCTGATGACGCGGAAAATCCTGCGTCTTCTGAAGGCATCGACGGTCAGAAGGTTGGGCCGCAGGTGGTACTGAAAATCCGTCGGCGGAAATTCAACCAGCAGCAGTTCAGGGCGGGAGAAATTGTGGTCACGCGGCGGCTGTTTCGCACCGGAGATAGCGAATACCTGCTGAACGGAAAATTGTGCCGGCTGCGGGATATCCAAGAATTGTTTATGGGGACAGGCCTGGGGCCGGAGACCTATGCGCTGATTGAGCAGGGGCGCATTGGCCAGATTCTAAGCAGCCGTCCGACGGATCGCCGGGCAATTATTGAAGAGGCCGCGAGCATCACCAAATTTAAGACAAAGAAACGGCTGGCTGAGGCGCGCCTGGAAGATGCCAAGCAGAATCTTTCGAGGGTCAATGACATTTTTGAAGAAGTAACGCGACAGATGAATTCGCTGAAGCGGCAGGCGTCGAAGGCTGAGCGCTATGCCCGGTTGCGTGAGGAAATGCGGGCCAAGCTACGGGTGGTGCTGGCGAGCAAATTTGCTCAACTAGACCAGGAAAGCGGGCAACTGAATGCGCAGATCGCTTCCCTTTCGGAGGAGATGCGTCAAAAGAGCGAGATGGTTCAACTCCTCGAAGCGGAGCACGCAGAACGCACGCAACGCGGCTATGGCATCGAGGGCGAAATTCGCGAGAACGGCGAGCGACTAAACGAGATCAAGCTCGAGACTGACCGGGCCCAGGCGCAACGCCGTCACAATGAGGAACGTTGCACGGAACTGGTGCAGCGGGTGGCGTCTTCAGAAGCGGAATGGGCGCAGGCGAAGCATCGGCTGACTACACTGGAAGCGGAGCGCGATTCCAATCGGCAAATACTGGATTCGGCAGCCGCGGATCTTGCGGCCGCTCAGCAGGAACTCACCCAATGCCAGGAGGAAGCAACCGCGGCGGCCAACGAACTGGCGCAGTCCGAGCAGCAGCAGGAACAATGCCGCGTCGCGACGTTGGAAGCTGTTGCATCGGTGTCCGATTTGCGCAATCAGCTCACCCAGGCGGAGGAGCGGCTGGCTGCGGTGGATCGCGAAGCGCAACGGCTGCAAACGGAAATGGCTACCGCGAATTCTCAGATGGAAGCCTTCGGCGGGCAACGCGGGCAATTGGCGCTGGAGTTTGAAACTGTATCGCAACGGGTGTCGGGACTGACAGAAGAGATTGCCCGGACTCGAGAGTCGCTGGAATCGAAGCGACGCGGCGAAAGCGAAGCCAAAACTCGTTTGGATGGCTTGCGCGCGGAATACGCCTCCGCCATCGGTAAAAAAGGCTCACTGGAAGCGGTGATTGCGGAGCATGGTTACTCGACGGAATCAGTGCGCCGCCTCTTCCAATCCGGAAGCTTTCAAGGCGTGTCTCCCGCGGGCGTGCTAGCGGATTTCCTCGAAGTTGATCCGCGTTATGAGGGCGTAGTCGAGGATTTCCTGCGCGATGAACTGAACTACATCGTGGTGAAGTCGTGGGATGCAGCGGATGAAGGGTTACGCCTCTTACGGTCAGATGTGGATGGCCGCGCGACTTTCCTGGTCCACCCCGAGGACTCGCAAGCTAAGTTTTCATTTGTGGTGAACGAAAACGGACCGGAGCCGCCTCACCAGTCGATCATTCCACTCAAGCATACGATCCGGGTGCTCAACGGATTCGGCAAGTCGCTCGAAGTCATCCTGCCCAAACTACGCGACGGATACATCGTGCCGGACCCTGGGTTCGCGCGCGATCTGGCGCTGGAGAATCCGGATGCGTTTTTCCTATCGCAATCGGGCGAGTGTTTTCACAATGTGACCGTGACCGGCGGCAAACAACGGGCTGAAGGTCCGCTTTCCATGAAGCGCGAACTGCGCGATGTGATGCGTGTCCTGGGCGAATTGGAACACGCTTTACGTCAAGATGAAATGAAAGTGCTCACTCTCGGGCGCGAAATCAAGGAACTGACTTCCCTGCTCGACCGGTTGGAGGGGGGAAAACGTGAAGCTGAAAAACAAGCGATGACTTCCGGACATCTGTTGCACCAACTTGATTCCGAGATGACCCGAGTTGGCGAGCGCCTGAATACGTGTGATCTGGAGCTGCGGCGACTCGCTGCCGAGCGCGATGAGCAGGGAGCATTGGTTGACGCCCGGCAATCGGAAATGGCGGCAGTGGAGGCACAGCGTTCGGAGCTGGAACGCCTGACATCCAGCGCGCAGGAACAATTAGCTGGCCTGCGTGAGCGCCGCGATGTGGCGGCGCAGAATGCGTCTCAACATGTGGCGAGGGTGGCGACCCTACAAGAGCGACATCGGGCCGCCGCGGCCGTGCTGGAGAGAATCGAATCGCTGGTTGAGGAAATGCGCGAGCGGGTGAAATCGCTGCGGGCCCAAATTGAATCGTCAACCGCTGAAAAACTACAGCGCGAAACAGAGAATAAGACCATCGCCGATCAACTCGTCGAGATGGAAGCCGAACGTAATGCTGGGGAAGCTCGCGATGGACTTCTCCGAGTTGAGTCGGAACAAATGCGTGCACGGCTGGGCGAGATCGAGGAGTCTCTGCGTCAGGTTCGCTTGTTGCTCGACCAGGCACGGGATCGTCGTGGCGAGGTGTCAGCAGCGGCGGCTAAACTACAATCGGACGCGCAGTATATGGGCGAAACTTGTTTGAATGAACTCGGTGTGCAACGACAAGAACTGATGTCGGATAGCACGATACCGGTGGTTTTGGGCGAGCAACTGGCGAATGAAGACCACATGTATCGCGAGATGCGGGCTCGGCTGGATGCCATGGGTCCGGTCAATATGATGGCGCTGGAAGAATACAAGGAGACCTCGGAGCGGCACAGGTTCCTTGAGACGCAGCGCAAGGATCTGCTGGACTCAATCGAGAATACGCAGGCGACAATCAAAGAGATTGACGTCTTCTCGCGGCAGAAGTTTGAGGAGGCATTCCACAAGATTAATGAGAATTTCCAGGCTACGTTCGGCAAACTCTTCGGCGGCGGTCACGGGTTCATGCGCCTGACTGATGAGGAAAACAGCGCCGAAAGCGGTATCGACGTGGTGGCTTCGCCTCCGGGAAAGAAGCTGCAAAACGTGCTCCTCCTCTCCGGTGGAGAAAAAGCGCTGACGGCGCTGGCGCTGTTGGTGGGCATCTTCCAGTATCAGCCTAGCCCGTTCTGTATCCTCGACGAGGTGGACGCTCCTCTGGATGAAGCCAACATTGGCCGCTTTACCGAACTGGTAAAAGAAATGAGCGTCCAAACTCAGTTCGTGCTCATTACCCATAGCAAGAAGACCATGAGCATTGCTCCGGTGCTGTATGGAGTCACCATGCAGGAGCCGGGAGTCTCGAAATTGGTGTCGGTAAGATTCGGAGCAACGGCGTAGAAGCAGAAATCCGTGAAGAACGGATATCTGCAGACTTTTCCCCTGTCCCGTTATCCTCTGCTGTCCTCAGTTTTTCCACAAATCGAATTCGGTGAAAAGCTTTGCCGGACGGGCGATTCACCGCGCCCAGAAAACTGTCAACTTCTTTGAGGCTCAAGGGTTGGGCGAGCACAGGCAACAAATCTGAGTAAGGCGTTGACAAAAATTTCTGGAGGGCTAGAATACGCGACGTTTTCTGCCTGTAGAATTTAATCATGACACCCGAACTCCTCGACCCCGTTGTTCTACAGACCGACTTCCCCGAACTTGAACTGCACGCCAGCGGAAAGGTGCGCGATGTTTACCGATTAGATAACGAGCATCTTCTTTTTGTCGCGACCGACCGTATCTCGGCCTTCGATTACGTGTTAGCCACAGGCATTCCTCATAAAGGACGTGTACTGACCCAGATTTCGCTTTTCTGGTTCGATTTCTTGCGTGATCTGGTGCCGAATCACCTGGTGACCGCGGATGTGACAAGGTATCCAGCAACGGTGCGCAGCTATGCTGATCTATTGCGTGGCCGTTCGATGATGGTAATACGCGCTGAAATGGTGCCCGTTGAGTGCGTGGTGCGGGGCTATATTTCCGGCTCAGCATGGAAAGAGTACAAGGCCAGCGGCAGAGTGTGCGGGATCGACCTACCTAAGGGATTGAAGGAATCAGATGAGTTGCCCGAGCCTATTTTCACCCCAGCTACGAAAGCCACGACTGGACACGATGAGAACATCCCATCCGCTGAAATGACGCGGCTGATAGGACCAGAGTTGAGCCGCGAGCTGAGGGACATCAGTTTGAAGATTTACACCAAAGCGTCAGAGTACGCCCGGCAAAAGGGCATCATCATTGCGGATACAAAGTTTGAGTTTGGGCGCACGGCGGCGGGGATTACCCTGGCTGACGAGGTGCTCACCCCAGATTCTTCGCGCTTCTGGCCGGCTGAGAAATATCAGCCGGGCAAGGCGCAGGAATCCTTCGATAAGCAGTATGTTCGGGATTACCTGGAGGAAATTCGCTGGAATAAGCAGCCGCCCGCGCCTGCCCTCCCCCTTGAAGTGGCTCGCAAGACCAGCGAAAAGTATGTCGAGGCGTACCACCAGCTTACGGGACGTGAGCTGGATGTTTAGTGGAAAGGCCGTTCACAGGAGAATCGGATGAGCGGCGCGGATTGGATCATTATTGCGATCATCCTGGTGTCTATTGTCCAGGCGGCCAAGTCGGGTTTTTTCCATGAAGCCTTCGGCATTGGTGGGCTAGTGCTGGGGTATCTGCTGGCCGCTTGGCATTACGACCAGGTGTCGCAGTGGCTTATAACGTATCTGAAGTGGACCTGGCTGAGTGATATTGCCGGGTTCCTGACTATTTTTGTGTCGGTGATGATCCTCGCTGGCCTCGCCGCACGAATCGCGAGTTGGGCCACCAAGGAAGCGGGCCTCAGCGTTTTCGATCATATTTTGGGCGGGCCGTTGGGCGTGCTGCGAGGAAGTCTGATCGTAGCCGTAGTCCTAATGGGCATGACGGCATTTACCCCGACCTCGAAGTGGCTGGAAGGGTCGGCATTTGCACCGTATTTTCTGGTTGTAGGGCGCGCCGCCATCTGGCTTGCGCCCTCGGAGTTGCGGGCCCGGTTTTATAGCGGATTGGACATGCTGCGTCAGCAGGAGCTTGGGGCAGGTGCAGCTCGGGGCAGTCGATCTGGCAAATAGCGGAGCCACCCAGTTTTTCCTATAAACGACAGACAGCTTTTAAAGAAAGAGACGTGTCATGCGAGATCAGCTGGAAGCCCTCATCATGCAGATGTACAAGAGCAACATTCTTTATTCCGAGGCAGTGCGTGAGTTTAAGAAGAGGTTCATCTTGACCGTCCTGCAAGAGAACAAGGGCAACCAGTGCCGTGCCGCCCGCGAGCTGAACATGCACCGCAATACGCTGAGCCGCACAATTTCGGAGTTGAAAATAGACGTACGGCAACTCCGGGATGGGACCAAACGTCCGCCGCGCAGTGCCCGACTCGCGAGCTACGAGAAGAAGGCGGTGCGTTAGAACATTCCACACAGCGAAAAAGGCAGCCGGCAAAGGCTGCCTTTTTTATTTCGGTTCAATTGCAATGCTAGTGGTTGGGCCGCCGCCGAGCCGGTTTCTTCGCCGGTGCAGGAGCGGACTTGGTCAACAGAGTGCCTTTTTCCATAACCATTACAAATGGACTCGGCGTGTAGGAGGCAGGCACGCCCTCGAAGTCGAGTGTGGCTCCTTCTTTGGGCATGAGTCTGGGCGGGATTGGTCCCAGCATGTTCAATTCAATATCGGCTCTCTTCTTCTCGATATCGTCCTGGCTGGCGGCGATTTCAAGCTTGGTGGGGGAGGCCGAAATGACAATGCCCTCCATTTGGAGGGGCAAGCCTTTGATAACATTCCAAACTTTTTCCGCGTCTTCGGGTTTGCCAGCGGAGAGCACCAGTTCCCACTCGGCGAAGCTTAATTTCTTGATATCAGCTTCTGACTTGTTCTTGATTAGCTCCGCAGCCTGTTCAGCGGGCGTGGGGGGAACGTATTGAGAAATCGTGAATCCCTGAGGAGGCACGGGATTTGTCTTAGCCAGCGCCAGCAGGTCAGTCCAACCCTGATCGGAACCGTGGAACTTGGTGTACTGGCCCTTGCCGTAAGCCAGGATTTGAGCCTGGCCCGGCGAACCTGCTGCGAGGTTGGCCGCGCGTGCCATGAAGAACAGACCGTTGACCGGATCAGGAGGAGTTGCCGTTAGATACGCCAGAGCCAGTGGATATACGTTGCGCAAGTCATTAGGTTCGCCTTGCACGGCCGCTCGCAAACGCTCCTCCGCCTGAGGAAAGTTTTTGCTTTGTAAGGCGGCGATTCCGGCGACGCCGTTAAAGATCGTACTCATCTGACTTTTCATCTTTGCAAAATCGGCTTCTGACATTGCTTCTGGCTTGGTTGCGGTCTTCAAAGCCTGCAGCCCACGCTCCGCGTACTGAGCAGCCTCCGCAAGGTTCTGTTGCGGATTCTGATTGGCCTCAGCGGCGGCGCGTTTGCTATAGGCCAACAGAGCCAATGCCCGCAAGTTGTTGGGATTTGCTTGCAGCAAACGCTGTGCGGCATCGTTCATCTTCGCCGCGTTGTTGGTCTGCTGGTAAGCACCCATCAGCACCTCAAGCGCGTCTTCCTTCATGACGCTGTTGGGATATTGCGACAGGAAAGCCTCCAGACCGCTGATCTTGGCGACAGCATCCGACTGCTGTACCGCACCTACATAAGCGTTATATTCAGCAGGATCTTTGATTTCCTTTTTTTGCTGTGGAACTGCCGGCTGTTGCTGGGCAGTGCCCGGTTGCGGCTGCTGGGCCTGGGGTTGCTGTTGCGGCTGCTGCTGGGTTGCAGCGGGTTGCGCCTGCGATTGCGGCGCCGTGCCCTGACCGACTGCCATTGCAGTGAACGCAAGCACAATCGCCACTAGACTCATCTTCATTCGAATGGCTCCTTAAAATTTTCGGGAATCAGCGACGACATCCTATACCGGTACACCCAAACTATTCTCGTTTGGGTTCGTTCTCAGAACATGGAGTCGACTTCAGCCATGTGATGGGCCGGAAAAAACTCAAGGCACAGTGTCGTCAGAAGCCCGAGCGCATTCCGGTGTGCCGGATTATAAGTATGTACCACGCCTAAGGCAAGTTTGCTCTGCCGTGCCGACCCGCCTGTCTTGTAAGATGCAGGAAAGGGCGCAGCTGGATGGTCTGCTCCCGGCTTCAGTTGAGCCTTTCAGAGGCAACCAATTATGACCTCCCCAACTGCAAGTTCTCTGGCCGGCCAAATCGCGGTGGTCACAGGGGCAGGTCGCGGCATCGGCGCGGCCATTGCACGCAATTTAGCCGGCATGGGGGCGGTCGCTGTGCTCTGTGGTCGCCGCGTAGTCGAGTGTGACGTCATGGACCTCGGGTCCGTGGAACGACTGGCAGCGGAGGTGGAACGAACCTTTCGACGTACGGACATCCTGGTTAACAATGCCGGAATCGGAGGCTTTGGCGGGCCTTTGCATGAATTGCCGCCGGATTCCTGGGACAAAGTGCTGAACACGAACTTGCGAGGGGTTTATTATTGCATCCGCAGCTTCGCTCCCATGATGATTCGCGCGCCCTCGGGACACATCATCAACATTTCTTCTCTCGCTGGAAAGAATGCGCTGCCGAATGGAGCGGCGTACGCGGCATCCAAATGGGGCCTGAATGGATTGAGCTACTCAGTGGCGGAGGAGTTGCGAGCGCACAACATTAGGGTATCGGTCATTTGTCCAGGATCGGTGCACACCGAATTGAGCCCACACGCGGGTAAAGATCCGGGAAAGATGCTGCAACCGGAGGATGTTGCCCACGTAGTGGAAATGCTGGTGACGCAGTCGCCACAGTCTTTCGCCAGTGAAATTCTGTTGCGTCCGACGTT
>WNEZ01019943.1_pt1 | contig 10212 bp, 11 predicted proteins | sample 5400521 | NCBI WGS metagenome assembly WNEZ01 (sample SAMN13153339, study PRJNA577476) | soil metagenome | isolation source: 120 cm saprolite under Douglas fir tree site 2 hole 1 replicate 1 | place: USA:California | collected 2015-04-18
GCCCGATGAGGAGTGACCTCCATCGGGTCCGACTGACACAAACTCGGGCACTTGGCGAGAGCCTGAGAGCGGCGCCGTACCCGTCATGGGACGTAGTGTCTCGATGGTTCGGCCACAGTTCAGCCACAGTCGGGGACGCCTGCGATGCGGTGTGAGCACGCCCCGGTGCGCCGCCTCGAGGAGCTCGCGCGGGGCACGCGCGTGCGGCTGGCGCCCGGTCGGGTGGGCACGCTCCTCGAGGTGAACTTCACTCGCGCGATCGTCGAGCTCGACCGCGGTGAGGACCGGCGACGAGAAATCGCACCGGGCTGCGAGGTGGAGGTGCTCGCCACGGAGCCGGTCTCCACGGGGGCGGAAATGGCGCTGCCCGCGGCGGAGATGCGTCACACGGACCCGGGGCCGGCCCGTCAGTCCAACCCGGGCGCGTTACGCATCAGAACGGCCCCCACCGCGCCACGGCGGGAGCGCGTGTGCCACCTTTAGCAGACCCACGGACCCACGATGGCGCTCGCAACGCTACTGCTCGGATGCGTGCCGGTAGCGGGCGTACCGCCAGCGGCGGCGGGCGCACGCTCATTCAACCACGCCCACGGCGGAGCAGCCGTAGGACCAAGACTAGACGAGGACGCGCGCCAGCTCGCGCGTGCGCGGGGCCAAGTTCTTCGCGCGCGCGCCCGTGCCCGCGCTCGAACATATCCAGAAGAGGCAGAGAGCATGGGTGCTTGCTCCTCCGTTCGAAGCGCGGCACCGACTTTGCGCACTGCCCGTCCTGCAGGTCTCCTGCCTGCCCTTCTGCCTGGCTGGTCCCGTCCATGGCCGGACGAGCGCGCGCGGCGCAAAAGCGGGGCCGAGATCGACGGGATAGAGGGGTGTCCGCGTCCGAGCGGTGCGGTTTTAGCCCGCATTTCCCAGATGACCAACGTCGAGCGGTGACGCTGGCACGCGAATCGGCTATGAGGGGACGGCTCCGTCCATCTGGGAAATGTCGGTTAATCGACCTTCTTTGTCGCGGCGTGCACGAAGCACTGTCCGCCGACAGTCGCTGTCAGCGTCGTGTTCGCCGCCGGTTGATTCGCATCCGCCGAAGCAAACCATCCTTTCATCTTAACGCTCAGCTGCAATGGCACGGAGCTTCACCGCCCGGCGGGTGCGTCCGCTCGGCGTTCGTTGGCGGCGTCGTCCAGCGGCGTCAGCACGAAGAGCGCGCGGTCTCCGCTCCATACGCGCTCGGTGATCCGCATGGGCGCGACCGATCGCACGTCGTCGCACCTGCCGGCTTCCGCCACGATCACGCGCCCGCCGCGAGCGAGGAAGGACCGCATCGAGGCGGCCGATTCGATCAGCTCGACCGGCTTTCCGCCGTAGTAGCGGAGCGCGGCCACGAGTGGCGCGCTGGTCCACGCGCCGACGCTGCCGCCGGGTGGCACGCGTGCCGCGGCGGCGCGCGCGATGCCCTGCGCCGACTGCGCGCCGTCGATGCTCGGATAGACGAGCTGGAACATCCAGAGCTCCACCGCGAAGATCGCCGCGACCATCACGCCCACACGTCGGAGCGCGGGAGCTCGGACGCGTCCGAGCCTCCACCACGCGATCGCCGACGCCGCCGTGATCGCGACGAGCACGACACCGAGCAGTCGCGGAAGGTCGACGTCAGCGACGCGTGGGTGGATGACGAGCGCGACGCCGGCGCTCGCCGCAGCGGTCGCGACGACGGCCGCGCCAGCGGTCCACCAGCGCGGCACATCGGAGCATTGCGCGAGGAGCACGAGCAGTGCGTCGGCGGTGAGGAGTGCTACCGCCGGCATCGCGGGCACCATGTAGAGTTCGCGCTTCCCGGCGGAGATCGAGAAGAAGATGAACATCACGCCGACCCACGCGAGGAGGAATCGCCAGGCCCGCGCCCGCTCCGGATCGCCGTGCGCGACGAAGACCCGGCGCCACGCGGCCCACGCGACGACAGGCCAGAAGAGACTCCAGGGCATCGAGCGGGTGGGGAACTGGATGAAGAAGAAGTACCAGGGGCGAGGGTGGTAAAGGCCGTGGAAGAAGCGGCCCCACAGGTTGTCGACAACGGCGCCGTGAAACCAGCCGGCCGGAGCCAGCCACGTCGCCAGCGTGATCCAGGCGAGCCCCGGAAGAATCGAGAGCAGCAGCGACCAGAGCGGAACGATCGCCCGCACGTCCGCGAGCCTGCGCTCGACGGCGAGGTCGACGACCATGGCGGCGAGCGGGAGCAAGAAGCCGACCGGACCCTTGTCGAGCACGGCGAGACCGAGCGCGCCGTGGAGCAGGGCCACGTTCGTCGTCCGCCGCCCGACGCCTCGCTCGAGGCGGACGAACGCGTAGAACGCGCAGAGCTCGAACATCGCGAGCACGACGTCGAGCGCGGCACGCCGGCCCAGATGCGCGAAGAACGGCGTCGTCACGAGGAGCGCCGCACCGAGGAGAGCGGTGCGTCGCGAGAAGAGCAGTGTGCCGATCTGGAGGACGAGCCACACGCACGCGATGCCCGCGAGCGCGGAGGGAAGTCGCGCCGCGGTCTCGGTGACGCGGCCGCCCGGGGCGCCGAAGAGCGCGGCAGCCCAGAAGTAGAGCGGCGGCTTCTGATCATTCGGCTTCCCATTCAGATGCAGCAACACGAGCCCGGTGGGACCGTGCTCGAACGAGCGAACCTCTTCGGCCATCTCCGTGTAGACCGGCTCGTCGGGCGCCGACACGCCGATCGCGCCGAGCCGGAGCAGGAGCAGCACGGCGGCCGCCGCGAGAAGGGCAACGCGCGCGGGCGCCCCCTCGAGCGCGGCGAGCTCGCCGGCCTTCTCGGCGAGATGCTTCGGGGTGTGGGTCGCGGGCGACTTCTCGGCCAGCGCGTCGGTCGTTTGACTACACCGTTCCAAACTAGGGTAGCGGCGCCGGCGCCGTCGGTGACCACATCATGTGCCGTATAGGGTCAGGCATCGAATATAGGGGCTCGCGACGGTAGCGGCAACCGCGTTGTACGCAACGCGAGCAGGAGCCGACTCTTCGGCGAGCGGTGTTGATTCACATGGCCCGTAGCGGCGCACTCCCGGCCGGCACGTGGGTCGCGGAGGTATCTGCGCGCCACGGTATCGCCTGTGAGCAGTCGGCGAGGCGTCAGAACGAGGCGTCGGCGGGCGCGCCGGCGACGATCCATCGCCGCACGAGGTCGATGAGCGTCGGGGGGAGCTGCGAGCCGACGCGCGGCATCGGCTGTCCCTCGTCGGGGCCGAGCGTGCCCTCGAGCTTCCGCAGAAGGAAGCTACGGTCGGGATCGCTGGGCGCGACGCGGAGCAGGCCGGCGGCCAGCGCTACGCTGTTCGAGGGCGGGACGCCGACCAGGTTCGCGTAGGCTGCACCCGCGGCGAGCGTCATCCCACCTGCGTTCCCGGCGCCGTGGCAGGAGAGGGTGGCACAGCTCGGCGTGAAGATCTTGCGTTGAAGGGTCGTGAAGGTTGCGGTTGCACCGGGCGGATGCTCGCAGATGAAGGTCAGACGGTCGCGGACGTCGCGTCCCGACGCCATCGACACGCTCGCGCGGAGCGTGGCGCGCGCCGGACGTGTGCCGTGACGCGCGAGCGGCACGCCGACCGTGGCCGTGCAGGTGTCGGGGGTCGCGACCGGCATCGGCAGCCCCTCGAGGCCAGCAACCAGCCCCGCGAAGCCCGGCGCCGGCGACGACGCCTGCGCGCCGGTCACAACATCCGCGTGGCAGCGCGGTTCGCCCGGGTTGGTTGCGTCGAGGCAGACGCGCACCGCGAACAGGCAGGTACCGTCGGCCCGGCCGTCCCCGTCGCAGGTGGGATCGCCGTCGGTGCAGCGTGCGACCCCGCTACGGGGGACGCCGGCGACGTCCGTCACGAGCATGCAGTCGGTCTTCGGCGACCCGCCGCCGCGAAAGCGCATGAAGGGGCCCGTCTGCGCCGGCGTCGCGACGGGCAGCAACACGACTGCGCCCACCAAGGCGGCCCACGTGAACGGACGGTGCAGACGCATCGGGCTACTGCGCGAGGATGCGGACCTCGGACCCGTCCTCCTTGTGCACGCAGTCAATCGCCTCGAGCGGGCTGTCGGTCGGGTAGTAGAACCCGAACAGGTTGCAGTGCTCGTTGGTGCAGGCCCACTCGAGGCCCTCGCCCGGCTGGAGTACGAGCTTCCCGCCCTCGACCGGCGGCTTGGAGTCGTCCAGGGAGTACTGCTGGAACTTCGGGTCGCTGTAGCCCACGTTCTCGTAGACCAAGGGGCCGCGCGTTCCGTCGACGAGCGTCTTCCACACGTCGAACTTGACCCCGCGGAAGTGGTAGTGGCCGGTGAGCGCCATCATCGTCATGGGCCGGTTGTCCGAGGTCGGTCCCGTGAGCGCGCAGGTGCTCGACTGGGTCGAGAGACCCGGGGGGACGAGGACCGTCCGGTCCTGCCCGAAGAGGGCGCCGCCGTGCGCGGTGACTGTCGCAGGGTTCATCGGGTAGAGGAGCATCTTGGCGCGTGCCCTTCCCTTAACGGCGAGCGCTGCAGAACCGAAGCCGGTGTTGACGAAGTGCGTCTGGATGAGCAGCGGTTGGTGCGGCAGGAAGTGTATGCCGACGCCGGGATGGAGCTGCCAGTTGAGGCCGGTGGTCTGGGTCGCCGCGACCAGCTCCCAGTGCGAGAAATCGATGGCGAACGCACAGTCACGCGGCCTCCGATTATGGCGACCCGCGGGCGAGTAGGTCTTGTCGGGATTCGGGTACTCCACCGGCCCGGCCGTCGGCCGGTAGAGATGAACGTGGTGACTTCCGCCGTGCACGAACATCTGCACGTGGCCGACGTCCACCTCGCGGTTGCGTGGGAAGTTGATGGGGAAGCAGGTCTGCTTCTCCGTCCCCTTCTTCATCCGGCCGGCGTGGGCGGTCAGCTTGATCGGCCTCAGCTTGGCCGGAGCGGGCGCGGCGAGGACGAGCCCAAGCAACAGGAAGGGCACGACGGCAGTCGTGAGCTGTCTCGGATGGCACATGGGGCCCCGGACCTTCCCCAAGAACCGTGCCGCAGGGAAGCACAAATTGCGGCATCCTCCGGCCGCCCGCATGTCGCGGCGGCGCCCGAGCCGCGCGTCCGTGCGCGGGTCATCGAACTCCCGTCGGACATGAATTTAGGCGTCAAGCTCGCATCCGAAGAACGGCGGCTCCGGGCGGGGAGGCAGAGGGCGGCCGTGCGGATTAGGATTCCTCTGCGCGCTGCCGGCAGAGGGATTCGCGCGCCCGCCCGAGAACGTGGTCAGAACGTGGTCAGCGAGGGTGCGGACGCCAGAGGCGGGATGATGCGCTCGCGCGCCAAGTACCCGAACTGACAGACTGCCGAGGAGGGGAGTCGAACCCCTACACCCTTGCGGGCGGAGGATTTTGAGTCCTCTGCGTCTGCCAGTTCCGCCACCTCGGCGCCCCCGCGAGGGTAGCCGCTTCGCATGGCGCATGCCAGCCGCGGGGCTGTATGGTCCGCCCCCTGGTCGCGTGCTAGGCCATATCCATGGCGTCGCGTCAGCGGTTTCGTCGGGATGATGCCGACGTCCTGGTCAACCTGAACGCACGCGTCCCGAAGCATCTCTGGCGGCGCGTCCGCTTGCAATGTCTGCGCGAGGAGCGGCTCCTCCGCAGCTTCATCACGGACGCGCTTCGCGAGTACCTGTGCGGGCGACAGGTGCGCCGGGCCTGAGGGCTACTGGGCCCGGGGCGCGGGCCCCCGCTGGTCGACCGCGAGCGCCGGCAGCACCACCGCGGGCGCCGGCCGCGTGCGGATCTTGCGCGCGGCCTCCGCCGCCAGGCTGCGGAGCATGGGGTCCTCGCCGTCCCTGGCCAGCGCCTCGAGCGAGGGCAGGGCCGCGGGGTCGCGGATATCGCCCAGGGCGAAGATGGCATTGCCGCGCACCGCGGGGTCGACGTTGCGCGCGAGGAAGTCGACGATCGGGCCGGTCGCCCGCACGTCGCCGATCCGGCCGAGGGAGGCGAGGATGCGCTGCTTGGTGCCGAGGTCGGTGTCACGCATGAAGAGCTGCTGGACGAGGAGCGGGGTCGCGTCCTTGGCCTGCATGTGGCCGAGGGTGTCGATTGCCTTGATGCGCACCCGCATGTCCAGATCGCTCGCCGCGGCGACCAGGGCCTCGACTGCCTTCGGGTCGTCCATCTGCCCAAGGGTGCGGATCGCCTCGAGGCGCTCCTCGGGGTCGTCGCCCTTCAGCTTGCGCACGCTGTCGCTCAGCTTCTGGCCGTTCTCCGGCTTTTTGTACCGGTCGCGTAGGTGGGCCCGGGGACCGTCCTCCTGACCGAAGGGAACGATGGCGTCCTGGGCGAGCGCGGGCGTCGGGAGGACGAGCGTGGCGAGGGCCAGCCAGATGCGGCGTCGCATCGCGGGGGAGTCTCGCGCAGTGCGCCCCGGATTGCAACCGAAATTGCGATCCACCGCCTCTCGGGCGCGCGGAGTCCCTTCCGCCTGCGGGAGGTTCTTGCTAGAAGCGGCGCCCAGCGTAGGCCCCAGGCGATGGGACGAGCGATGACGAATCGGCGCGCCGCCCTCGATGGGCTCGCACGCATCCTCGACGCCGGAGCGCCCGAGGAACTCTTCGCGGGTCCCGAGAAGGACGCGCGCTTTCTCTTCGGCCTTCTCGTCGATGCCGCCCGGGCCCGCGCGGCGGTGCACTACTGGGAGATCTGTCGCACGGCACGACGCCGGGGCGTGACGCCCGAGTACGTCGTCGATCGCGCCGCGGTCCTGCTCGCCACCATCGAGGAGCGGCGCCGCACGGATCTCTACCGCATCCTCGGCGTGCCCGCGCTCTGCTCGGGAGAGACCATTCGCGAGCACTGGCTCGAGCTCGCCAAGCGGCATCACCCCGACGCGGGCGGCGACGGCGCCCGCTTCCGCCGGGCGCAGCAGGCGTACGAGGTCCTGCGCGATCCCGCGCGCCGCGCCGAGTACGAGCGCTTCTGGCTGCGCGCGCTCGGCCCCTTCGAGCGCGTGGCGCCCGGCGAGGACCTCCCGCCGCTGGAGGCGGCGACCGTGCGCGCCGTGCCGCGGCCGGTGTCCGACGGGCCGTCGCCACCACCCGCGCCGGTGGCTCCCGAGCCGGTCGTGCAGCCCGCGAGCGCGCTGCTCGCGCGCGTCGCTGCCCTGCTCGCGCCCGTGGTGGCCGACGAGCTCGGGCGCCTGCGCGCCGAGCTGGCAAGCGTGATCGCCGAGCTCGAACTCGCGCGCGAGCGGCTGGGCGCACTGGCGAGCTTGAAGCGCGCCATCGAGGCGTAGGCCACCGGGGGGCGAGCCCGCCGCGCTCGTGCCTACTCTTCCGCCGCGAGCACGAGCGGCGGCGGCTCGCCCGTGGGGATCTCCAGGTGCGCCAGCGCCGCCTCCCAGGGTGCGGTTGCGGCGAGGAGCGCCGGCAGGTCAAGGGCCGGCAGCGTCGCCGCGGGCACGCCCGCGACACGGCTCCGCCCCTCGGCGAGGAGGCTCCGCGCCCCGCGCCGGTTGCCGTGCGCCAGGTGATGGAAGGCGACCGCGACCTGGATCACGCCCTGGAGCGCCTGGCGCTCGGCGCCCGTCGCCGTCTTCCACACCGCCTCGAGCACCTCGTGCACCTCGAAGAAGAGCCGCTCGTTCCACAGCGCGGTGGCGACGCGGCAGGCGCGTGCGACCCCGGAGCCGAGCGGGCCGCGCCGGAACGCCTCGGCAGCGCGGCGAGCGCGCGTCGCGTGGACGGCCACGGCGGCCGCGTGCGGCGCGTGAACGGAGAGGAGCGCGCGGCCGCCGGGGTCGATCAGGTGCACGGCCGCCAGGCGCGCCGCGGCCGCGGGCGGCGGCTCGACGGCGGGGGCAGCCAGCCACGCGAGCGCGGCCGCGGACCCGGCGTCGTCGCAGGCGGCGAGCGCCAGCTCCGCGAGCGCGTTGCGGAGCGGGAGCGGAAATCCGGGTGTGGCCAGCGCGTCTCTCCCCTGTCCTCGGCCTCCCCGATGTGCTAGCAGGCCGGCGTCGTGGACCCTGTGTACACCGCGCAGGTCACCGTCCGCCACGACGAGCTCGACCGCTTCGGACGCCTCCACCCGGCGGTCTACCTTCGCTACCTGGCGCACGCCGCGGTCGAGGCGAGCGCAGCGGCCGGCTACGACGCGGCCTGGTACGCGCGCGCCGGCGCGATGTGGCTCGTCAGGCGCTCGACGCTGGACGTGGTCCGTCCGGCCCGCGCCGGGGAACGTCTCGCGGTCCGCACCTGGGTGGAGGACTTCCGGCGCGTGCGCTCGCACCGCCGCTACGTCGTGCAGGGTGCCGACGGCGCGCGGGTGCTCGAGGCGCTCACGGACTGGGTCTACGTCGACATGGAGAGCGCGCGGCCGCGGCGTGTGCCGCGCGAGCTGGAGGGGGCCTTCGGCTTCGCCGAGGGCAACGGCAGCGAGCGCGAGGCGTGGAGCGCACCACCGCCGCCACCAGCACCGGCGCTCGCGACGCACCGCGTGCGCGCCAGTGAGGTCGACTCGATCGCGCACGTCAACAACGCCGTCTACCTGGACATCGCCGGCCAGGCGGTTCTCGATGCGCTCGAGAGCGCGGGCTGGCCGCTCGAGCGCATGCTCGTGGCCGGCAGCGTGCCCCTCCTCGCGCGCGCCGATCTCGAGTACCTCGAGGGCGCGCGCTACGGCGACCGGCTGGAGATCGCGACCTGGTTCAGCTGGGTGCCCGAGGCGCTCGACGCGCACCAGCACATATCGCGCGCGGGGGGCGAGCGGCCGCTCGTGCGGGTGACCACCCGCTGGCGCTGGATCGACGCAGCTGGCGGGTCGCTCCTGGCCGTGCCGGACGGCGTGCGCGCCGCCCTCCGGCCGCTGCTCGCCGCCTAGCGATGGCAGGCGTCCCGGCGCTCGCCGGCCGTGTCGCCGTGGTCACGGGGGCGTCGTCCGGCATCGGCCGCGCGGTCGCGCACGCGCTGGCCGCCGCCGGGATGCGCGTCGTGCTCGCGGCGCGCCGCGCCGGGCGGCTCGATGAGGCGGTGGCGGCGATCCGCGCCGCCGGCGGCGACGCGGAGGCCGTCGCCACCGACCTGCGCGAGGAGGCGCAGGTCGAGCGGCTCGTCGACGGCGCCGCCGCGCGCCACGGACGTCTCGATGTGCTGGTCAACAACGCGGCGGTCGGGTACATCCGCCCCGTCGCCGAGGGGCGCACCGAGGAGTGGCGCGCCATCCTCGACACCAACGTCCTCGGGCCGTTGATCGCGTGCCGCGCGGCGCTCCGCCACATGCTGCCGCGCGGCGCGGGCGACATCGTCAACATGACGTCGGCCTCGGCACACGAGGCGTGGCCGTACCTCGCCGCCTACTCGGCGTCCAAGGCGGCCGTGCACACGCTCTCGCGCGCGCTGCGCGCCGAGGTCGCCGCACGCGGCATCCGCGTGATGACGGTCGAGATGCACAATGTCGCGAGCGAGTTCGCCTCGAGCTTCGACCCCGCGCTCCTCCCCGCGGCGACCGAACGCTGGACGGAGCTCGGGTTGCTCAACCCCCGCGCGCCGCTGCTGGCGCCCGAGGACGTCGCCCGCGCCGTCGCCTTTCAGCTCGCGCAGCCCGCGCACGCGAGCATCCATCACCTCACGATCCGCTCGCGCGCGAACTAGGAGCGCGCGGGTATCTACGAGGCGCGTGCGAGGGGCCCGGCGCCGAGCAACGCGCGGCAGCGGGCCAGCCATCCGAGGTGTGCCTCCGCCTGGGCGAGCGCGGCCTCGTGCGCGAGCCGCCGGGTGACGCCGGCGCCGGGCCGCGCGGCCTCCTCGCGCACGAGGGCCGCGTAGCGGCGGTACTCCTCCTCCTGGCGGTCGAGCTGGGAGAGGACCGCGCTCGGGCCATCACGCTCCGCGGCGAGCAGGCGGACGAAGATCTCGTCGCCCGCACGGGTCTGCGAGCTCGACTCCGGCTCAGGTCGCTCTGTCCTTTCCATGGGTTACGGCCTCTCGGCACCGCCCCTCCCCACCGACCCGCGTAGTGTCCGCCTAGTGTCCGCGATGCTCCGTGGTGTCGCGGGTCATCGGCACCACGGTGCGGGTCGCCTTCGCTAGGCTCTCGTGGAGCACGGCCAGCCGCGCGACGCCGACGGCCAGGTCCGCCTCGGAGAAGCTCTGTCATGCAGCGGTCGGCGGGGTATCCGATGGCCACCCCGCGTTGACCCGGAAGTGCCGGAGGACAGCGGCGA
>WNEZ01009565.1_pt1 | contig 10211 bp, 8 predicted proteins | sample 5400521 | NCBI WGS metagenome assembly WNEZ01 (sample SAMN13153339, study PRJNA577476) | soil metagenome | isolation source: 120 cm saprolite under Douglas fir tree site 2 hole 1 replicate 1 | place: USA:California | collected 2015-04-18
CGAGAAAAAGTTTGCATGGGAAGCACCGACCCCGGTCCCGCATGGTGTGGTTCTCAAGATCATGGTGGATGGTACGAGTCGCCCATTAACCCAAAGCCATGTTTAAACGTACAACAAAAGTCGTCCTCCTGATAGTGACTGTGGCGGTAATTTCTACCTCCTCGCAAGCGGAGACCCCAGTCTGCTACTCATGCTTTTTCCAGGACGCAGGCATTCAGCCGGACCAGAAACTTATTCCCTATTTCCAGTCATTCAAAACCGCAGATGCGCTTGTTGCCGGGGATGTACGCTTCATTCTTTGGCGTGCGACGGGAAAGGAAGATTGCGGGGTCTTGGATATCTATCGCAATGTAACCGGGGATGCTGACCGTCAACTGACTGCTAACGCAAACGTCGGCTTTTCCGCAGCGGAATGCGGTCAAGGGGGTTCTAGGGCGCTGGAACAGGCTTCCAAGTTCGCTAAGATTGCGGGGCGCGATTCCGAAGCGACCGCTCTACACGAGTTAGCCAAAGGAAATTTTCGCCCGAAGTTTGAGGACGAGGAGATTAAGACCTCTCTGATTGTGCCGCCAAGCGCGACGACTCTAGTGCTTGGCGAGTCAACAATTCAATTGACACCCGGTATGCGTGTGGGGACGCAAGTGGAACGCGTGTATCGCGACTGGCTCGGCTATGCATGGGAAGGCACGCATTTACTCTCGTGGGACCTGACTAGGAAGCAGGTAGCTTTGCCTATCGTCCGGGATGATGGTAACCACGCACACCACGAGGGGGCGCTCGTCGCCGAGCTACAGCGTATGACGGACGTGAGCGTGACACCGCTGTTTGGCACCTTGATCGCCAGAGATGGAGAAAAGTGGTATGGCCCGGACGAGAAGGGTGTGTTTCGTTTCGAAATCTTGGATGACAAGATTGAGTACCCGACCACACACACGTTCAATAACGTCGGCTGGATTACGGATACGCACGGTATCTCCGCCATAGTGAGCCAAGCCCTCGAATACAAGTCGCAGTTGGTGGTTGGTTGTGGCGACTATGAGGGAAAAGTGAAGGCAGCCTATTACCTTGCTCAAAAAGGCGTGAACGTGGTCTTCCCCGGCGACCGATTCGAGTACCAGTTGATTGGCTACAAAGGTGAGGGCGTCTTGATGGGAACCGCACCCGTCAAGCGGGTCGATGGAATTCCGGTGATTGGGCACCAGCCCGTCAGTTTCTCATTGTCCGAATTGATTGTGGCCGAAGACACTACCCAACGATATCCCACTCAGTATTACGACGCTGCCGCCCGCTACTTCCGGCAACTTAGCAAGTTTGTGCGCCTGAATGTTAAGTACGTCTTGGTTGATGATGAGAATCAGTTGGATAAGGTTCTGGAACAAGCTTCCTCAGTAGTTGCCGTGCGGATTAGAACCGATAAAGAGGACGCCGCTCTTCGCCAATGGTTGCTGAGCTCGCCAAAGAACCGCGCCATTCTCTTTCATTCAGGGTTGTATCCCTGGGCGCAGGGATTGTTCGCGGATTTTTCTAGTCAGGTCACGTTTGGCGATCTGCGCCCGAGGTTCCAATGAAACTCTGCGCACTAATTCCGGCGAAGGATGAACGGTTAGGCATTGGCAGGACCCTCAGTAGCATCCTCGCGGCGGGCTTAGACCCGGCTGACGTCTATGTAGTTGACGACGGCTCTAGCGATGGCTCGGGGGATATTTCCCATTCGTTTGGTGTAAACGTCTTGTGTAACGAGAAGAATATCGGTAAGGCCAGTTCCATTGCGCGAGGGACGTAGCACTTTGGGTTGTTGGAACATTATGACATCATCGCGTTGATGGATGCGGATACGGAGGTCTGCAAGGAATACTACACCGCGGTGAAGGAGAGTTTCAAAGATCCCTCTGTAGTTGCCGTCTGCGGAAGACCGCAAAGCGTGCCCTATAACTGGCTGACCGCCTATCGGTGCTACAGCTACTACATGACCCACTCTGTCTATCGTAGCGGGCAGACCGCGCTTGGAGTGATCACCGTCGCACCGGGCTGCTCCACTAGTTTTCGGACCGATACTTTCAAGCAACTGGACTGGTGCAAGGACACTATCGTCGAGGATATGGATTGCACTATTCAAATGCACAAACGCAATATGGGGAAGATCATCTATCAAGAAAAGGCGATGGTCTACACGCAAGACCCAAGGTCCCTGCGGGACTACATCAAGCAAACGAACCGCTGGTATACCGGGGCGTGGCAGGTAGGAAAGAAACACCACATGTTCACCGGGGTGAGCAAGGTTGACTTGGAGTACAAACTCCTGCTGGGCGAAGCGCTTATCCTTTCAATCGTGCTCTGCTTGCTTCCGTTGTGGGCGTACCTAGTGCCTCGTAAGTTGTTCATGTTCGTTACCATAAATTCGCTAGTTCTCATGTTTATTTCCTTGTTGGCTGGGTGGGACAGCAAGAGAAAAGACGTCATTCTTTTCTCGCCGTTGTTTGTGCTGTTGCAGACGCTTGACTTGGTTATTCTTCTGCGCAGTTTTTGGAAAATCGTGGTGTGTGGTAGGCAGGAACATGCTTGGAACATGGTAGCTCGCTATTAGCTATTCCTGCCCGTTGCTCGTAGATCGGAAGTGGGGAGCAGTGTTGAAGAGGTTATACAAACTCGTGAGCTTGTTGTTCTTATTCCTCACGATGGTTTGTGGGTGCATGCTCACGGCGAACAGCCAAGAAGTACCCCATGCGGTTAAGGGCAGCGTGCTAGACGGTGTCGCTTTACCAGGAGAAATGTGGTCAGTAACTGGGTTCTTGAGTCCAGTAGAGAAGGGCAACATTCAATCAGAGAACTACTTTGAGCAACGTGCTGTGATATTTGCTACTTGGCATAACTCGATAACGCTGACGCCCTACGCCGGGTTGGGCCTGGGCTTTGATACAACGGGCTACAGTTGGAACAATAAGATTCAGACTGGCGTCGGTTTCAAGGTAAATAAACGTGTCCGCTTTGGCACTCTCAGCGCGGGAACGGCATACGGTCAGGAGAACCGTTTCCGGAACGCGGACGGGTTCAAGGCAGCTGGCGGACGGATGGATTTCATTTCAGATTGGTTTGGCTGGAATGATGCCTCTGAAAAGGAGAATCGCTTTCCCGGTTCGACGTGGGCCATCATCGGACACTACTCCCCGGTTGAGCAAGGCAACTTGATTGAGCGCGGTTATATTACGCAAGGCTTCGTTCTTAAGCGGTTTGGTACCAAGGCACTTATACCTTACGGTGATCTGACTGTCGCTCATGATAGCAAGGGCTTTGACTGGGAGAATCTGGCCAAACTTGGTGGTGGTGTGAAGCTGAGCCTCCCCTACACGGAGATTGGTGCAGGTTACGTGCATGAGACTCGTTTTAACTCAGGCGTCCGGGTAGATGGCATAAAGATTTTCATCAATGGTTCTCATAGCTGGAATTGGTTCGGGAGGCGGTACTAACATGGATGTCCCCAGTTACGGTTTCAGCATCACGTTCGCGGTTCATCTGGTCGCGAGCCAGATTTCAAAGCGGCCTTATATCGCGGTAGTCATCGCGGCGGTACTCCTTGGGGTGCTGCTGCTGAAACCAATTCCTCCTCCTCCCTCCCCTCCGACGCCGTCAGTTCCGGCAACTTGGAGTAGCAAGTAGCCGTTTTGGCCAAATACTTTGTGCATTGAGGAAAGTATGGAGCAAGTGTTGTTCGCATCGCTACCGTCGCCACAGTCGCGTTGGAAGTCCTTCCTGGCGGGCTGGGGTATGCAAGCCACTTTCGTCGCGACCCTGCTTGCGTTCAACGCCCTATTCCCGCAAGCGATTCCGCGAGCGAAAAAATACGTGGTGACGAACCTGGTGGCTTACGAGCCGCCCGTAGTCACGGAAGCGCAGCCAGTTAATCCACGCTTGACCGTCAAGATCAAGCCCGTGAAGTTGCCCGTCATCGAGACGCCCACAGTCGCCAAGATAGTGTTACCAGCGCCGGTGCGGAAGCGGGTGGAACCGGAGCCTGATGTTAAGCCTCCCGAGATCAAGCTTGATTCCAGCAAGCTGCCATTGCTCCCAAATGCGCCAACCGCCAAGGTCGCAGCGACCAATACATTCTCCACGCCCACGAAAGAAGCGCCCACGACTACGAAGCCAGCGTCGCAAGTCCAGACTGGCGGCTTCGGCGATCCCAACGGCGTCCCTGCACACGAAGGCAAGGGTGCTGTCAACATCGCCGCAAAAGGCTCATTTGGGTTGCCCACAGGCGTGGGCTTCGGCAACGGACTCGGCGGAGCCAAAGGCACGCCCGGCGTGGGCATTGTCGGCAACGGCACTGTTCAGTCGTCAGGATTCGACAATCACGTTGCTGGCCCGGTGCGGAAGCTCGGAGTAGCAGCCAGTAACACGCCTACCAATCCGGTGGAGATCGTCTCCAAGCCCAAGCCGCTCTATACCGACGAAGGGCGCAAGTGGAAAATCGAGGGCGAGGTACGGCTAGAAGTGCAGTTCACGACCACCGGAGAAGTGCACGTGGTCAAGGTGCTGAAGGGTTTGGGGTACGGCTTGGATGAACAGGCTGTAAGAGCTGCCGAACAGATCAAGTTCAAGCCAGCGTTGCATGAGGGTCAGCCTGTCGATTCGACGGCTGTTGTCCACATAATTTTTGAGTTGGCATAGGGAGAGACATGAAAACTTCAGTGAGGCTCTTGTGCAGTATGGTAGTGCTGGTGGTGCTTGCGCTGTCGGCGCACGGTCAGCAGCCAACCGATTACAACTTCAAATTAAGCAAGAAAGACTTTCCGTCGACTAACTCCGACGTTCCTATAAGGGTAACGGTAACTGTGTCCCCACCGATGCTGACCTCAATCAGCCTCAGCGCACCGAGCGCGGTCGGGGGAAACACAGTCCAGGGCCGGGTGACGTTGAACACGGCTGCACCGTCCGATCTCGAAGTAACCATGGCGGCAGACCCGCTCAACGCAGCTACGGTGCCTAGTAGCGTCACAATCAAAGAGGGCGAAACCAGTGCGCCGTTCACGGTGACCACCCCGCTGAGCAAGGTGACAGTCGGCGGACAGGACTCTGCTGTCGAGATTTACGCCCACTATGAAGTTACCAAGCACGTTGGACTTGTCATTCTAGCGCCGGTCTCGTTCGACCGCATGATTGACCGGGTGGTTGATCGCGAGCACTCCTTCATGGAGAGCGTCAAGCAGCTACATCCGTTGGCTGAGACGTACATCCAGAACATGCACGAGGACAAGGATCCCAACGTCCTACCCGTCAGCGACCAGTATTTCCTCGGACGCTTGAGCCTGGCCGAGACCACTGCAGACCAAGTCTTCGAGAAGGACAAGCCGAACAAGTCCCGCCATTTCCTAAGCCCGTTCACGATGTTGGCCGGCGCTTTCCAGCGGAAATACGTGCCGCAGGGCTTCGCGCAGATGATCGTCCTCGACCGGAATTTCCAGAAGAGTAATTATTACTTCGAGTTCGTGCGGCAGGAGTTCCTGGGCGAAGTCAAGTGCATTGTGGTTGACGTGCAGCCTAAGGAACACTCGCCCAAGGGCTTGTTCGCCGGGCGCATCTGGGTGGAGGATCGCGACTTCAACATCGTCCGGTTTAACGGTACCTACACCAACGGCTCGAACTACAACTCGTACCTGCACTTCGATAGCTGGCGCATGAACATGCAGCCGGGTGTCTGGCTACCATCCTATGTCTATAGCGAGGAGACGGAGAAGCACCATTCAACCCCGCCGTTTACGCAGCCGCGCTTCAAGGCGCAGACCCGGTTGTGGGACTACGACGCCATCCGCATTAAACACCAATCGGAATTCACCGACGTGCGGGTGGATGCCGTCCGTGACGAGAGTGAAGGTGCTCCTCAGGACGACATGCCGCTGGAGGCGCTGCGCAACTGGGAACGGCTGGCTGAGGATAACGCAGTCGACCATCTCCAGAAGGTCGGCCTGCTTGCGCCTCCGGGACCGGTGGATAAGGTTCTTCAGACCGTGGTGAACAACCTTATCATCACGAACAAGCTGGAGATTATACCCGACGTGCGCTGCCGCGTGCTGCTGACGACGCCCGTCGAGTCATTCACCATCGGGCACACCATCGTCGTGAGCCGGGGATTGCTCGACGTGCTTCCGGATGAGGCTTCGCTCGCCATGATGTTGTCGCACGAGCTTGCTCACATCGTGCTCGGGCACAAGATCAACACAAAGTTCGCCTTCAACGATCGCTTCTTCTTCCCGGATACGGTCACGTTCCAGCGTATGGATTTCTCACGCAACCCTGCGGACGAGCAAGCAGCCGACACCAAAGCTATGACCCTACTGGCTAGCTCGCCCTACAACGATAAGCTGGCCACGGCCGGCCTGTTCTTGAAGGCATTGCAGGAACGGGCCCCGGTACTTGCGAATCTGATTCGCCCTCACATGGGTAACCCGCTCGACATCAAGGGGACCGTCCGGCTAGCGCCGGTTGCCTCTGCCGCCCCTCAGCTTGAGTCGCAGAAGGTGGAGCAGATCGCAGCCCTCCCGTTGGGCGGGCGCATCAAGCTCGATCCGTGGAGCAATGAGGTATCGATGAAGAACGTCAAGCACCTTACTATTCTGTCTCCGGCAGAGAAGCTCCCGTTTGAAGTCACGCCGTTCGGACCTTACCTGACGCGCCCCTCGGCTCTTCAGATCGAGACGAGGGCCTCTAAATGATCTCATGGCTGATGCTACGGACCGCAATCATGACCACGAGATGGCCAGCAAAAAGCATGGCACCGCTTTGGCGGACAAGTATGTTTTTGGTGCTCTGGGCTCTAATCGGCTGTGGCGGCGGAACTTCTTCGACAAACTCGGGGCCAGCTCCAACTCAAACGGCGAGTTATTTGGGGACGGCGGCGCAGCATGGACAATGGTACACGCTTCCATACACTATGCCAACCAACCCTGTCCACGCGGCTCTTCTGCGCACCGGAAAAGTGCTGATCGTGTCTGGTTCCGGTAATGACCCGAACAACGCCTCCCCACTCAACACTAACCCTGATTACGAAGCAACCGTATGGGACCCACAAAGCGGGAAGATCACGGCTCAGCGCATAGGTTGGGACATGTTCTGCAACGGCATGTCAATCATGCAGGACGGACGAGTACTAATTAATGGCGGCACCGACTCCTATGGAGCACCGGCGGTAGTGGGCGGGAATACCGATACACCTTTCACCGGGCTAGCAAACTCTTCAATTTTTGATCCTGCAACCGAAACTCTTTCCGTCGCTGATGGCCCGAACCAAGGAAAAACAGCGCACGGCCGCTGGTATCCTACTCTGACTGAGCTAGGCGACGGACGCATCATGAGCACGTCCGGACTGGACGAAAGCGGCAATACCAATAACACCAGCGAAATTTACACCCCTGGACAAGGCTGGAGTTCTGAGATTCCGGGCAATCCGACTGGTTTAGATGATCCCAGCTTCACATTCGGATTCCCGTTGTACCCTCGCATGCATCTACTGCCGACGGGTCAGGTTTTCTATTCTGCTTCGTCATCCTCGACCTTGGTTTTTGATCCCAGTAAACAAGTCTGGACGTTTCTCGCTTGGACGATCTACGGCGGCCCAGTTGCAGAGCGGACCTACGGTTCCTCCGTACTGCTCCCGCTCACGCCGGCAAACAACTACGACCCCAAGGTCATCATTATGGGTGGAGACAATCCAGCGACGAACACAACCGAGATCATTGATCTCGGACAACCCTCTCCGATTTGGCAGCAAGGGCCAGCGATGGCACAGGCGCGTGTTGAAATGGAAGCCACGCTTCTACCCAACGGTAAAGTGCTTGTCTCAGGCGGCTCTGCCAAAGACGAAGATGCGACCACAGCAAGTTTGCAAGCGGAGCTCTTCGATCCGGCGACCAGCAGCTTTTCATCAGCCGGAGCCAATGTTTTCGCAAGGCTCTATCACAACATCCAACTGCTCTTGCCAGACGGTACAGTATTTCTGGCAGGCGGGAATCCACAGCAGGGCAGCTACGAGAAACACATCGAAATTTACCGGCCAGCCTACCTGTTTAACTCGGATGACAGTCCGGCTACGCGACCAACGATCACCGGTGCTCCTGCCTCAATTACTTACGGGAACACATTCACGGTGCAGACCCCGAATACAGACATCTCGTCCGTGGTTCTGATCAAGCCCGGCTCAGTCACTCATTCATTTGATATGGATCAACGTTTCGTTGGCTTGTCGTTCACGGTGGAAAACGGCGGGCTCACGGCGACCTTACCTAAGAATTCGAATCTTACGCCACCGGGCTACTACATGCTGTTCCTCCTTAACAAGGCTGGAGTCCCCTCCATTGCGAGTTTCGTGCAAGTGACCGGAGCGTTAGCGCCTGTTGCGGCCATGGAATTCAAACCGCTCAAGGCGCCGCCGCCGTATCCGGTTCATAGACCGCAACATGTAACCGAGTCGCCACTTCTGCTGCGCAAAGAAATGCATATGCACTGAGCTGTGGGGATTCTGCTTCGGACCCAACAGCGCCTCCAGGCGACAAGCAGAACGGATTTGCCCTACAAAGAGGGCGTGTAGCTAAAGCTGGAAACGTACAAGTAGCGCACGACACCGATCGTAGCCAGCCCGCCCCAGTTAATCATTATGTATGCCGGAGCACTCGGTACGTCCGAGGTGTGTGTGGAAACCAGCGCGCCGTCAATGTAATAGTCGATCCTGCCCGGCGCCCAAACGAACTTGTAATGATGAAAGCCCGCATGCGGAGACGCGAGAAATACGCTGCTGTTTTGGATCTGGGTCGTGCTGATCCAGTTAGTCATCGAGACCGTGTTCGGATGCTGACCCTCAACCTCAAAATCGATCTCGGTCTGCGAGTTGTTGACGAAACTGAAACCTGCCGAGACTTGACCTGAAACAACGGAGCCCGCACCGCTCGGTGTCGGCGAAGTGGAGCTTGCCCGCATTACCCACTCGTAAGTGCCGTACCCGAATGTAGTAAGCGACTGAAGCTGTCCGCCCACAGACATAACCCCGTACGTGCCTTGCTGCTGCGTTAGTTTCAGGCGAAGCGTACCCGTCGAAAGATCAACGTTGCTGGGCACGAAGGAGCCATAATTCACGCCGGAGATGTTCCCCGGGGCGGGCTCGTTGGACGCCAACCATTTAGTGGTGTCGAGCCTTCCTGTATTGAAGCTGTCGCTGAAAGTCCCGCCCCCAGTTACGTTCACCAAGGTTGAGGCGCTGGCCTTAGTTCCGCTGCTATTGGTAATCGTCACTTTAGCAGTGTAGTTGCCGGCACTTTGATACACGTGCAAGGGTAGCGCCTGGGTGGATGCTTGGCCATCGCCGAAGGTCCAGTTGTAGGCAGTGACGTACCCACTTGAGAGCGTCACCTTCGCAGTGAAGTTGACGCTCAGAGGAGCGGCTCCAGAGGACGGGCTGGCGCTAACGCTGACTTGGGGACTGGAGGTGAGCGCCGGTAAATTCGCGGCGAGGATGGTCGTATCGTCTATCGCCTTGCCGGGAGCAGTAGAGAGATATGCTTTGGGAGACAGCACAATCTGATCGATCGAAAGACCATCTTCCCGCACTTGCACCCGAATTTTGTGTGTACCGGTACTCTGGAAGAATACGTTGACTCCCAACCCGCACCAGCCGCTGTCCGTCCAGCCCCAGTTGTGCTCTACCGCCCCGGTACAGGCCTGGAGAATAACTGCCGTTCCGGAAGTGGTGCCGATACGATGAATCGGTGAACCGCTGCTGGTCACGCTGTCAGAAAATTGGACGTAGACCGAATCATTGTTAGTGGAATTGCCCGCGGATTTGCCCCGGATCCAGAGATGATAGGCCTTGGCCGAATATGCCGGAAATGTCAGATCAAAATAATTGACGGGGTGAGCCAGCGGCGTCGTAAGCCTCGGCGCACCAAGGTTGGGATTCCTCATGGCGTGTCCCCCAGCGGCCGAGGAGTCCGCGACTACGGTCCAGGTGCCTGCCCTCACCGGCGCCTTCGATGCATATAACACGATATCGCTGCCGCTTGCATGTGCAAATACAGCAGCCCCGGAAGCCAGCCATAGAGCACATGCTCTCGCAAGAAAAAGAAAAATCAAATTCTGCTTTTTAGAAGTTGCCACTTAGGTCTCCCGTCTCTAACTGTCATGTAATTGTGCACGCTTTGGCGGTGTGGGTTTTGGAACGAATGCTGCGC
>WNEZ01006565.1_pt1 | contig 10210 bp, 7 predicted proteins | sample 5400521 | NCBI WGS metagenome assembly WNEZ01 (sample SAMN13153339, study PRJNA577476) | soil metagenome | isolation source: 120 cm saprolite under Douglas fir tree site 2 hole 1 replicate 1 | place: USA:California | collected 2015-04-18
AGTGATCCTCGTATCGCCGAATGCGTGATCGTGGCGCTGAAGAAGGGGGAGATGGAGAAGATGTTTCAGCTTCATGCCTACGTGGTCATGGCCAATCACGTTCACGTCCTGTTAGAACCAAAATTACCGATCGCTCGGATCACTCGAATGATTAAAGGCTCGACTGCACGTGAGGCAAACCGCATTTTGCGACGGACCGGAATGCGATTTTGGCAGGAGGAATCATTCGATCATTGGATTCGCACCGCGGAGCAGACTCGGCGCGTCCGGGTATACATCGAACGGAATCCGGTTACTGCGGGCTTGGTGCAGAAGCCAGAGGAGTGGATCTGGTCGAGTGTGGCTCAATCGAAGTAGCATAAGGTTCGCCTACGCTGCGCGCGAAATGGCTGACAACCAAAAACCTCACAGGCTGAAGCCTGTGCTACTCAATGCCGCAGCGCAATTCCGCACCAAGCTGATATAACAGGGGAGATTCGTCACGCGCTCGTACGGATACCCGGTCTATCCCCGAGGATCGCTGGTTGAAATCGGCGTCTGCTTTGGCGGCTGGAGTGGTTCAGGAGGTGTTTTTGAGGCGGGGGCGATGCCTGGCGGGGCCGCGCTATTCCCGGGGGGAGTGTCATTGCTCGTTGGCGCTTCGCCCGCCTCCGTCGGAGCGCTGTCGGGCGTATCGACCTTCACGCTTTTTGTCGCGGCCAGCTTTTCGAGGGGCACCACGTTTTGAAAGGTCTCAATGGGTTTGCCGGTGAGCGTGCCTTGCATGAATTCGAGCCAGATGGGCAGAGCCGCGATCGCGCCGGTTTCGGGCTTGCCCAGCGACACAGCCTTGTCGTCATAGCCGACCCATACTCCCGCGGTAACCTGCGGCGTGAAACCGATGAACCACGCATCGGTGAAATCATTTGTTGTGCCGGTCTTGCCGCCGGCGGGCCGGCCGAGCGCGCGGGCGGGCGTGCCGGTCCCGTATTGCACGACATCTTCGAGCATGGCCGTCATCGTGCGCGCCACTTCCGGTTCGATCACATCGTGAACGGCGGGATGGGCCTGCTCGAGCACGGCGCCATCGTAGGTGGTCACGCGGCGGATCATGTGCGGATCGATGCGGATGCCGTCGTCGGGAAAAACCGTAAACGCGGAAGTATGCTCGAGAAGGTTCAGGTCGGCGGCGCCAAGAGTGATCGGCAGATAGGGCGGCAGGGCGCTAGTGATGCCGAAACGGCGGGCCATGTCGATCACGCTGTTCATTCCGATTTTTTCAGCAAGCTTTACCGCGGGAACGTTGCGCGAACCTTCCAGCGCGCGGCGCAGCGTAATCATGCCTTCGAATTTTTCGTCGTAGTTGTGCGGTGAGTACGCCTGGCCGCCGCTCATGGTCGTAAACGGCGCGTCCAGAATTGTGTCGAAGGGAGTGTAGCCCTGTTCCACGGCGGCTGAGTAGACGTAGATCTTGAACGAGGAGCCAACCTGACGCTGCGCCTGCGTCGCGCGGTTGAATTTCGATTCGTCGAAGCTGTAGCCGCCGACCATGGCTTTGATTTCGCCGGAAGGATTGTCAATCGCCACGATGGCGGCCTGCGGGCCCACGTTCTGCTCGAGCTGGACATGCGCGACGGCGCCGTTGATGTCCTTGATGGAAACCTGCGGGAGGTCGCCGACGGCTAGGATTTCTTTGGGCGAGCGGTGCCCCGTCCAGGCAAGGTCCGGCTGCGTGAGCAGTGCGCGATAAGGGCCAACTTTGATGGTCGCGGCCTTGGCATCCACCGCCGTGACCAGGCCCGTGACGTAGTCTCCCTTGCCGATTGGCCAGCGCCAGTCATCATCCTCGTATGATTCGAGCGTGTCGCGATGATCGCGCAGGATGTTGTCGAGCTTGCCGCGCCAGCCGTGCCGCCGGTCGTAGGCGTGCAGGCCGTCGCGAATGGCCTGGTTGGCCGCGCGCTGTGCGCCGACATTCAGCGTCGTGTACACGCGGAGCCCGCGTTCGTGCACCGTTTCAGTGCCGTAGGTGCTTTCAAGATATTTGCGGATATCTTCGACGAAATACGGCGCCAGAGTGTTGTGCGGCACGTCGACGTGCAGTGCGAGCGGCTGCGCAATTGCCTGGCGCGACTGCGCGTCCGTGATTTTGCCCGCGCGCGCCATGCGGTCCAGGACGACGTTGCGACGGGCAAGCGCTCGCTGCGCGTGCAGGATGGGCGAATAACTCGGTCCGCGGATCATGCCTGCCAGAAGCGCGGCCTCGGGAAACGTAAGTTTGCTAACCGGCTTGCCGAAATAATATTCCGAAGCGGCCTCAAATCCGTAGTTGCCGTGCGATAGATAGATCTGATTGCAGTACATCGTGAAAATCTGCTGCTTGGTGTAGTGGCGCTCGATCTGGAGGGCCAGCAGAGTTTCCTGGATCTTGCGCCGCATGGTGCGGTCTGAGCGGTCGAGAAACAGCGTGCCGGCCAATTGCATCGTAAGAGTGCTGGCGCCCTCGGCGACACGATGCGCCAGCAGGTTCCGCCAAGCCGCGCCCGCCACCCGCGTAAAATCCACGCCCCAGTGCTCTTCAAAATGCTGATCTTCAGTGGTGAGAATGGCGTCTTTCAGAACCGGCGGAATCTGCTCGTAGGTGAGCAGGATGCGCCGCTGCAGTGCGAAGCCGCCGATAATCTGGCCGTCGTCGGCGTAAAGCTCGGTGACGATGTCGGGGCGAAAATCCTCGAGCGCGCGAATTTGCGGAAGGTCACTCGAATAAACGAAGAGCGTTCCTGTCAGCGCACCAATGGCGATCGAGCCCAGCAGCAGCATTGCGAAGGCAACGCGTCCCACAACCTTGCGGCCGCGCAGGCGCAGCGTGATCTGCGGCAGCTCTACCATGAGGATTTCATTCTAGCGCAAATACTTCCGGAGCACCCGAAGATCAGGAGGAAACTGCGGGTCTGCGTTTCTTGATGAGAAACGCGCCAATCGTGACGGCGAGGGCCAGGACGAGAAGGCTGCTGTCGCGTAACAGCGTGGCCGTTCCCAGCTTCTCGTTATTGCCGAAACATCCACAATTGATTTCGAGGCCGAGGATTTTGGCGCGCGTCATGGCACCGATGAACACCACGAGCAGCGCGGTGGTGATCGAACCGACCCAACGCAAGCCGGCGCCCGCGATCAGCAGCGCGCCAAGCAACAACTCGAACCACGGCAGAATCAGGGCCATCCATTGGACCGCCGAAACGGGCAGCATCTTGTACGAGTCGATGGCCATGCCGAAGAAGAATTGATAATCCCCCAGGTGCCAGCCGCCGTTAAAATAAAGTTTGCTGTAAGCGGCGTAGAGAAATATCGAGCCAAGGGCGACCCGCCCCAAAACAAGCAGCACGCGCGGCCAAGCGCGCGGCCGGGAGGAGGATTCAGAAGGGTCCGAAGGAGTGGCCATCGTTATTGGCGTAGCAGATAGTCAAGATAATTTCTCAAAAGATCATAATTCACGCCGCCGCCCGGAAGCGCTTCCGTCTTACCATGGGATGTTACATAGATCGACGGCGTTTGGTTGACGTTCCGTTTTACTCCCATGGTGCGGTCGCGCTCGATCGCCGCATTGATGTCATTGATGTGCGCCGACTGGTAATCGCGGATTTTCTTCATCTGTGCCGCGGAAACAGTCGAAGCAAGGGCCTCCTCGATCTTCCCGTTCGCGGACCACTGGTCCTGACTGTCGAACAGCGCCCGCTCCACGGTTTCAAATTGTCCAAGATCGGCGGCGGCATTGGCGAGGCGCGCGGCCTGGCGTGAGTAAGGATGCATCTCCAGCGGGAAATCGCGATGGATCAAATACACTTTGCCCGGGGTCACATAGTTGTCGATAACTTGCTTCAAACTCGTCTCATAGAAATTCCTGCACGCGGGGCATTGAAAATCTTCGAAGACTTCGATCGTGATTGGCGCACTCTTTGATCCAAGCGCTTTTGCATCCGGGGAGCCAGCAGCCGCAGAGACTGGCTTCGACGCGGGGCTTGCGGGCGTCTTCGCCGGCGCGGACTTGGCAGAGCGGGTGGCCGCAGCTGCTGGTTTTGGCGCAGCATTCGCGGACGTGTTTGTCTGCGTGCGCGCGGAAACGCACGTAATCGCCGCGAAAACTAAAACGGAGAGAAGAATTCCAATCCAGCCGATTTGAAGCGGTTTCACGCGATGCTCTCCTTGGGTCTTGTGGTGCGTCTATTCTAACCCTAATTCGGTCTGCCCTGCACTGATAGACGTGAAACTCGGAGATATGGTTATCCCAAAAACTCAACACCTCAGGATTGCAACTCGAGAATCCGTAGGAAAACTGGGGCACTCCTGGCCACAGCGGTGAAGTTGGCTCTCAAAAAGGACCACCCGAGCGTTGCAGCCACCGACCCTAAATAGAGAATGACGACCGGAGAAATGCCAATCTTCGTTGGGTGTGCGGCACGGAAATGGGAAGGAAATTGTGCAGTTGGAAAGAAAGAGCGTCTTAATATGATACAAATAAAGGAGATATATACAATCAAACATCTTGACAATATCACACTCACTTTCTATAATAGCTGCGTCTAAGGCACTCATACCGGGAGCATACCGGTCAAGGGTCTGAAGGAGGCAGGGAGCAATGACCAAGATCATAGGAATCGACCTGGGGACAACCAATTCCGTCGTTTCCGTCATGCAGGGCGGGGAGCCCGTGGTAATCCCGAACCAGGAGGGCGGCCGGACGACTCCGTCGGTGGTGGCCATAACCAAGTCAGGCGAGCGACTGGTAGGGCAAGTGGCGAAGAGGCAGGCCGTCACGAATCCGGAAAACACGATTTATTCCATCAAGCGTTTCATGGGGCATCGCTACGACGAAGTCGCGGATGAGCTGAAACGCGTGCCCTACAAGGTGGCGCGCGGGCCGCACGATGACGCGCGTGTCGACATTTTTGGGAAGGCCTATAGCCCGCCGGAAATTTCCGCGATGATTCTGCAGAAACTTAAGACCGCGGCTGAAGATTTTCTTGGCGAGAAAGTGGCCAAAGCAGTCATTACGGTGCCGGCGTATTTCAATGACAGCCAGCGGCAGGCGACCAAACAGGCAGGCGAAGTCGCCGGAATGGAAGTGCTGCGCATTATCAACGAGCCCACCGCGGCGGCGCTGGCCTACGGTCTTGACAAAAAGAAGGACGAAACGATCGCCGTGTACGACCTGGGCGGCGGCACCTTCGACATCTCGATTCTCGAAGTTGGCGAAGGCGTGGTTGAAGTGAAGGCGACGGCGGGTGACACGCACCTGGGCGGCGATGATATCGACAATCGCATCGTCGAGTGGCTGGCCGCCGAATTCAAGAAGGATCAGGGCATTGACGTCAGCAAAGACCGCATGGCGATCCAGCGCCTGAAGGAAGCCGCTGAAAAAGCCAAGATCGAGTTGTCGCAAATGCAGGAGACCGACATCAACCTGCCGTTCTTGACAGCGGATGCTTCGGGGCCCAAGCACCTGCAATTGAAACTGACGCGCGCGAAGCTCGAACAGCTGATGGAAGACATCCTGCAGCGGACGATCGGACCGACGAAGCAAGCGCTCTCCGATGCGGGCATTACGCCGGACAAAATCGACGAGGTCGTGCTGGTGGGCGGCTCGACGCGTATCCCCCGCGTATTGCAGATCGTGAAGGACCTGTTCGGGGGCAAGGAGCCGCACAAGGGCGTTAACCCGGACGAAGTGGTTGCAGTGGGCGCGGCGATTCAGGGCGGCGTGCTGGGCGGCGAAGTGAAGGACATTCTGCTGCTGGACGTGACGCCATTGTCGCTGGGTGTCGAGACCCTGGGAGGCGTGATGACCACGCTGATCCCGCGGAACACGACGATCCCGACGCGCAAGTCAGAAACGTTCTCAACCGCGGCGGACAACCAGCCCTCGGTCGAGATTCACGTGATGCAGGGCGAACGCAAGATGGCCGCGGACAACCGCACGCTCGGCAAGTTCCACTTGATGGGGATTCCACCCGCGCCGCGCGGGATGCCGCAAATCGAAGTGACGTTCGATATCGACGCCAACGGAATCCTGAATGTTTCGGCGAAGGATCACGCGACAAACAAGGAACAGAAAATCACGATCACCGCGTCCACCGGCCTGAGCAAAGAGGAGGCCGAGAAGATGCGGAACGACGCCGAAGCCCACGCCGATGAGGACAAGAAAAAACTGGCGGAGATCGAGGCGCGGAATATTCTCGACAGCCGGGTATATCAGGTCGAGAAATTGATAAGCGAAAACCGTGAGAAGCTCTCCGAATCCGATATAAAGCCGGTAGAGGAGGCCCTGGCGGCGGCAAAGTCGGCGCTTTCCGGGGGCATCCTGGACCAAATCCAGTCGGCAACGCAGCAGCTCGAGCGCGCCTCCCACACTCTCGCCGAGACGCTATACAAGACCGCCCAGGCGAGCGGAGCGCAAGCTGGAGCTACGGGCTCCTCCGACGGAGGCCCAGGAACGCCCGGCGGGCCGAAGTCCGGATCAAGTTCCGCGCCTCCGGGCGAGGTCATCGACGCCGAATACGTAGATGTCGATGAATCGAAGAAGCCAAACTAGCTGGCATTTTCGCGATGATGGGAGCGTGTTGCGCAGGAATCAGCGTTACTGTTGCGGAGATTTTGGTAGCGCTGGCGCCTCGCCGGCAGTTTCTCGTGTCGCCAACATCGCGGGAAATTGCCGGCGAGACGACGGCGCTACAAAACGGCGCAGGGACCTATTGTTCGGCTGCATCGCTGCTGCATGGCGAATCGCACGAACTAAAGGCGTCACACTGCCAAGAGCGGCGCCATTGCAACCGGAATTAGGGGTCGCGGAGAGAGCAGGTCCGTCCGGCTCTTGCCGTAACACGGTTTTTTGGAATCTCTCAGGAGCCATATTTGACGACGTACGAAGGGATCAAGCGGGCCGGGCCGCCGCAGGCCATTCAGAAGCTGCGCGAAGAGTTGTACATGGCGCAGATAACGCTTTCGGAGACGCCTAGCGCTGACTGGAAGCGTTTGTTTTATGAAACGCAGCAATCACCCTCGCCTGATTTCCCTCCTCGAGCCGTGGACATCAGCGGCCACCTGCTCCGGTTTCGAACGGACGCGGCGAGCGTGGAAGCAAAGACGGCCTGGATTGACCGCTGGATCGAGCGCGCCAACCAGAAAGAGGCCGCGATGGGCGGAAAACTCGATGAAGAGCGCAGGCGCAGACGCGAAGAACATCAGCGCGAGCAGCAGGAATTGGCATCGGTGAACGTAAGGTGGGAGAAACTTTAAATGGAGGCAGGATGGTAGCGCCCCGACCTGGTCGGGGCATTCTCGATTCATCCAAATGCCCGCCTGAAGGCGGGCGCTACACGAGTCACCAGTCACGAATCACGAGTCACTGAATTTCATGGCCACTACAACTAAACAGGACTACTACGAATTGCTCGGCGTCTCCCGCAAGGCGCCCCAGAAGGAAATCCGGCAAGCCTACCGGAAACTCGCGCGCAAACATCATCCCGACCTGAATCCCGGCGATAAATCCGCGGAAGAAAAGTTCAAGCAGGTGCAGGAAGCTTATGACGTCCTTTCCGACGCCAAGAAACGCCAGATGTACGATCAGTTCGGGTTCGAAACCCCGGGCGCCAGCGGCATGCCCGAGGGAGTGGACCCCGGCGACGTCCATTTCGATTTCGGCGGATTCGATTTTGGTGGAGGCGGAGGGGGCGCGGGACCCAGCTTCCGGGACTTGTTCGGCCAGTTCTTCCGCGGCGGCGCCCCAGTCGAAGCGCCTTCGCGTGCGGAATCCGGATCGAGCCTTGAGTATCAGATCGAGATTACTTTTTGGGAAGCAGTCCAAGGCACGGTGAAGAAGCTCACCATCGCACGCCTCGATACCTGCACCGACTGCCGTGGCACCGGAGCGGCCGGCCAGCCCCAAACCTGCACTGCCTGCGGCGGCACCGGGCAGGTAACGCAGACCAGCGGGAAGATGCGCTTCAATTTGACTTGCACGCGCTGCGGCGGCACGGGGCGCGTTCGAAATGTCTGCCGGACATGCGGTGGCGAAGGCCGCGTGCGGCGTTCCGACACCATCGAAGTTCGAATTCCGGCCGGGGTGCAGACCGGTTCGCGTGTGCGCGTCCCTGGACGCGGAAATGCCGGAACGGCGGGCGCGCCCCCTGGCGATCTATACATCATCACGGACGTGCAGCCGCATCCCTTTTTTGACCGCCGTGGCGATGATCTTTACACAGTTGTCCCCATTACGGTGACCGAGGCGACGCTCGGCGCGAAAATTGAGGTCCCCACGGTAGATGGCCGTTCGCTCCTGCGCATTCCCCCAGGCACTAACAGCGGCCAGAAGCTGCGTCTGCGGGACAAAGGCGTCCCGTCGGCTCGCCAGCCGGGGCATCGCGGGAACCAATACGTCGAACTGCAAGTGAACGTTCCAAAACCGGTGGATGAGCGGGTGCGGGAACTGTTGCGGGAACTGGAGCGCCTCGCCCCTGAGGATCCACGCAAAGATCTCTTCGAAAGGGCCAAGGCGTAGGGTGCGCGCTTTACATTTATTGTGGATGCCCCGGTCAGATCGGGACGTGGGAGTCTGTGTGACAACCCACCGGCGAAACGCTTTTGTAGCGTCGGCCTTCAGGCCGACACTGTAGATGCAAGCATGTGCCCGCCTGAAGTCGAGCGCTACATAGGCCAAAACCAGGCTCTCCTACAGACTGCTGGAGCCCGCCAGAATTGAGGAGCGCTGCCATGCCGCGCACCAACGCAAGCCCGAAAAGAAAAAAGGCCCGCGCCGGATACATGATCTCGGCGGTTGCGGAACTTTATAAGTTGCATCCGCAGACGCTGCGGCTGTACGAGCGTGTCGGGTTGCTGAAACCCTCACGGTCGGAGGGGAACACGCGGCTCTATACGGACTCTGACCTCGAACGGCTCGAAGTCATCCTGACGCTGACGCGCGAGATGGGCGTCAACCTGGCCGGGATCGAAATCATCCTCAACATGCGCGAAAAGATGGCGGAAATGCAGCGTCAGATGGAGGCTTTCACTTTGTTCGTCCAGCAGGAATTGTCCCGCGGCCTCAGGTCCGCGACCACGCGGCCCGCAAATGATGCCCTGGCGCGCGTTCCTCCACCGAAAGCCATCCGCGTCCACAAGTAAGGCACGTGGATCGTGATCCGTGATCCGTGATTCGTGCCCGGCGGAAGACTCTGGGTGGCACTGCGGACGTTGACAGTCGAAAGTTAATAGTTGAAAGTTGAATGCCAGATCCTCCACCGAGGCGCAATCCTGCCTCGATTGAGCGTTTAACTTTTGACTTTAGACTATCAACTTTCGACTCTTCGCAGGAGTCACGGATCACGATTCACGTGTTTTTCCACACGGCCACCAGTTTCCACAGCTCGTGACCGCTTGCGCATACGGGACCGTGCGCCTATGCTGGCGTCATGGCGCAACCCGATTGCCCGCTTTGCGGCGGCACAGGATGGAAAACCGTCGAGCGCATTGCGGAGGATGAAAAAGCAAAAAGGGTTTCCTGGGAGAAGCCCGTCGCGGGCACCGGCGAAACGAAACGCGTCTGGGCCGTCCCCTGCGACTGCACGGGCAGCGACCGCGCCGCTCGGACGATGGCGCGCACACGCATCCCGCGCCGCTACGAGCATTGCGACTTCGAAAATTTTGACACTGACATCTATGAAGCCAGCCATGAATCCGCTGCGTGGAACCGCAGCCTCGAGCAGTCCAAGCTCGTCGTCGAAGCATTTGCGCGCGATTTTCCGGTGGGGACAGAGACCGGTCTGCTGTTGATGGGCCCCTGTGGCGCGGGTAAGACGCATCTGGCCGTTGCCGCGCTTCGCCAGATCGTTTTGCGCGGGCACGCAGGACTCTTCTACGACTACCGCGAGTTGCTCAAGGAAATTCAGGGCAGCTACAACCCGGAAAGCCAATCGACCGAGTTGGGCGTGCTCGAACCGGTGCTCACCGCCGACGTGTTGCTCCTGGACGACCTAGGTGCAAGCAAACCTTCGCCGTGGGCGCTCGAAACCGTCGGGCATATCCTCAATACGCGATACAACGAGCGGCGCATCACTTTGCTTACAACGAATTATCTCGATGGCACGGGGACGGCCGCTGCACCTCCGGGGCCGCGCCTTCCTTCCGGCCAAGCCGTCCCGGCAAGCCGGGAAGACTCGCTCTCGGACCGCCTTGGTATGCG
>WNEZ01007072.1_pt1 | contig 10209 bp, 8 predicted proteins | sample 5400521 | NCBI WGS metagenome assembly WNEZ01 (sample SAMN13153339, study PRJNA577476) | soil metagenome | isolation source: 120 cm saprolite under Douglas fir tree site 2 hole 1 replicate 1 | place: USA:California | collected 2015-04-18
CGCCGCCCGCCTGCGGCTTCATGGCCCCGAGTTCGGCGTAGGTCAGTGCCCCGAAGAACGAAAGCAATCCGCCCACCAGCCATGCCAGGTAAACCAGCTTGGCCGAACCCGCTGCCTGGATCATCTCGGCCGGCACCAGAAAAATTCCGCTGCCAATGATGGTGCCCACCACAACCGCCAGCGCATGACTTAAGCGAAGGTCGCGGGCAAGCTCAGGACGGGTACTCTCCATGTCGGGCTTGCAGTATACGTGAGGTCAATTCAGGAAAGGTTTTCTTTGCGTCCTTTGCGAACTTTGCGGTTAAATCACCGAGCCGATCGGTTCACGATAGTTGTTTACCAGCCGCCTTATACCGTTCCTTAGAATCACAACGTGGAAGTTGATCAGCAGCCCCACAGAAATATTCAGCAGCCGGAGATGGGAGAGCAGCTGGGCGTCGTCAACTGCGTGCAACGCATCTTTGCATTTGGTCTCGACCACGACCCGGTCGTCGACGACCAGATCTGCTCGAAAGCCGCAATCGAGTCTGACGTTCTCGTAAATAAGCGGTACTGATTTTTGGCGTTCCACGTTTATGCCCAGTTTTTGCAGCTCATAGGCTAGGCACGCCTCGTAGGCCGACTCCAACAGTCCAGGCCCCAACTCCCGATGAACTTTGATAGCCGCGCCAATGATTTCGCGGGTGAGGTCGGGGCTTCTCATGAAGCAAAAATCTTACCGCAAAGTTCGCCAAGGAATCGCAAAGGCCGCAAAGAAAAATAGAAGAATATCCAAAATGGGACTTGGCCCGGATTCTCTTCGCGACCTCCGCGCTCTCTGCGGTTAAATGCTTTTCCTCTCCAGCACCAAACTGCCCGCGTACCCAACCCCGAAAGTCACCACCGTCCCAATCGCCACATACCAGGTCCAGGGCACTCTAGTGAAAAAGCAGATGTAGAGTTCGCTCACAAATCCGCACAGCATTCCTATCATCGCGCCATTCTGATTTGCCCGCCGCGTCAGCACCCCCAGCAGGAATACCCCCAGGAGAGCCCCATACGCCACCGACGCGATCTGTAACCCCACTTCGACGACGCGAGCTACCTTGTGCAGGGACAGCACTGCCAGCCCGAACAGCAGCAGCGCCCAAAATAAAGTCGCCATCCGCGAGAGCCGAATCTTCCGGCGTTCGTCGATTTCAGGATGGCGCTGCAGATAGAAGTCAATGATCGAGCTCGAGGAAAGAGAGTTAAGGGCCGCGCTCAGGTTCGACATCGCTGCCGCCAGAATCGCGGCAATCAGTAGTCCCGAGATCCCGTGTGGCATCTGGGTGACGATGAAAGTGGGAAAGATCCTGTCCGCCTTGCCGAAACTTGCCGAAGGCACGTGATAGAACGCAAACAGCATCACGCCAATCGTCAGGAACAAAGCAAACTGAAAGAGAACGGCGACTCCGCTGGACACGAGCGCCGCGACAGACTGGCGTTGGTTGCGTGCTGCCAACAGACGCTGCACAATCAATTGATCGGTGCCGTGGCTGGCCGTGGTAAAGAAAGTCCCGCCGATCAATCCCGCCCAGAACGTGTAGGGCTTCCAGAAGTCAGGCGTGAAGTCGAAGACCCGCAGCTTGCCCGCGCTTTCGGCCAGACTATGAATGGCCGGCCAGCCACCCGGTACGAGATGCGAAATCGTGAATAGACCCACAAGTGTTCCGCCGACGTAGATGACGGTTTGCACCACGTCAGTCCAGATCACGGCTGCCAGTCCGCCTTCGAATGTATAAATGAGTGTGAGCGTTGTGATGATTGCAATTGAGGCAACTTCGCCCGTCCCCAGTGCGATTGCCACCACGATGGAAACGGCGTAAACGCGCACGCCTTCGGCGGCGCCGCGCGTCAGCAGGAAGACACCGGCAGTCAACGAACGCAGTTTTTTCCCAAAGCGCCGCTCAATGAGCTCATACGCGGTATACAGGTCGCCGCGGAAGTAATGTGGCAGCAGAACGAAACTGATAATGACGCGACCCACTACGTAGCCCAGCACGACTTGCAGAAACGTCAAATTGGTGTCGTAGGCCAGACCCGGGATGCTGATGATGGTGAGAGTGCTGGTTTCCGCCGCAACGATAGAAAGCGCAATCGCCCACCAGGGGATGTTCCGGTCCGCCAGAAAATAATCGCGTAGCGTGCGTTGCTTCTTGCGGAAGCGCAACCCGAACAGGGTGATCCCCGCCAGATAGAGAGCGATGATCGCAAGATCAAGTTTGTCCATGAGCAGCTCGTGTGGTCATGTGGTCGCGGGCGACTCGCCCGCGTACCGTAACGTCGTCTCGCCGGCTGTCGTGGGAAAGTCCCGTTCCCACTGCGAGGGCAAGATCCCCTCGCGAGAGCCGGCAGGATGCCGGCGCTACCTTCGGGTGTCTTGACCCAATATGTCTTTTTCAGAGTAGTGGGCTTTTCTCCCCGCGTTCCCACGATCTGCCGTGGGGTATCCATCTGGTCAAGCCAGCAGACGCTTGTGGTAGAACTACGCTCGTGGCCATCTTTCTCGGCATTGACGGCGGCGGCAGCAAGACCTCCTGTCTGATTGGCGACGAGACTTCCATCCTGGGCAGCGGCAGCGGCGCCGGAAGCAACCTAGTCCGCGTCGGCGAGGCGCACGCCCGTGAGGCGCTTGCCACCGCGATTCGTCAGGCCTGCACCGTCGCCCAGGTCGCTCCGTCCCAGATACAAAGAGTGTGTGTGGGCTTGGCCGGAGCGGCGCGCCCGGAGATTCGCGACCGTGTCCTCCAGATCGTCTCCCAGTTCATTTCCGGCGAAATCGAAGTTGTCGGCGATATCGTAATCGCACTCGAAGCGGCGTTCGGCAGCAGACCAGGAGTAATCGTGATCGCGGGCACTGGCTCCATTGCGCACGGACGCAATGCCGCAGGTCAAACCGCCCGCGCCGGTGGTTGGGGGTTCGCCATCTCTGACGAGGGATCGGGTCATTGGATTGGGCGTGCTCTCGTAGCTGCCGCGATTCGGGCCTGCGATGAAGGCGAGGGCCAGCCCCCCCGTGCTCTCGAAAGCCTGATGAAATCGTGGCGCGTGGAAACTCGTGAGCAATTAGTGCCGGTCGCGAATGCCACGCCTCCTCCGGATTTTGCGGCGCTGTTTCCCGTCGCGCTTTCGCTGGCGGATTCCAGCGACTTCATCGCACGTAGCGTACTGACCCAGGCGGGCGCTGAACTGGCGAAGCTTGCCGGGACCGTGATCCGCCGCCTCTTTCCGCGATCTGACTCTGTACCGGTGGCCATGTCCGGTGGTGTCTTCGGAAGTTCCGCGCTGGTGCGCCAGGTTTTTTACAATAATCTGCGTTCGGCGCATCCTGAGGCGGTCATCAGCCCAAACGTAATCGAGCCAGTGCGGGGCGCACTCGACCTCGCGCGCAAGGGCGGTATTAGCGCCGGCGTCCTGCCGGCCCGATAGGCGGGCAGAATGCCCGCCAGGCAACCCGAGGGCTGGGCTGAGCCGCCGAAGAGATGTCCGCACTCTGCACAGAAACTATGTCTTTCAACGATTCCACCGCGGCCCGAACGGCTCCCACCCCCGCCGACACTCCCCTCCCCGAGGCCATTCGCGGCGCGTCTCCTGAGGGCCTGGCGACTGCCGCATCCGACCCCGGGCTCACGGAAGACCTCGCCCTGGTCCTGCTGAAGCGAGGCGACTTGCCGGCACAGGCGCTCGAAAGACTCAGCAAGAACGCCGGCCTGATGAAGAGCCGCAAAGTAAAGCTGGCGCTGGTCGAGCATCCTAAGACGCCGCGGCACATCTCCATTCCCACAGTGCGGCACCTGTTCACGTTCGACCTGATGCAAGTGGCGCTCCGGCCCGTGGTCCCCGCTGACATAAAGATGGCCGCTGAAGAATCCCTCATCAACCGTCTGGAAAAGATCTCGCAGGGAGAACGGCTCTCGCTGGCGCATCGCGCCTCGGGACGCGTGGCCGCCGCCCTCCTGCTCGATCCCGAGCCGCGGGTGATTCACGCCGCGCTGGAAAATTCCCGGTTGACAGAATCGGCAATCATCAAAGCCCTGATGCGTCACGCTGCGCCGGTTGCTTTCGTTGTTGCCGTCTGCCATCACCCCAAGTGGTCGCCACGCCGCGAAGTCCGCATCGCCCTGCTGCGCAATGAAAGGACGCCGCTAACAAGGGCGCTGGAGTTTGCCCGGTCTCTGCCCGCCGCCATGGTGCGCGAGATTCTGCACGGCTCACGCCTGCCGGCGGGTACGAAGGTGACCTTACTGAAAGATATTGAGGCGCGAGATCAGGACCGTGCGAAGGATGAACTCTAGAAGCCCTACTTATTGCGAACTAGTTTCACGGGTCGGAGAAAAGCCTTGAAGGTTCGTGAAGGGCACGATTTGGGACGACGCGATTCGTGAAGGACGCGACTTGGGGAGGGCACGACTTTAGTCGTGTCGTTAAATTGCGACCCAGACCGGCTTTAGCCGCTGCCGTTTGCCGTTGCGGATGACGCCAATTTTAGGACCGCAGTTTCCACGACTTGTTCCTCTTGTCTATTCCACGCCGATGCCAAAGCGGACCTCAGCGGCTGAAGCCGTCACATCTGGCTGCATTGCGGCACGGCTGAAGCCGTGCCCTCCCCGGATCTGCTCGTGGTTACTGATTTAGTCGTGACGCTAGATGCCGAACCTAGACCGGCCTTAGCCGACGCGGTTCGCCGTTGCGGCAAATTGTAGGGCCTTACCTTCCACGACTTGTTTCTCTTTTTCATTCCAGGCCGATGCCAAAGCGCACCAAAGCCAGCCGTGGCGCCAGTGGTGGCACGGCTGAAGCCGTGCCCTTCCCGGACTGTGGTTCCGGGTCTGTGGTTAAAGATCGCGCGAAGGGTTTGTGCAGACAGGCGCGCTAATGAGTCGCCGCCGGTGCGCTCGCGGCCGCTGCCTGTTCGCCTGTCCGGCTGTGCAGCAACTCCACCAACGCCTGGTACAAACGGGTTTTCATGGCATGCCGCTCACCCGCCCGGGTAATGTAGCGCACGTGCACTTCGATTCCCGAACTTGTGGGACGCAGGCTGACCGCGGGCGCGGCTGAAACCGGCTGCGCTTTGTAGCGACTGGTCGAGCGCTGCCACTCCTGTTCGGCAGCGGCTACGTTAGCCTTGGTCTGCTCGGTGATCATTTTCTGGATCGAATCAATGATTGGGTATGGATTCTGACTCGAAGGCACCAGGATTTCGACTTCGTCCCACAGCCACTGTCCGGTGGTCGAGAAATTAAAGAAGTGACCCTCAATCGCATAGCTGTTCACGAACGCGACTTTACGGCCAGTGGGATGTCCACTGTCCGTCCAGTTTCCGGTTTCGAGCAAAACGGTTCGCAGCAGACCGATTTCGACCACTTCGCCTACGACTCCATCGATCTCCACCCAGTCGCCTACCCGGAGCCCGTTACGGCCCATCAGCAGGAACCAGCCAATGAATCCCATGATGAAGTCTTTGCAGGCTACGGTAAGCCCGGCGCCGGCCAGCCCGAGGATGGTAGACATCTGGTTGGGCACGCCGAACACTATGAGCAGAATCACGGACAAGCCCAGCGCCTGCACCGCGAACCGAATGACTCCGCGCAGCGTGTGCAGCCGCGTACGCTCCACCGCCAGGCTGACGAAGAAATGATCCACCAACCGATTGCCCAGATACACCGCGAACACCACCAGCAAAATCAGCATCGCGGACTGCAGAATCTCGTGCAAAACGGCACTCTGGCGGACTTTCACCACGTCAACCCAGTTGCCATAAGCCGTGGCCAGATCGTCCTGGTCCTGAATGCGTTTGTCGAGATCGCTGAGATCCTTCTGGTCGACGGAAATCTGGTGCAGGGAAGTGATCGCCTTGGCCGTGCTGCTCGTCGAACTGCCATCGTTGCCCGATGAAGCTGCGATCCCGTTCTTGGCCTGCTGCGCGATCGCTTCCTTATTGGACGTCTCCATGGCGACTTGCGCTTGCAGCGTGTCGTGGCTTTGCCTGAGCTTGTTGCCGGCCTGTTTGGCCTCGTCCAGGGCCTGCTGCAACTGCCGGCTCTTCCAGCGTAGCGTGTTCCAAGCAGAGACCTGGGACAGGCCGGAAGATGAACTGGTTTGAGGGTTGCTGTTGTTACCACCGGCGGTCTGCGGATTGTTGGTCTCGTATTCCTTCTGGGTAGCCTCGTGGCGGTTGAACTGGCGCTGAATCCTGCTGAGCCGGTCCGCCCCGGTGCGGATCAGGTCTCCCTTTACATCTTCCAATTCGTCCTGATCGAGTTCCAGTTGTGCCTTGGTCAAGTCGATCTGCTGCTGCAGACTGTCGCGGGCGCGCTCATCTTTGGCGCCGGTGAGTTGCTTCTGCAGTTGGTCAATCCGTGCCTGGTCTGCTCTGACCGACGCGTCAGCTTGATCGGCTTGGGTAAAAAGTTTCTTGCTCTCAGGCGTCGGCGGAGCCGGATGCTCGGTGGCCTGTCGCATTTCGTAGCTGAAGGCGAGGTCTACCGAATGGTCGGCCAGTTTGAGCGCCTGCCGCGAGTATCGCTGCTCTTCCCAGTCAGACGCCAGCGCCGCCACGGCGCGGGCAGTTATCAGGGGTTGCTCATCCACGATCGGAGGCCGGCGCGCGTGTGACCCGGCAGGGTTCGACTGCGCCGATTGACGAGTCAAAATCAGGCCCACGGCAGCTGCCAGCACCAGGGTCAGCAGCCCCAGGGTCACGATCCATTGATGAGCTTTCATCCACATACTGTTTCGGAACCAATCGGCCTGGCGTGATTATACGTCTCCAACGCCTCAGTCGAATCTACTTACTAGTGCATCGCCATGCCCCGACGCAGGAGCACTGGCGTAACCTGTCTCGCGGATCACAACCCCGTTACAATCCGCTGGATGGGTGAGTACTTGCAGAGAATATTTGCGGGAATATTCAGTGCAGACTGGCGGCCCACTTCACGCTACAGCGTCCCAGCCTGGATCATCTTCTATGCAGGCTTCCTGATCTACGCTTTCACCAAACACGGCGATTTTCTCTTCATCGATCTGGCCAATCTGGTTGTCCACGAAGGCGGGCATCTGCTGTTCGGATGGTTTGGCCCCACGCTCGGACTCTGGGGAGGCACCCTTCTGCAATGGCTGGTGCCGTTGCTGCTCGCGGCGTACTTCTTTACCCAAAGACAGACCACAGCGTTTGCGTTCTGCTCATTCTTCTTCTTCGAAAACTGGCTCTACACCGCAACCTACATGGCCGATGCGCGCGCCATGGTCCTTCCCCTGGTCACAGCCGGCGATTCCGATTTCGTGGAACACGACTGGCATGCCATCTTTTCCGGCTTAGGCGTTTTGCAATACGACACGAAGATCGCTGCGGCAGTTAGTTTCCTCGGCTGGTGCGGGATGCTGGCAACGGTAGCATGGCTTGCACGGCGAGGCCTGAAGGATGCTCGCGCAGAGCAATCCGAGACGAGAATCTCGGCGACTTAGTTCTCTGAGTCATAAATTCCCACCCAAAACTGTGTCATCCCGACCGGAGCGAAGCGAGTCGAATGGGGACCCGCTTGTCCACCCGGCAGAGGTTTCAAAACGTAACTGGCGCTCAATCCGGTAGAATGTTCGACACTCCCGCCGAGAGGAAACATGAACCGCAATCTTACGATCGCTCTGCTTTTGTTGGCGCTGACCGTAGCCGGACATGTGCGGAAGGCAAGCGCCGAAACCGATGGCTCCGCCAAACTTCGCGCCCTGGAGGCCGAATTCGTGAAGGCCACCGCCGAACACGGCTTGGATGGGTTCATGTCCTACTTCGCCGAGGACGCCTCCGAACTGGGCAATGGCGGCGGGATCGTGACCGGCAAGGCGAACATTCGAAAATCCCTGGAGCCGTGGGGCCCTGACGTCAACCTTACCTGGACCCCGGTCCAAGCTGATATGGCGGCGTCCGGCGACCTGGGTTACACCTTCGGCAACTACGTGTTCAAGGCCAAAGACAAAGATGGCCATCCGGTGGTGCAGTATGGCAAGTACGCCACCGTGTGGAAGAAGGAGAAAGACGGCAGCTGGAAAGTGGTGATGGACATGGGAAACTCCAGCCCGGATCCGGTAAAGCCTTAGCCGCCGAGCGAGCCGAGCCAAAGCAAGAGTTTCCTTAGCGTCCTTTGCGATCTTTGCGGTTAAGGTTCTTTGTGCCCGTTTATTGCGCTGGCGCTTCCTGTTTCCTGAAGTGATCCAGAATAGCTTCGGCTTGTGATCGCGTGACTACCGATGAAAGCGCCGCCGAATCCGCCTGCTTGATCGCCTGCACGCTGCCAAAATGTTGCAGCAACCGCCGGGTCGTGCTTTCGCCAACCCCTGGGATCTCTCGCAGTTCGGTCGCGCGGTCTCGCATCTGGCGCCGCTTGCGATGGAAAGTGACTGCGAAGCGATGAGCTTCGTCACGGACCAGTTGCACCAGGTGCAGTACCGGCGAGTGATGATCGAGCGCAATCGGCTCGCTCTCCTGTCCATAGACATAAATAATTTCTTCGCGCTTGGCGATCGCCGCCAGCGGCTGGTTGATGATCTCGAGCGACTCGAGCGCCTCGGCAGCGGCGTGCAACTGGCCCAGGCCGCCATCGATCAACACCAGGCTGGGCATTTTCCTCTTCTCTTCTTTCTTCGTCTCTTCCTGAATACGCTTGTAACGGCGTGTGACCACCTCGCGCATGGAAGCGAAATCGTCCACCCCGGTCACGCCGCGGATAATGAACTTGCGGTAGTCCGACTTCTTCATCTCGCCATCTTCCCACACCACCATCGACGCCACCGTCTCCGCTCCCTGGATGTGAGAAATGTCGAAACACTCAATCCGTCGCGGCAGCTCCGGCAGCCCTAGCACATCCTGCAACCCTTCCTGGATCGCTTTCGTGTTCGGCTTCATGACCCGGAAACGCTGGTCGTAAGACTGCTTGGCGTTGTTGCCGGCCAGGTCGAGAAGCCCGCGCTTGTCCCCGCGTTGCGGAACCTGGATGTGGATCCGTGCGGGTCGGCCGCCCTCGCCCGATACCTGCTCAGAGAGCAAGTCTTCCAGAGCTTCCCGGTCTTCAAAATCCACTGGCAAATAAATATTTCGCGGAACGTAAGGCTGACCGATGTAAAGCTGCTTAAGCAGGGCAGAAAAAAATTCCCCAGGATGGAACGAATCAGTGGAGTGACGGGCGTTCTCGCCCGTTCCGCTGTCAGCCTGATCTGCCGAGTCTGGCTCGGCCGGACGGGCGAGGACGCCCGTCGCTCCATCGGGCTCCAGTTCGGGCAGTTCTTCCCAGAAAAACTCTCGCCGGTCGAGCACCCGCCCACCGCGCATGTGGAATAAATTCACCGCCAGCATGCCATTTTCGTAGTGGTAGCCAAACACGTCGGCGTCGTCGCCTTCGACCGCCGCGATGCGCTGCTTCTCCTGCAACTGGTCGACAGTCGAGATCAGGTCGCGATACTTGGCGGCACGCTCGTACTCCTCACCCTCGGCGGCCTGTTCCATACGCTGGCGAAGCGAACGCAGAAGGTCGGTGGGACGGCCTTCGAGAAACAACTTCACGTCGCGGACCGCTTCCTGATAAATCTCCGGCGTGGTCAGTCCTTCCACGCACGGCCCCAGACAGCGCTTGATGTAATACTGCAGGCACGGTCGCGGATGGTACCGGGTGAGGTCAACCTTGCACGACGGGACCATGAAGTGACGGTGGATCAGGTCCACGATCCGGTACGCCAGGTTGGCCGGGAAGTAGGGACCGTAATATGAGCTGCCGTCCTTCCGCAGCCGGCGGGTCACGTAGACGCGGGGGAAACGTTCTCCCAGCGTGAGCTTTACGTAAGGGTAAGTCTTGTCGTCGCGCAGCAGGATGTTGAAGCGCGGCTTCTTCTGCTTGATCAGCCAGCGCCTCTTTATTGTTAGCCACAACGATGTAGTCAACATCCGCCGCCTCGCGCACCAGCGAGTCAGTCTTCGCGTCCTCCCAACGCCCCTCGCGGAAGTAGGAGGACACACGGCTGCGCAGATTGTTGGCCTTGCCCACGTAAATGACCTCGCCCTCGGCGTTCTTGTAGAGATACACGCCGGCGGAGGTCGGGATGGTACGAATTTTGGCCTGAAGATCCATGCGCTCTTGGTTATTTTAGATGATAGTGGTTCTCGATCAGGCGTTAGTCGGGAAAGCAGTGTGTTACAATTATGTC
>WNEZ01020187.1_pt1 | contig 10209 bp, 9 predicted proteins | sample 5400521 | NCBI WGS metagenome assembly WNEZ01 (sample SAMN13153339, study PRJNA577476) | soil metagenome | isolation source: 120 cm saprolite under Douglas fir tree site 2 hole 1 replicate 1 | place: USA:California | collected 2015-04-18
CGGCGATCGCCGGATCATCGAGGCCATCAAGCGGCAGGCCGAGAAGCTGGCCTACGTCAACCCCTTCCTGGCCCATGAGCCGCGAGCGTTGCTGGGCCAGAAGCTGGCCGAACTGCTCCCCGGCGACATCGACAAGGTCTTTTTCACGCTGGGGGGCGCGGACGCCAACGAAAACGCCGTGAAGCTGGCGCGCGCCGTGACCGGACGGTACAAGGTCATGTCCCGCTATCGCTCGTACCACGGGTCGACCGGGGTCGCCATGGCGATGACCGGCGATCCGCGCCGCTGGGCGAACGACCTTGGAACCGCCGGCGTGGTCCGGGTGCTCGACCCCTACCACGGGCCGCAGCGGGAGGTCGACTCCGCCGAAGAATCGCTCGAGTACCTCGAGGAAACGATCCAGCTGGAGGGGCCGCACACGATCGCCGCCTTCTTCCTGGAGACCGTGACTGGCACGAACGGCGTTCTCATTCCACCCGACGGCTACCTGCAGGGAGTGCGAGAGCTCTGCGACCGATACGGCATCCTGATGGTCTGCGACGAGATCATGTCCGGCTTTGGCCGGACGGGCGCCTGGTTTGCGGTCGATCACTGGAAGGTGGTGCCCGACATCATCACCATGGCCAAGGGCCTGACCAGCAGCTACGTGCCCCTGGGGGCGGTGGGCATGCGGCCGCGGGTCGCCGAGCACTTCGAAAAGAACGTCTTCTACGGCGGGCTGACCTACAACAGCCATCCGCTGGCTTGCGCCGCGGCGCTGGGCACCATCCAGGCCTATGAGGAAGACGACATGATCGGCAACGCCCGGCGGATGGGTGAGGTCATGCGCGCCCATCACCAGGAGCTGGCCGACAAGCATCCCTCCGTCGGGCTGACCCGGTCGATCGGCCTGTTCGGCATCCTGGAGCTGGTCCGGGACCGCCGGACCATGGAGCCGCTGGCCCCCTTCAACGGGACGTCCGATGAGATGAAGGCCATCGCCAAGTATTTCCGGGAGCACGGTCTCTATACGTTCTTGCGCTGGCACAGCATCATGACCAACCCTCCGCTGTGCATCACCGAGGACGAGCTGAACGAGGGCTTCGCCATCATCGACAAGGCCCTCGATATCGCGGACCAGGGAGTGCGGCGCTAGATCCTTGCCCGGCGCGGCCCCGCCTTCCCATACTGGAATCGAGGGGAAATCCAGCGGAGGTGACGGACCGATGCCCGCAGGCGCAAGCCCGAAAGAGGAGCGACAGTACGAACACATCAAGGAGAGCGCGAAGAAATCCGGGCCGCTACAAGGGACGGGAGGAAGAAGTCGCTGCCCGGACAGTAAACAAGATCCGGGCTGAGAAGGGCGAGACCAAGAGCTCGCGAGGCAGGTCCCGGAAGAAGTCCGGCTGATCCTGACCCTAGCCCGAATCCACCGAGTCGAACTTGCATCTCGGGCGCGGATGCTGCCTGAGCCCGAGGCCGCCGGAACAAACTCGCATCTTGGGCGCGGCTGCGGCCGATCCGGGCGTCGTTTCCTGTGCGCGCTCGGTCACGCATCGACGGATGCGCTCCCTCGCGTGCTCGCCGCCTCCTGCGGCTCGGCACGCCCCGCATCCCAATCTGCTTCGTTCGTCCGACGGCCCCGGGCTCCGGGCGTCGTCTCCTGCGCGCGCTCGGTCACGCACCGACGGGTGCGCTCCCTCGGGTGCTCGTCGCCTCCTTCGGCTCGGCACGCCCCGCATCCCAATCTGCTTCGTCCGTTCGACGGCCCCGGGCTCCGGGCGTCATCTCCTGCGCGCGTTCAGTCACGCATCGACGGATGCGCGCCTTCACCTGCTCGTCGCCTCCTTCGGCTCGGCACGCCCCGCATCCCGATCTGCGTCGTTCGATCGGTAGATCCGGGCTTAGCTAAGATGGGCTGTCCGTAGCGTCGCCCCTCCCGTTGCCCTCCCCGAAAGGAAGGGGACGATTCGAGGGAATTAGAGCGGAGGAGCCCATGGCGGAAGCGGAGGATACTCGGCGCGCCGGTCGGATCGTGGTGCGCAAGGGCCTGGAGGGGCAGACCGAGGACCGGCGCCTGCTGGAGCGTCAGCCGGCCGCCGTGGACCCGTACGAGGCCGATCCCTGGCGGGTGCTGCGCATCCAGGCCGAGTTTGTGGAGGGCTTTGACGCCCTTGCCCATGTGGGGCCGGCGGTGACCGTCTTTGGGTCGGCGCGGGTCAAACCGGACGACCCCATGTACGATGCGGCCCGGCGGATTGCCGGCGGCCTGGCCCGCGCCGGCTTCGCCGTGATCACGGGGGGCGGGCCCGGAATCATGGAAGCCGCCAACCGGGGCGCCCGCGAGGGCGGGGGTCTGTCCGTCGGCTGCAACATCGAGCTGCCCTTCGAACAGGACATGAACGCCTACGTGGACCTGGGCATCGAGTTCCGCTATTTCTTCGTGCGCAAGATGATGTTCGTCAAGTACGCCGAGGCGTTCATCATCTTTCCAGGCGGGTTCGGCACCCTGGACGAACTGTTTGAGTCGCTCACCCTCATCCAGACCGGCAAGATCGTGCACTTCCCGGTGGTGCTGTTCGGCTCCACCTACTGGAAGGGCCTGCTGGACTGGATCCGTGACCCGGTCCTCAAGGAGGCGAAGATCTCGCCCGACGATCTCGACCTGATGATCGTCACCGACGACGTGGACGAAGCCGTCCAGGCGGCCCGGCTCTACTTCGAACGCAAGAGCCTGGGCGCCCCGCCGAAAAAGCGCGCCCGACCCCGGAAGAGCGACGCCCAGTGACCCCGGCCGCGCTGGAGCTGTCGTTCCTGGAAGACGGCAAGCAGCCGGCCGAGCGAACGGCGGGAGAGCTGGCCACCTTCGTCGGCGCGGCACGGCAAACCCTCGAGATCGCGATCTACGACCTCAAGCTGGCCGGGGCGCCAGCGGATATCGTGCGTGAGGCCATCCGCGGCGCGGCCGCCCGCGGCGTCGCCGTGCGGCTCATCTACAACGTCGACTTCGCCTACCCCATCCCGGTGCCGCCGCCGCCTGAGTGTGATTCCGCCTACATCGACAGCCTAGGGGTGCCGGCCCGCCCGATCTCCGGCGTGCCGTCGCTGATGCACCACAAGTACGTGCTCCGCGACGCCGCCACCTCGGACGGCGCGGTCTGGACGGGCTCCACCAACTGGACCAACGACTCCTGGACGCGGGAAGAGAACGTGATTCTGAGGCTCCCCTCGGCGGCCCTGGCGCTCGAGTACCGCCGCAATTTCGAGGAGCTGTGGAGCACGGGCCGGGTGGATACGTCCGGGCGCTACGACCTGGCGCCCCAGGACGTCCCGTACGCCGCTGGGAACGTGCGCACGCGGGTCTGGTTCTCGCCCGGACGGGGCCGCCAGATCGCCCACGTCATCGCGGACCGGATCGGACGCGCCCGGCAGCGCGTGCGGCTGTGCTCTCCGGTCATCACCGCCGGCCCGATCCTGGGCACCCTGGCAGAGCTCAACACCCGCCACCCGGTGGACGTGAAGGGGGTGTACGACCGGACGCAGATGGCGGAAGTGCTCAGCCAGTGGCGGGTCGATCCCCACGCCACCTGGAAGGTGCCGGTGTTCACCGCGATCGCGGCCCGGCTCCCCTTCGCCTCCAAGGTGACCACGCCGTATGCCCCGGGCAGTGTGCACGACTACATGCATGCCAAGATCACGGTGGTGGATGACGTGGTGCTGACCGGCAGTTACAACCTGTCGCATTCGGGGGAGGACAACGCCGAAAACGTGGTGGAGCTCAAGAATGCGGCGCTGGCGAATGGGTTTGCCCAGTTCATCGATCACCTGTTCGACCGGTATGGGCCGGCCCCCGCCGGGGGTCAGCCGTCAAAATAGAACCGATGGCCAGGCATCGCTGGGCGCTGCGGGCCGGGGTGGGAATGGTCCTGGCGAGCGTGCTGCCGCCGCTCGCTGATGGCTCGACTTACCTGCTGGTCGTGCACATGCTGGCCCACATGCTTCTTATCGTGGGGGCAGCTCCGCTGCTGGCCTACGGCCTGGTCGAGATGATCGACCGGCCGCCGCGGCGGCTGGCCCGTTGGCTGGGTCATCCCCTCCTCGGGCTGGCGGCGTTCAACGGCGTCCTCCTCTTCTGGCAGATGCCGAGGCCGGTGGCGGCCATGGCGCAGTATCCGGCGGTGCACCAGCTGGCCCATGTCTCCTTGCTGGTCTCCGCGATTTGCCTCTGGTATCCGGTCGTACGGCCGCTGGGGGTACCCGGGTCGATCAGCCGGATCGGCCGCATCGGCTACCTGCTGCTGGCCGGAGTTCCGCCAACCATCCCGGGCATGATCCTGGTACTGGCCAGGCGTCCGCTCTACGCCGTCTACCCTGGCGCGTTCGGTCTGTCGGCGCTGGAGGACCAGCAGCTGGCCGGGCTGGTGCTGTTCGGTACGGCCAAGCTGGCGCTGGTGACGGGCACGCTGGTCGCCATCTGGCAGCTGCTCACGCCCCCAGCCGAGCCGCCTGACGATGCGGAGGGTGGCGGCCGTCTGCCGGTCGACCCACCGGAGGCGCCCGCCTGGCTGAGCCGGCTGGATGAGCCGCTGCCGGCCGAACCTCCGGCGCGCGTGCGGGTCGTGGCCCCTACACCAGGGGCCAGGGATAGGCCCAGCGCGATGGGGGTTGCGGATAGCGGTCGAGCTGGGCCAGCTCTCGGGCGCGACGGGCCAGCGCGCGGATCTCCTCGCGGCTGAGGAGCGTCCCCAGCGACCTGGTCAGCGGATCGGACGTTCCCAGGCAGCCGGCCAACCGGGCGGCGTCCGCCTTGAGCCGCTCCGGGACCGCGTCGCCGGCGAAATCCCAGATGACGGTCCGCAGCTTGGGAAGGGGATGGAAGGTCAGGCCGTTGTCGACGCCCCAGATGTGGCCGTCCGCGTCCAACAAGCAGTGTCCGCTCTTGCGATCGGCGTTGTTGACGATCCAGTCGAAGGCCGCTATGACCCGAAAGTCCGCCTGGTGGGCGGGCATCATCGTGAAGTAGTGCTGGTGGAAGTCGGCGTCGACGAAGAGCTGGAGGGACCCCGCGCCCAGCTGGCCACTGGTGCGATAGACGGTCGGTGGGACAATGCTCCACCCGAGGGCCTCGCTGACCAGGTAAGCGGCCACCTCCCGCTTGCCCAGCGTCCCCTCTGGGAAATCATCGAGTGGAGTCTCCCCCTGGGCCGGCTTGTAAACCGCCAGCGTCTCCTGGCCTTCGGGGCCGACCTCGGCCAGGTACGTGTAGTTCGAGCAGTCGGGCATCAGGCCCCGGATCCGAATCGGCCCCGTTTCTAAGGCCAGGAGGGCTGCCGCCTGATCCCGCATCAGGCGTGGTGACCGTTGGCCCGGGGACAGATTCCGCCGTCGTGGTCGACCGGGCCGTCGCAGATTGGACAGGGTGGCCGTCCGGCGGCCACTACGGCCAGCGCCTGGTGGACGAGCGCCCGCATCTGAGTCAGGGTGGCCCCGAATCGGCCGACCGCCGGCTCTTGGCCCTCTTCCACCAGTTCCATCAGGGAGACGTCGAATCGCTTGTCCCCTTCGTCATAGGCCAGCGTCATGGCGCCCACCGCCCAGGCGGCCACCAACGGCTCCTGCAACGGTGGCGCCATTGACAATTCGACGGTCCTCGACTCCGGGATCAGCGCGAACAGCCGGTCGGCCAGCACCCGCAGCTGCTCCTTCTCCACCTTCAGGGTGACCACGCCGCCGGCGTGCGCAATCTGCAGGAAGAAAACCCGCTTGCCCGGCGGACCCAGCGCCCCGGCCGCCAGGCGGTTCACCGAGTCGAACTCGAAGCTCTCCGAGGCCATGGTTCTATTGTCGCTGAGCCTGTCTTTAGAATGAGATGTGTCCCGCTACCTGAATCCGGGCTTCTGGCACCGTAACCTGACGACCTTTCAGAAGCTCGTGATCGCCAACAGCGCCATCATCATTGTCGGCGCGGTCGGCGGCCCGCTGATCACCCTCGAGGTCACCCGGGCGCTGCTGCCGGTGCTGTTGATCTTCCTGTTGGGGGGGCTGATTACCATCCTGGTCGTCAACTTCCTGATCTTGCGGGTCGCTGTTCAATTCCATGCTGGATCGGCTGGAGGAGGAACGCCTGCAGGTCGCCGAGCGGGTGATGCAGGCGCAGGAGCGGGAGCGGCAGCGAGTGGCCCGCGAGTTGCACGATCAGACGGGACAGACCCTGACCCACGAGATCATCAGCCTGGATCTTCTCCTCGAGCGGACCGCGGACTCGGAGGCTCGCCAGCAGATCGAAGCCGTCAAGCGGACCCTCGAACAAACCCTGGAGGAGGTCCATCGGATGGCCCAGGACCTCCGCCCGTCGGTGCTGGACGACCTGGGCCTGGTTCCCGCGCTGCGCACCCTGGCTCGGCAGGGGGCTGGGCCGGAGGTGCGCCTCCAGGTGGAAGGCCTGCACGGCCGGCTTCCCCTCCCCATCGAGACCGCTCTCTACCGGATCGCCCAGGAGGCTCTGATCAACGCGGTGAAGTACGCCCGGGCGGCGCACATCGATATTCGTCTCGAGGCCCATGACGGCACTGGTGTGCGGCTCTCGGTGCGTGACGACGGGGTGGGGTTCGACCCCCGCCGGCTGCCGGCCACCGCCGAGCCCGGGCGAGCCGGCCTCGGGCTCTTCGGGATGCGGGAGCGGGCCACCCTGCTACACGGGACGCTGGAGGTCCATTCGCAACCGGCGAAAGGGACGGAGATCATCGTTCAACTCCCCCTCCAGGAGACCCATGCCGCCTGAGCCTCGGCCGATCCGGGTCATGCTGGTGGAGGACCACAACCTGGTGCGCGCCGGCATCCGGGCGGTCATCCACGGCCAGAGTCAGATCCAGGTGATCGCCGAGGCCACCGAGGGCCGGGAGGCCATCCGCCTGGCCCGGCAGGCCTGTCCCGATGTGGCCGTGGTGGACGTGGCCATGCCCGGCATGTCCGGGATCGAGGCGACTCGGGAGATCCGCCGGCTGTGCCCGCAGACACAGGTGCTGATCCTCACAGCGCATGACAACGAGGAGTACTTCTTCCAGACGCTGAAGGCGGGCGCTGTCGGCTACGTCCTGAAGAAGGCCGCTGCCAGCGACCTGATCGCGGCCATCGAGGCCGCCAGCCGGGGCGAGCCGTACCTTTACCCGTCGGTCGCCCGGCTGCTGGTGTCGGACTACCTGCAGCGGGCGCCCGAGCGCGATAGCTTCGAGCCGCTCAGCGACCGGGAGCGCGAGGTGCTTCGCCTGGTGGCCGAAGGCCGGACCAATAAGCAGATCGCGGACACCCTGTTCCTGAGCATCAAGACGGTGCAGACACACCGGGACCACATCATGAAGAAGCTGCGCATGCACGACCGGACTGAGCTGGTGAAGTACGCGATCCGCAAGGGCTTGATCGAAGCCGACTGACCTGGGCCGTCAACGATGATTCTCTTTCCACTCCTGGCCCTGGTGGGCGTCATCGTGCTGGCTCTCTCCATGCTCGGCCCAAAGCGATACCAGCGTCTTCTGTCGATCGCGGCTTTCCTCGCCGCGGGTGCATTCTTGGGCCTCACGCCGCTCGAATTCGGAACGATAGGCCTGTCTCTCTGGGTGGCTATGTTGCTGGTTCTTCTGATCAGCCCGAGTGGCCGAGCGATTCGTCTGCAACGAGTTGGCAGCTATCTCCTCGGCGCTGGTGGGGCAGGAGTCATTCTGCTGCTCTCGCTCGTCGTTCGAATCAAGAACGTGTGCGGGTCAGGGGGTGTCCTTGGGCTTGGTGGCTCCGTCAGCGGCTCCGCCGGTGGAAGCGGAAGCTCCGGATACGAGTGCTACTCGGCTGTGACGCTGGTCGGAGTCGTGGTCTACGCAGCACTGGCGTGCGCTGGGGTGATCATTCTGGCCTTGGGAACGCGAGGGGGCGGTATTGGCCTGCGGCCGTCCAGCCCCGCCGGCGATCATCGTGGCGTTTCTTGACCCAGTTCGTAGACCGAGACGTGCTTGCCGCTCCCGGCGGTGAAGTCTTCTCGGCGCCAGCCGGCCCAGCGTTCCCGCAAGCGCATGCCGGCGAGTCGGGCCATCAGGTCGAGCTCGGAGGGCCAGGCATAGCGGAGCTGCACCGGGTAGAGTTTGACGCCGCCGTCCCTGACGTGAATGTGCTGGGCCCGGACGGTCTGGTTCCCCAGCTCGAGCCGCGAGGCGTCGATGATGACCTCCTCATCATCGATCCGGATGGCATTGACTCGCTGTCCGCGGTCGAAGAGTGTCAGGTCCGGAACAAAGGCCTCGATCACGAAGACACCGGCCCGCTCAAGCCGAGCCGCCACGTTGGCAAAGCATCTGACCTGGTCTTCTTGCGAGAGCAGCCCAAAGAAGGTGTTGAAGACGACGTATACGAGCGTGAACCGGCCTTCCACCGCGACGTCGGCGAAGTTTCCCTGCGTCACTGGGATATGGCTGCCGCCCGGTTTCTGGCGCAGCTTGCCGACCATGGCTGGCGAGGCATCGATCCCAGTCACCTGGAGGCCGCGGCTGGCCAGCGGGAGGGCAATGCGTCCCGTGCCGATGCCGAGCTCGAGCACGGGTCCCTTGCCGGCCACCTCGGCCAGGAAGGCTACGGTGTCGTCCGTGTCCGTCGGGATCTCGGGTCGCGTATCGTAGGTCCCCGCGATCCGCTCACCGTAGGTCGACTCGTCGTACCCCGCCATCGGGGTAGCTTAGCCCGAATGCAGGCTTAGCCCGAATCCACCGAAACGAACTCGCATCTTGGGCGCGGATGCGAGCGATCCGTGTGTTGGCTCCTGCGCGCGCTCAGTTACGCACCGACGGGTGCGCGCCTTCGCGTGCTCGTCGCCGCCTTCGGCTCATCTCGCGCCCCGCATCCCAATCTGCTTCGTCCGCTCGGTGGATCCGGCCTTAGTCGGAAAACCGGCCCTTGTCCTGGCCTTACCGAGCCTTTACAATGGCGCCATCCGAAGAGGCGAGCACGCAAGGGAGGGACAGTCGTGTTCAGAAATCGGGTCTTTACGCTTGCCGTGTTATCGGCAGCCGTCGCCCTCGCCGTCTATCAACCGCTGGCCGGCAGTGCCGGCCATGCGACCGGCCCTAGGGTTGGGGCAAACGTCCTGGTCGACCTCGACCACAACCTGGCGTTCCCGCAGAACAAGCAGAATGAGCCGGCGATCACGCGGGATCCGCTGACCGGCGTGCTGGTGGCCGGCGCCAACGAAGAGATCGGTCAGCCGCTATGCCGGGGCACCACCGTGGCGCTGGCCAGTCCATGCCCCTTCAAGCCCGGGGTCCCGACCTCCGGTTTCTATCGCTCGACGGACAACGGCCAGACGTGGTCCGGAGGCTACCTCCCGGGCTTTGCCAACATCGGGCACACATCTGGAGGCGACCCGACGCTCGACTATGGCCCGCGGCTGTGCCCAAGCGGTCAGTTCAGCTTCAATTGCGGTGTCGCGGTCTATTACGGCAGCCTGGTGGATCCCTTCCCGGAACGGGGCGCCGAGCTGGGAAGCGTTTCGCGCTCCGTCGATGACGGCGCGAGCTGGGCCGACCCGGTGATCGCGACCAGTACCAGCCAGCCTGGGAAATTCGTGGACCATGAGTGGGTCGCGGTCGACAACAAGGATTCCCTCAGCCCCCATTTTGGCCGCGTCTATATGAACTGGGCGGTTTTCTGCAACTTCTGCGCCGGCAACGGCAATGTGAAGCTGTATGTTTCCCACTCCGACGATGAGGGCCGAACCTTCACGCCGGCGGTGCAAATCAGCTCGGCCGACCAGAACCTTGCCCAGGGATTCCGCGAGACCGGCCAGATGGCCGTGGCATCTGATGGCACGGTCGATGCAGGTCGTTGCCACATCAAAAGACGGTGGAGATACGTTCACCGCGCCAATAACGATCTCCCAGGTCGCCGACTATCCCTTAACCGGGACGCCGTTCGATGTGGTGGATCTGTTCAACCGGGTGCCGGGAATGAGCGCGCGGGTGGACTGCTTCCCGCACCCAGCGTCGGATCCGAGCAGCGCCAATGTCTATGTCGTCTGGTGCGACTTCAGCAATAACCATGGGGTGGTGAAGGCTGCGGTGTCGGCCGACGGTCTCAATTGGACGCTCCTCGGCACGATCGCGGATGTCGCGGGCCGGAACGCCTTCTTCCCCGAGGCCAGCGTGGCGCCGGATGGCCGGGTGAGCGTTACCTTCGACGCCCTCACGCAACCGC
>WNEZ01006567.1_pt1 | contig 10208 bp, 11 predicted proteins | sample 5400521 | NCBI WGS metagenome assembly WNEZ01 (sample SAMN13153339, study PRJNA577476) | soil metagenome | isolation source: 120 cm saprolite under Douglas fir tree site 2 hole 1 replicate 1 | place: USA:California | collected 2015-04-18
CCTGAGAGTCTGCTATTCAACTTGGCGGAAACTCGTGTGCGAAGCGGCCGACAGCCATCTGGGCCGTGCGCCGAAATGCATTATGCTGTTGACGTTTGCGGGCGTAGTTCAATGGTAGAACGGCAGCTTCCCAAGCTTTATGTAGCGCTAATGAAATCAATGAGTTACGAGGACTAGTACCGTTTTAGTACCGCGCTTTGCGGGCGTAGCATAGTGGTAATGCACTGGCTTCCCAAGCCAGCTAGGAGGGTTCGATTCCCTTCGCCCGCTCCACAACTTCGCGCATATAGCAGTTGTGGATGGTCGCGCGTAGGACATACAATGAGGAGCCAGTCATGCATCGTGTTACCGCTATCTTAGGGTCTGCTGTTTTCCTGGTGGTCGCTCCCGGGACACTGGCTGTTTACGGGCCCTGGGCATTTTCGCGTTGGCACGTGGCTCCGCCCCTGCTCGGCTTTTTTCCTTTTCGAGTGATCGGGGTGCTGCTGATGGCTTTGGGGCTGCCGGTCCTGCTGGATTCCTTCGCGCGCTTTGCCATCCAGGGCCTGGGCACGCCGGCCCCAATCGCCCCGCCCCAGCATCTGGTAGTCACCGGGCTGTATCGCTACGTGCGCAACCCTATGTATGTGGCCGTGAGCTCCTTGATCTTTGGCCAGGGACTATTCTTTGGAAACGTCTCCATTCTCGAGTACGGCCTGGCGGTATGGCTGGGGTTCCACATTTTTGTTCTGGCTTACGAAGAGCCGACGCTGCGCGGCAAGTTCGGCGACGAATACAAAGAATTCTGCGCCCATGTCCGGCGTTGGTGGCCAAGAATCACGCCGTGGCAGGGAACAGGGAATATCGCGAAACAGTAGGAGCATCGGACTGAAATCATGAAAACCTGGATGGTGATCATCCTGGCTGTCGCCGTACTTTATCCCACCATCTGGCCGCACGAAGTCGAGTTCGATATTTGACGTGCGTGGTTCATGACGTCGGCCATATCGCCAACGAACCAACTACCCTTAAAACCCTCGTACCAACCGAAACAGCTCTCTTGCTTTACTCCCAATTCTTTGAGCTGCTTCGCGAAGTCCAGGCAGCAGACTTGCTTGGTGAGCTCCATAAGGCCGAACTAGATTTTGGTGTAGCCGTCTTCAAAGGCATCGGCAGGAGAGAAGGACTTGTAACCATCTTTGTACACAACGTAGTAGCCGCCTACTTGAGGCTTATGTTTTGACATGTAGTCGGCATCAACCCTGAATGGAGCATAACGCTCTTCGATAGGGGTAATGATAGCTGAACCATCGCTCTCGCGATTCTCGCCTTCGCCGTCTCTCTTAATTCCTGCAATCTTAAGTGCCCAAACTTCCTTATGACACTTGTAACGAGGTAATTCGATTGTTGGCATATGTTAGAGATAGCTTATATGACCATAATCCTAATATACGTCCGCAGCGCGTCAAGCTGCGTACGGCCTCAATGATTTCAATAACTTAGCTTAGGCTAGGTGTGGACAAGCTGTGGATTGGCATTGGAAAACCTGGGAAAACTAAAACGAGTACCAAACTAGTACCGCGAGAGGTCTAATAAGGAGGCCGCGCAAAAGAATTTTCCACAGGACGGCAGGGCGGATTGGTATGACGCGGCAAATCTTTAGGAGCAAAGAAGAAAAATAACGCACAGGTAAAAAAGTAAGCGTTAGCTGCTTTCCCAAGCTGCATACGAGGGTTCGATTCCCTTCGCCCGCTCCAGATTTTCCGCGCTCAGGGATTTTGCCCTGCCTGTCAGTTGCGAGGGCGCGGCTTCGGTGGATTTCCCATGTCAGCCCGCCGCAAGCGGCGGCATGGCTCTCCGAGTTCAACGCCGCTGCCGCGCACGCGGATAAAGGGTCCACCGAACCCCCGATCATTGTGTTGTGGCTAAAAACTTCCTGCGAATTCCAGGAGTCTTTTGTGACATCGAATTGATGCGCAAAATAGCAAACAAGTTCACTTGTTCTACAAGTGTTCCACAATTTTTCAAATTTCTTAATTCTCACCGGCGGCTGATGATCGGGAGAGCCTGTAGGAGGCGGAAATGCCGGATCATCCAAACTTCGGACCTCTGGTGCTTCTGATCGCGGTAACCAACTTGGGCATTGACATCACACGATTGGTATTAGAATGGAGATTCTCAAATGTCGTCCATCAACAAGCGTCTCTGCAGAACCATCCTGACGATCAACCGTCCCCCCTCATATCCCACTCGCCCCACCCGGCCCCTTTGGCCAAAAAGTTAGAGTCGACCACTAACTCCGATATCCGAGGCCCTCCACTCGGCAATTCAAGACCTGGGCTGTTGCGACTACCCCCAGACTACAGCATTAATCACCCTCCGTGGTGTCTGGCCTGCAACTCCGGGGTGATGCGCCGGTACATAGATCAGCATGTACGCAGGCAACGCTTCAACGACTAGTGAGTGCAATTTTTGAGCAAAACACATATTTGAGCAAAACACATAGTTGGCGCAACGGAACCACGGTTATAGCCGCTCTGCAATTTTATCTTCCGATCGAGACGACTCTCAATAGCGGTGAAAAACTCCCTTTGGAGTTTAGCTCGCACATTTAAGACGATTGCTCACCCCAAGCAGCTTCGTTTGAGACAGAGTTATTTCTGCATCGAGCCTAGACTCGGTGGACCACCACCGCTTATCTCGACAATATTCGGGATGCATAAAAAAATCTGAGGGACTGTAGTTATTTATCTTTAGCCACTCCTCCGAAAGTCTTTGTTGCGATTTGAGAGCAAGTTTCTCGATTATTGATTGCTGATCCGTAACTGGAATACAAAGGCTTTGAAGAACTCCAAGAACTACAATTGCCCGAGTCAAGCTAATCTCTGCGCCTTCTTCCCATTCTCGCTTTCGATCAAAATTTATTGGAAACCCCCCATTTAGAACTGTATGTGAAATATGTTTTTCGACGCAAACCCTAATATTGGCAAACGAATTGTACGGATCAGTTCCTCTGTACTCATTAAGCAGACTTTTGAATTCTATATCCCTTGAAGACAGGCTCACAAATTTCTTCTGTCTCCTCATTTCACGAATAGACTTAATGTCGGCATGCATGAAATTTCGACCTGTACATCCGAATACTATGTCGGCCGCGTTTACACATTCCTGCCAGCTGCTTTTTCTGACTGTTCCCGGGACGTCTTTACCTTCGATTATATCATATGTGAAAATTTGACGTTGTGTGGCGACCAATTCTTTGGCCAACCGTGAACCTATGGCACCTAGTCCAATAACGGCTACGCGATGATCTTGGTCCAATAACCTCAAATCCGAAACTTTCCGCAGAACCCCGTCAACGATAGTTTTTGGTTCGAAAATCCTCTTCGCAGCTGAGGTCGCTACGCTAATCCTATGAACCGCAGACCGGAGGCGGGCCGGATTGAGGCCAGAGGTCGTTTGTTGCACCGAAATTGTGTCAGGCGGCGTTCTCTTATTGAGACGCGACCAGTTATCAGTCAACATGCCCCCACAATCTACCAGGATACATCTCCGAATATTATCATGGCAGCTACCTTGCGCTCTAAGCACAGCTTGTTGCAACGTTCGTTCGGCGTATTGATCGTATGAGCCGGGCCGAAATAGACGTAGATCAGTGTCAATAAAAACGCACCCAAGCTCACGTATCTGTTGTTGAACAGGGGGAATAGTTGAGTATTTCTTTGGCACAACAATAATGCTTTGCGGGCGAAAACCTAGCCGGATCAGCCTTTCAAGTAACCAAACGTTTGACGGAAGAGCATGAATATGCAAAAGAACGAGACATTCGCTGGGATGTAGTTGCGGACGAAACCCTTCGCGGTCCAAGAGCGAGAGATCAACTTTTTGCAAAAGCGCGCGCGCCAGAAGCGAAGCATTGGGATCTTGTGGTAGCATCGTTAGACGTCCACGCTTACGCGCCTGCCGAGGTGACACACCAAGGACGCTTCGCAGGAAGAACGTGGCTTGAAAAGGCTAAGTTCCCTGATACGCACAGGTTTCCAATAAATAGGTCCGCTCACAAACATTGGCCACCCCCTTCCAATACCGTAAGCAGGCGGCATCACTAGCATACTTCTAGGCTTATGGAAGTATGCATTTTCCGTTCTTTTGCACTTTTTTCCAGCGCTAGTGCAAGCAGGCAACATCCCTTCTTTGCCACGTCAACTCGTTGCCACTTCAACGGATTATCGGCTGGAGAGTTCCGGCGGTCTGGCGCGGCCGAATTTTTGGCTTTCCTTCCAGCCCTGCACTGCAGCATGGATCGCCGGAGCAATTCGGCTTAGTCATGGCGATTTCTGCCGCTGGGGGGCCGCCAGTGCCCGACACCAGACTTGGCGCCGGCGTGTTGGTGGCCTTCGGCTTCTCTGCCGCGACGAGGTTCCGCGACCCGAACCAGCACGGAGTCCCTCGCCCTGACTGGCAAACGTCCGCGATGAACCCTGTTCAGAAATGGCCGAAGTCAGGTCCAGGAGGCGGCCGTTCAGCAGCGCGGTCTCGTCAACCGCCGTCGTGCTCTGCCTGACGTCAATTGCCCAAGCACCTGGCGTGGGCCGCAGCCGCTGAACGTCGTCATCAGAACACCTACGGAAGGCATGGACGTTGCGACGACAATCCGTCAATTCATCCGACTCGTGGGGAGACTGCAGGATCGACCTAAATCCTATGCTAACACAGTGGCCGTGCTTTCCGCACGAGCGGCCGGTTCGGATCGGTCGATCCTACAAATGGGAGGTCGGTCCAGTCTCATTGCAACACGAAAAAAGCGACTGTCCGGTGTCGGCAAATCGTCGTTTGCAAAAAACGGTTCGTAAAAGCTTTCAATAGGGACGTTCTCCCTTTGAAAACGCCCTTCCTCCGGCCAGCTAATCTTAAAGGTCGATACGGAGCCATGCAAGCCCTTTCTTTTGTTCTTTCCACTCTTTACACGGAACGTCAGCTTGGAAAATAGATGTGGTAGGTTATCTAATCCGGGGACCGAAACCCCACGTCTTATCGCCGTATTACGTGCGCGCCAAATAATCTCAAAAATCTTCATCAAGCTATCTTCCGGCTTTTTATCGAACGCCGATGGAACTAGTTGTGATAATGACAAGAATCCACTTTGTTTCGGCTCCAAATACATTGGTACGAGGATCGCAGGATTGAGCTGAGCGACTTTAAGTATATCTTCCTTAAAAGTATCGAGAGGCCCGAGGTTTGTATAATGATTGACAACACTAAAACAGGGCCGCCGCTGACCAAGGACTTGAACACTTTGTCTGAGCAACAAATAGGCTGCCTTGCATGTTGCTGCGTTTGATTCACCTCCCCATTCCGTTAACGCATCGGTCAGCTCGTCATCATTGTACCGAACGCGTGCCAATGATTTCCAGCTAGCTCTTGTAAAATACGCCATCAACTCCATGGCTGCGGCACGACGTCTGGGATCGTTAAGTTGGCGTTGGATCTCCGCAAACCAAATGGCCGAGAAATACAATATTTTAGTTGTCCAGATTTTCGATTTATGATCGACCTCCTCAATCATTTCAATGAGGTCAATTTCTTTAAGCCTTCGAACTGCCTCCTTATGATAGGTAATTAATCTTTTATATCTTGAGCGCAGCCTTTGCCATTGCACTTGTTGGGTTGGAAACTCTAAAAATTTCAAGCTTCTCGAACCCGAAGAGATTGTCCAATTTGTTGTCGGACGACCCTGCACCTCTTGCTGATGATCAATTAGTTCAAAAAGGCCGATAAGTTGGCCCCTCAGAAGAAGCGATTGAGGGAGTTCGATCACCTCCTTGCTTCTGATAACCAGATCTACGACTTCAAGGAGATTGTTCAAAATCAGGCCGACGGGCACTCGATTCGCCACAAGCAAATCTGCTGGTAGAGGTTGGCCATGAGGATCCAGTGGACGCCCGTTTTTAAGAAGGAAATGCTTATAAGGATATTCGGCAAGAACAAAGTTCAACTGATTCTGATGCTGTTTTTCCGCTTGCTCCCAAGTAATTCGCAAAAGAGATTCCAATTCGACGTCAACGCGTCTAAGCTCTTCTGAAGCCTCCCTGAATTCAAATCGCCGCATAACGCAACCTTACGTGCGTGGGGATCAACGTAAGCGTGCAAGTATACCGTCTTTCCGTCTTTCGTCGATCAATATCCAAGCGGGTCGCGCGGTCAGGACTCTCGACGCAGTGGGGTGTCTTTGGCCTAGAGCCTTGAAGGATGCTGCTCGGACTGAGGCGGCGGACGTTACCTACCGGGCCTCGCGCTTGCGGTATCGCGGCAGCTTTCGACGCTTTGCAACGGCAGAAGCATGGGCAAGCTGCTGGTTGCGGCCCGCGATGTGACGGGACTGCCTGCACGGAGCTCGGACAGAAATGATGGTGTGTAAAGACCGCCAAACAGGCAACGCGGGCTCAATGACTTCGCGCTGGGAGGAACGAGAATGGCTGGGGTGTCCATACCGAGGTAGTGAGCTGGTTTCAAAATGCGGCTGGCCAAGTTCCTGCGCCAGTTCGAGCCCAGGCGATTGTACTTTTCAGGCATGCCACGGGGTAACGTGGTGGCAGTCGTGGATTCGGGAGGCGGCCGGGCCATGCTAACGCTAAATCATTGACGCGGTCTTTGCGAAGGGCGGCCGCGATACGCGGCGTGGGGAGGGTGTGTGGACATTCGAGCTGTGATTGCTGCGAATGGTTCCGACACATCTGCTTAGGCCGCCCCCGTAATTGAAAGCTCAGCCAGGCCACGGTCGGCCAAACCTCGCTTCGAATTCGACCTCAAGCCGGCCGGGCACGACTGGATCACCGCGCTAAGAGCCCCGTCGATCCAGCAACTCGCCGCCGAAGGCGGCCCCTTGCAGCTATCGTTGTTCGATGATGAGCGCGATCTCGCCGAGATCGAAAGCCCAGAGTTCCCGGGCGAGCGCCTCGTCGTCTGCAAGAACCTGCCCTCGCCGATGAACGCAAGCGCAAGCGAGACGAGTCGCTCGATGCGACCGAGCAAGACCTGAAAGACATTCAGGCACGCATCGCGCGCCAGCGACGCCGCTGCGCGGGGCCGACAAGATCGGCCTCGCAGTCGGGGCTTACCGGGGCGCCGTAAGGTCGCGAAGCACTTCCGCATCGCCATTCACGGATGACTCGCCGAGCCTCACGCGCGGTCACGCCGCGATCGCCGTAGAAGCCGCGCTCGACGGCTTCTACGTGCTGCGCACCAATGCTCCAAGCCGATGCTCTCAATGCCGCCTGGCAATGGCGCGGTTTTGCAAAGCGGGCGCTAACCATTTGACGCGATTGATGCGCAATGGGCGTGGTTTGCAGCTATGTCTTTGATGCGCTTGCATATTTGCTAGCTTTCCAAGCTGCATACGAGGGTTCGATTCCCTTCGCCCGCTCCAGATTTTCCGTTCAGAACCTCATCTATCGCCAGCGCCGCTCACTCGACGCAGGGGATTTTGCCGCCAAATCGCACCTATGCGATTACGCGCCATCGAACGGCGGCGCGATTAGCATTAGGGTCGGATAGTGATAATTTCGTATCGTTAATCCTTGACGCCATAACATGCTACGTAAGGCACAACAAAATAGCGCCGCGACGGGCCGGAATGTTGGGGCAGCTTGGCGGCAATGACGCTCGCTGCCGTCCTCCAAGCGTTAACTGTTCCCGCCGAAGACAACAGGCCGGCACGATCGGAGGAGCCGCACTCACCCTTGCTAGTTGTTTTTTGCCCTCTTTTGTGACACAATTATCTTTATTAACAAACGCAACACACTATTTAAGTATAGGTGATGTACCCTGTGGAACATCATAACGAAGGCATGGATGGGGAAAGGATAGTGGCAAAGCATAGACACACGGCATCGGAAATCGCGACGAAGCTGGCAATGGCAGGCGACATGGCGGCTGAGGGCAGACTCCATGGCGATATTGCCAGGTCCCTGGGCATCAGCCTGATGACGTATCATCGCTGGCGAAAAGCCCGCGGTGGGTCGGCGCGCCCCGCCTCAAGGTCAGCGACTGACGCAGAGCGAATAGACATTCCGCCCGCACGCGAACAGATGAGCCAAATTCGGGAGCTTCAACTCGAGAACTCACGTCTTCGCCGCTTAGTGACCGACCTCCTGCTTGAAAAGGTCAAGCTGGAGGAGGGTCTGCGTGCCGGCCCTGTCAATCGCAGGACACTGGCTCAGCGCTAAGTCCGCCCCGCGACGATGCGCGCGCTTTCGCTCGCAAGGCCGCCAGCGTGTTCACGTATTTGTGATGCATACCCATCTGGGTCATTACCTTCTGGCCGAACGCTGCACGTCGACCGTCAGCGGGACCCAGCCCCGCGATAATATCGGTCAGCGCAGGCGCGCTGCGTCGCCGAAGTAGATTTCAGGCGCTCCGCTTACGGATCCGGAAAACCAGCACGTCGCGGTGGCGCGCCTTGTCTTCCAGGGTGTCACCGGTCTCACGCACAAGGTTGGGGATGTCGATTTCAGCCAACGGATCGGTGCATTCCACCACCAAGGTCGCGCCTGGTTCCAGGCGCGACAGCGCCTTGCGGGTGCGCAACGCGGGCAAAGGACACTTGAGACCACGCAAATCGATGGTGGCCGCATCGGCGGTGTCGTTCATAGGACGTTGATCCGGTCGGCGTGTGTTCAACCAATTCTAGACTTAGCAGCCTGGACCGCACGCCGATCACAGGATGCCCTATACCCGTGGCGGCCGCCTTGGCGCGTTTCGAAAATACCAGCGACACAGAGTAGACCTCACCGTCCCCTCGCGTCATCGAGAATCAACGCCGCGCCTTTCTCGGCGATCATCATGGTGGGCGCATTGGTATTTCCCGACGTAATCGTCGGCATCACCGAGGCGTCGATCACGCGCAAACCTTCCACCCCCAATACCCGCAGCCTCTCGTCGACCACCGCGAACGGATCGCTGTCGCGTCCCATCTTGGCGGTGCCTACCGGGTGAAAAATGGTGGTGCCGATATCGCCGGCAGCTTTAATGAGGCTCGCATCGTCATCGCCGACGGACCGACCGGGCAGATATTCCTGGGGCCGGAAGCGCCGCAGCGCCGGTTGCGCCACGATGCGCCGCACGACACGCAACGAATCGGCTGCGACGCGGCGGTCCTCATCGGTCGCGAGATAGTTCGGACGGATGGCCGGCGCCGCGCCCGCGTCGGCCGAGCGCAGCCGCAAATCGCCGCGGCTCGTCGGTTGGATATTGCATACGCTTGCCGTAAAGGCCGGAAAGGTGTGCAGCGGTTCGCCGAAGCGATCGAGCGACAGCGGCTGCACGTGGAACTGGATATTGGCGCGCTCGCGTGACGGATCGGAACGGGCGAACAGCCCCAGTTGCGACGGCGCCATGGTCAAGGGTCCGCGGCGCAGAAGCGCATATTCCAACCCCATCCCAATGCGTCCAAAAACCGAATGGTACATTGTGTTCAGCGTTTTTACGCCCGACACTTTGAAAATCGCACGCAGCTGCAAATGGTCGTGCAGGTTTTTGCCGACGCCCGGCCGGTCGAGCACGATCGGAATGTCGTGCTCCCGCAATTGCGCCGCCGGGCCGACGCCCGACAGCATCAGCAGGTGAGGCGACCCGATGCTGCCGGCAGCGAGAATAACGTTGTGGCCGCGCGCGCGCCGCAACGCCCCATGCTGCCGCCATTTCACCCCGGCGGCACGGCGGCCGTCGAACTCGATGCACTCCGCCTGGCAACCGATTTCGAGGCGCAGGTTGGGCGCCCTCAAGGCTGGCTTAAGAAAGCCGCGCGCCGCCGACCATCGCCGACCGCGCTTCTGGTTGACGTGGAAAAAACCCGAGCCTTCGTTGTCTCCTGTGTTGAAATCCGCAACCGGCTTGATGCCCGCCTGCATCGCGGCGTCGCGAAACGCTTCAAGCAATTCCCAGCGCACCCGCTGCTGCTCGATCCGCAATTCACCGCCGATCGCGTGGATAGCGCTGGCCGCGAGGAAATGATCCTCGTGCTGCTTGAAATACGGCAGCACGTCGTCCCAGCCCCAGCCCGTCAGGCCAAGCTGGCGCCAATGATCATAGTCGGTCGCCTGGCCCCGCATGTAGATCATGGCGTTGATGGATGATGAACCGCCGATCACCTTGCCGCGTGGATAGTTGAGGGTGCGGCCATTGAGGCCGACCTCGGGCTCGGTCTTGAACATCCAATCGGAGCGCGGATT
>WNEZ01006570.1_pt1 | contig 10208 bp, 10 predicted proteins | sample 5400521 | NCBI WGS metagenome assembly WNEZ01 (sample SAMN13153339, study PRJNA577476) | soil metagenome | isolation source: 120 cm saprolite under Douglas fir tree site 2 hole 1 replicate 1 | place: USA:California | collected 2015-04-18
TATCGTCTTCGCTGCTGGTGCTGGCCGCGCTGCTGGCCTATCTCGGAATAAAAAAGAGACATGCCCACTGAGAGTTGAGATTACTGTGGGCCCCGGACGAATACCTCAGCATCCAAATACAATCATTGTGACAAACCGTTTGTGCCGAACTTGTTTTCAGAGCGCGGCAATTTTCATCAATGGCAATCTCTCCACTTCATTCCGAACCGCTTCCTCCCGAATCACTGGCGGATCGCGCCGGAAACAGGCCTCACATGTCGCGCGCATTGCTGTGGATGATGAGCGTTGCGTCCGGTGCGGCGGTCGCCAATCTTTACTACAACCAGCCGATGCTGGCTGCCATGGCACGCACATTTCACGCCAACGCACACGAAATCGGTCTGGTCGCCACCTTCACCCAGGCGGGTTATGCGCTGGGTATGCCGTTGTTTGTTCCGTTGGGCGATTTCATGGAGCGTCGCCGGTTGATCGTCATGCTCTTTTTAGCGGTGGCATGCGCGCTTTCTGCCGCGGCGCTGGCGCAGAACCTGATCTGGCTGGTCACAGCCAGTTTCTTCATCGGACTCACAACGCTGATCGCTCAGATCATGATTCCGCTCGCAACCGAACTATCGTCACCGCAGGAACAAGGACGCACGATTGGATCTCTGATGAGTGGCATTCTTCTGGGCGTGCTGCTGGCCAGAACGTTAAGCGGGTTCGTGGCTGCGCAGTGGGGCTGGCGCAGCATGTTCTGGATGGCCGCCGCCATGGCACTGCTGTTCTCCGCGTTGCTGGCATTCCGGCTGCCTCACGTGCCCGCCCACGGTACTCTGACCTACAGAGAACTGATTCGCTCCATTGTGAAGCTGGCCCTGGAAACGCCTAAGCTGCGCCAGGTTTCCATGACTGCGGCCATGATCTTTGCCAGCTTCAGCGCTTTCTGGACGACGCTTGTTTTCCTGCTGGAGCGGCCTCCCTATCATTACGGTAGCCAGGCCGCGGGATTGTTCGGATTGATTGGTGCTTCCGGAGCTTTAGTGGCCCCGATCGCGGGGAGATACTCTGATCGTCGTGGCCCGCGATTTGTGGTGGCGATTGCCATCAACACGGTGCTTGCGTCCTATGTGGCCTTCTGGGGATTGGGGCTGCACCTTTTTGGACTGGTGGTCGGCGTGGTCCTGCTGGATGCCGGCGTGCAGGCTGCGCAGGTGGCGAACCAGTCGCGTGTGCTGGCCATGCGACCTGAAGCACGTAACCGTGTGAACACCATTTATATGATCTGCTACTTCGGCGGAGGATCGCTGGGATCACTGGTGGCGGCGTGGGCGTGGAGCCGCTGGCATTGGAACGGTGTTTGCGCCGTAGGCGTGGGTTTTATTCTCCTTGCCGGAGTTGTATTCATGATGCGGGTGAAAGACTCGCCGGCCCAGACCGTGGCCTGATTGAAGTAGATCTAAACCTGGCCTAAATGAACATAAATTCGCTGCTCCGGCAAACCGCGCATCGCAAAGCCCCAATGCCAGAGGCACCCTGGGTCATGGTGCAGAAGTGGCATGATCTCCTATTTGCGCACTGGCAAGTTCCTGTGGAGAAGCTGCGTCATCTGGTGCCGCCGGAACTGGAACTCGATCTCCGTGATGGGAAGGCTTACGTTGCGGTGGCTCCGTTCTGGATGAGCGGTATCCGTGGACGAGCCATGCCGCTGCTGCCCGGCGTAAATACATTCCCGGAACTTAATGTGAGAACGTACGTGACGTACAAGGGAATTCCGGGCGTTTACTTCTTCAGTCTGGATGCCGCCAGCCGCATCGCGGTGAAAGGCGCGCGCTGGTTTTATGGCTTGCCTTACTTCTTTGCCAATATGTCCGTGCGGAACATCAATGGAAGACTTCACTACACGAGTCAAAGGATCGATGCCCCGCGCCCGGCTGAGTTGCGGGCGCAGTATTGGCCGGTGACCGCGCCCAGGGTACGCGATCCGCAATCGCTGGAAGCTTTCCTCACGGAGCGTTATTGCCTCTACACCGTAAATCATGGGAAGGTCTTGCGGGCATACATCCACCATCTGCCTTGGCAGTTGCAGGACGCAGAGGCGGAGTTTGAAATGAACACCATGGCGCGTGCTACCGGGCTGGAGCTACCGGGGGAAAAGCCGCTGCTGCATTTTTCCAGGCTGCTGGAAGTCTTGATCTGGTGGCCGCAACGGGGCTGATTAAGCAAAATCTGCCCGGAATGCGTGCTTGTTCCTGCTCAGCCCTGATGCTAACCTTCTTGCCCAATGAGCACTCCAGATCCGGCCAGAGCCGGCGCCAAGTTCGTTCTTCCCAATCCGGAAACATTTTTCAAGGCCCAGGCGCGCAACCGTCGCGCTACGTGGCGCATGAGCGTTTTGTGCGTCTTTGCCGCGCTGATCATGGGCATTCCACTCACGCTGGTGCTCACGCCGCTTCTCTATGCTCTGACCCTGGTGGGCGCGGACATCATCAATTACTTCTCGCCTTTGCCGCCGGAGTTCTGGCGTAATGTAAGCGATCTCTCCAGCATCGCCTATCGTACGGCTGACTACGTGATCAACCAGCGCGGCAGCATGGACGTGAATGAACTTGTCCTGGCGGCCGTGCTGATGCTGGCTCCAGGCATGGTTCTGGCACTCCTTTTGTGGATGGGTATGCGGATGCTCTTCCGCCACGGCGGCGTGGGCGGCACGCTGGCCAGCCTGAGCGCTCGCGAACCCAATCCGGCTGACCTGAAAGAACTGCAACTCGCGGACGTGGTGCAGGAAATGGCCATTGCTGCGGGATTGCCGGCGCCGCGCCTGATGCTGCTTGATTCACCGGGTGCGAATGCGGCCGCGATCGGGACGTCAGCCGCCGACGCACGCATCGTCATCTCAAGGCAGCTGATTGATGATCTTGATCGTGACCAGCTTCAGGCACTCATGGCGCACATGGTGGGATCCATCAGTAATGGCGATCTGAGCATTGCCTTCACGGTGACCAGCGTTTTCGAGGCGTGCGGGCTGATTGTGGCGCTGGTGAATGCGCCGTTCGGGAAGGAGTCGCGCAGGACCTTGTGGCGGCTGCTGCGTTACGCATTTCGCCGCGGCGGCCACGATGCTCAAATGGTGGACGCCGGAGAAGTGGGCGCCTTGCTTGCCGATACCCTGGACAGCAAGACCACCGATATTGACCAGTTCTTCAACAACCGAAACGCGGGGCTGATACGCAAGTTCTTCCGCTTGCTGCTGTTTCCATTTATTTTCACCAACATCGGCGTGGAGCTTACGCTGTTTATCTTTCTCCAGGTCCTTCTGGGGCCATGCATGGCATTAGTCTGGCGTACGCGACGTTACCTGGCGGACGCCACCTCCGTGGAGTTCACCCGCAATCCAGAAGCACTGGCAACGGCGCTGCAACAACTGAGTGAGGACAATAACGGTATTGCCGGCGCCGGGTTCGCTTCGCATTTGTTTGTGGTGAATCCCAAGGGCGACTGGAGCCTGCGTGGCGCTCCACCCGCCCCCGCTCAGCAGGAGAAGATGCTGCAGGCGTGGCAGTCAACTGCGAGTACCGGCTATATTCCAGCGGCCCGGACACCTGACGCGGACAGCACGGAATGGAGCCGCGGTCGCCTGGAAATGATGGACACCGCCAAAGCAGCCGTTACCGGGAACGCTCTTGCGGCAACACGGATGGCGGCGTTCGCCAAGCTGATGGGAAGTACCCCCGAGTTTGGTTTTCACCACATTCCTGATCCGGAAGATTTTGAAGCAGCCAAGAAAGGCGACGCTGCCGCCATCGAGCGCATACGACGTTTACAGGAAGCGCGCGCACAGGCTGAAGGGACGGGAACAGCCCGCAGCCAGACCGGATTGCAGACGCACAGCTTCCTGTCATTTCATCCCCCGCTGGGCAAGCGGGCCAAGCGGCTGCAGAAGATGGGATCGCGCCTGATTGCGCCGGAGAACCAGTACGGTCTGGGCATGAAGATCTTAATGTTTGTGCTGTATCTGATCGTTGTCCCGTTGCTGACTGCCGGCGGAGTTCTCATGCTCATGGCGCTCGGGATCATGATCATGATGAACCTGATGCTCCTGGGCGTCTGGCTCACTGTGGTCCATTGGGCCTTTGGCCAGGACTGGGTCAGCAATTATCACAGCTTCATGAAGATTGTGGATCAGATAGTGAGTGCTATCAGCTCCAGCCAGCACAGGCGGTGAGCGAGTGCCATCGTGGCCGGCACAGAGCACGAGTTTAACGGAGCCAAGATGTGTCCCTCTCAGAGTCGAAGTGTCAGGGCACGAGTTCACTCGTGCCGCAACTGTTCAAAAGAAGTTGGGCTTTAGCTCCTGAGCATTTTGATTGTTCAGCGTTCGGCTTCGAGCATGCGTTTAAGGAGGCAGATTGGTCCTTTATCTTCTGATTGCTGTCATTGTGTTGTTGCTGGTCTTTCTCTACAAGACCTACAACGCACTGATCTCCATGCGGAACAACCTCCACAATGCCTGGTCTGATATTGATGTCCTGCTGACTCGCCGGCACGATCTTGTTCCCAACCTGGTAGAGTCGGTGAAAGGCTACATGACGCATGAGCGCCAGACTCTGGAGGCCGTGACCGCCGCTCGCTCTGCGGCGATGCAGACCGGCGGAGACGTAGTCAGTCGCGGCATGGCTGAGATGGCTCTCGGAAATGCGGTGGGCAATCTGTTCGCGAAGGTGGAGCGCTATCCAGAATTGAAAGCCTCGCAAAGCTTTATTCTCCTGCAGGAGCAGATCACCTCCACCGAAAACCGTATCGCCTTTGCGCGACAACATTACAACGAGACCGTGCGCCAGTTCAACACGAAGATCGCCGAGTTTCCCAACAACTTGATCTCAGGAGCGCTCGGTTTTACTCCAGAGAAACTCTTTGCCGTGGATGCGGGCGACAGGGCAAATGTGGCGGTGCAGATCTAACCAGAGGCACATTTGAAGCGAACAGGGTTGACGAAGTTAAAAGAGAACGGGGCGGAGCAGGCCGTTTACAACTAGCTGTTTGGAGCCACAGGGTGGAGCAGGCCTTCAGGCCTGCGGTAAGCTGTTTCTGTAACGGCTTCAGCCGCTGAGGTGAGGTTTGACGATTCCCCATAGAGGAACAACTTCCGATTCAACTTACTTTGTCACTGCAAATGTTTTCGAGAAAAAGAGCTTGTTTCAGGTGGAGAAGATCGCTCTCCTCTTTGTGGAAGTATTGCTTAACTACCGGGCAGAAGGAAAATATCTGCTTCATGAATTTGTTGTCATGCCGGACCACTTTCATCTCTTAATTTCGCCGAATCTAATCACATTGGAGAGGTCCCTTCAGTTGATCAAAGGTGGATTTTCTTTTCGACTCAATAAAAGTCTAAAAGTGAAGCGGGATGTCTGGCAGACGAGTTTCCTGGATCGCCGTGTAAGAGACTCACTGGAATACCAAAAATATAAGGAGTATATATGGCAGAACCCGGTGAAGAGAGGCCTGGCAAAAACCCCGGAACAATATCTTTTTAGCTCAGCGAATCCTCTGTACCAAATTGATCCGGTACCTCAGCGGCTAAAGCCGATTTCTTCTTCGGCTTTGCCGCAGGCCTGAAGGCCTGCTCCACCCCGTGGCTCCAAAATGTCCGTGATTCGCCCCAAAAGTAAAAAGCCCGGACTCATCCGGGCTTTTCAAAATCTAAATAGCGGCTACCTATTTCATCGCTACCAGTCGCGCGTTCAGGCGGGACTTATACCGTGACGCTGCGTTCTTGTGGATCAAGCCCTTTTTGGCGGCCTTGTCGATCATTGATACGGTGCCGGAGAACGCGGTTTTGGCGTCTGCGGACTTGCCCGACTGCAGAGCTTCACGGAACTTGCGCAGCGCGGTCCGGAACTGGGAGGTGTTGGCGCGATTGCGCGCGGTACGAGTCGTGGTCTGGCGGGCGCGCTTCAGCGCCGAAAAATGATTTGCCATGTGGCTTGCTGGTTCCTTCTGGATGTATTTCAGCGGGTCTGCCGAAGAACTTATTTTACTTGCATTTAGCCGATTTGGTCAATGGAAGGGCCGGCCTGCGGGTTTAGCGCACGGAGCCAGTAGGGATCTCTCGCTCCGCTCGAGATAAAGCCAAAAGCTCGAGATAAAAGCAAAAAGGCTATACAGGCAGCTCGTCCTGCTGCCATTCGGACGTCGCGACCTTGGGTTCCGAGGCCAGATGGATTACCAACTGTTCCAGCACCATGCGTTTGCTGGGCGGGTTTGACCGCAGTTGCACGTCTGCTCGGGCGATCAGCCGGAGTGCACGGGTAAGTTCGCGGCGGGATTTGTAGCGTCGGGCCTGGCGGATGATGTCTTCCGCCGCGAAGGGCGGCACGCGAAAGCCTTGCCACAGCGCCTGCCATATCGCCCGCGAATCGCGGACGTTCTTTTCCAGGATCACCAGCATCTGGCGGAAGGTGCGTGAGAGCATGTAGAGGTGTCCAATGGCGGCATCGTCGCCGTCACCGGTGGAGAGCAGTGCATCCAGCACGCCCAGTGCGCGCGCTTTATCTTTGGCCGAGATGGCGTCTGTGAGTTCATAAAGCGAGCGCTGTTTAGCGGCGAGCACCATGGTCTCCACGTCGCCCAGGGTGATCTGCTTTTTCTCGCCTACGTAGAGGATGAGCTTCTCCAGTTCGCGGCTGACCAGCATCATGTCCGCGCCCAGGGCATCGATCAGTTCGCGGGCTGCATCCTGTTCAAGCTTCACGCCTTCTTTTTGCGCGTGGCTCAGGGCCCAGCGGATGCCATCACCTTCTTCCACGCGTGCCAGTTCCACCAGCGTGCAGTATTGGCCCAGGGTATCGCGGATGCGCTCGTAGCGGTCCTTGTCCGTCATATCCATGCGGCGAACGTCAGCGGGAATGCTCAGGTGGTCTGCGACAAAGATGACCACGGCGGCCGGGTTGGGATCTTTTACGTACGCTTCAATGGCGGCAAATTCTTCAGCATGCGAACCACGCGTGTAGAGGTTCTTGACGCCGCGCACGAAGAACACCTGGAACGGCGCCATCAAGGAAGGTGTCTGCGCGCGGTCGAGAACTTCAGCCACGCTCACATCCGAGAGATCGAGATCATGCATGCTGAAGTCGCGCAGGTCTTCCGGAACCAGATGGGCCAGCAGCGCCTGGCGGCACTGGTCGCGAAAGAAGACCTCATCGCCGATGAAGACGTAGGCCGGGCGGAGTTTGCGACCCACTACTTCGGAGACAAATTTCTCTGATGGGGCAAAGCTGCGTCCCGCGGCCATTAGAAGGCCTCCAGAATGTCACTAACCAGTGTGCGGGCAAAGTCCTGTGACATGCGTTGCAGTGCAGGCGTTTCTTCTTCAAAGAAGCTGGTGACTTCGCGTGAAACCTGATACTGCTCGCGGAAGCTGTAATTCGGATTTTCGAAGAGCACGCGCCCTGCTTTGTCAGTCAGGGTCACTTTCATGGTGACGGTCACGACGGCGCTGGAGATACGTCCGCTCTGCGCGTCATAAGTAAGCGGCGAGGCCTGTGCGGAGAGAACCGTGCCTTTGAGTGTTGCGTCAGAGTCGGCGGTGGTGGTGACCACGCGATAGCGCGTGCGGCCCAGAAATTCACGAACCACGTCATGCGTGAGGATCTGCTCAATGCGATAGGTCTGAGTCTGATTGATGAAAACAGGCACGGCCAATACGTGAACATTCCGCGGCAAGCGCGTGGCGCGACCGGCAACGTGGTATCCACAGCCTGCGAACAGGCTGCAGACAGCAATAATTGCCGTCGCCAGAACGGCCAGCGTGCTCCGCTTAACCATTCCGCGAGCTCCCAAATGTTCTGCTCGTATCACTGCACCTTCCCATGTGGCCGGACAGCACCCAGAGAGTTGGCGCAATCAACCGCGGTCAATGCGGCCAGGCGGAGATTATCCACGGCGGCCCACAACCAGAATCCATTTTCGCGAGAAGGATCACGGCGAACGGCCACCAGGATTGCGTCTTTGCCCGCCACATTTACATTGCTGGGTGAGTCTTCCGGCGAGCGCGCTATCAGCACGTGTTCACCGGCCAGTGCGCGGGAGAAATCCCCGGCAGAAATGCTTTGCTCCAGCTCAACATAAATTGAGAACGTATGCGCATGAAAAACCGGGGCCTGAACCAGCATCAGGGCTGGGACGGGAAGATGTTCGCCGAGCAGCTTGCGCAAGTGTGTCACGATGCGGCGTTCCACCGTGTCCAGTGCACCTTCAGCTTCTGGCCCGTAACGGCCGACCATATTGAAAGCAACCTGCGCATCAAAAACCTTGGTCGGCATCTGCTGGAAGGAGAGCAGGTTCACGGTTTGCTCGTGCAGTTCATCCATGCCACGGCGGCCAAGTTCAGAAACCGGTTCAAAGACCGTAGCCGCAATACGCGTGATGGTACCGGCTTTGCGCGTGCGCAGCATGAGCAACGCCAGCGTAGTTGCCGCGGGATGCGCCGCCACCAGAACATTTGAGTCCAATGTCAATTTCGCCGGCTCGCTCAGTTCGCGTTCTATCCACGGAGAACTTACCGGCACTCCAGCCTCATCTTCCAGAGCATAAGAGAGGTCAACAATGGCACTGCCGGCTTCGCGGGCCTGTTTCATGGCGCGTTTGGTGAACTTTGCGTCGGAAGCGAAAAAGGTGAAATCGACATTATCAAACTGGTCGCGCCCCACCGGCTGGATGAAAGAGATTTCGTCCTGTACAGGCTCAAGCTGGCCGAGAGACTCGCTATCGTCCAGCAGGCGGATATCATGCGCAGGGAAGTTGCGGTCTTCCAGGACTTCTTTCAGTTCTTTGCCTTTGAGCGAAGCTGCGCCAACAATCGCAACCCGGAAGAGGTTCTGGTTTTCAGTCTTCATCTTGATTCGGAAGCTTCCTCATAAGCCGGAGGCGTTGGCTCACTGGGACGCCGGCGGAAAGTAAAAGAGAGACGCGAAATCACGCCGCTCAACATATAAGAGATGGCCACGATGAACAGCACATAGCGCGAAAAGAATATGACGGAATACAGGATCAGGCAAATCAGGATCAGGACCCAGAACGGACGGCGGCTTCCCAGGTTCAGGTCCTTAAAACTGTAAAAGCGCCATGTGCTTACCATGAGGAAAGACACGGCAAGAATCATGGCCATCCATATCAGGGCCAGCCACCAGAAGTTGATTGGCTCGCCGCCTTTGAGGTGCACTGTGGCGGCAATTACACCGGCGCCGGCGGGAATCGGCATGCCGACAAAATATTTTCTGCCCGGACGCCCGGGATTTGACGGCTTGGGATTGTGCTGGATATTGAAGCGCGCCAGCCGGCTTGCGCCAGCAACTAGGAAGACAAAGGATGCGATCAGTCCCAATTGCAATACCCGCGCGGGAAATGCCGACGCGCCAAGGTCTGCCAACCAGAGCCAGCGGAATCCCCATACGAAGGCGAGAACCGCAGGCGCCACGCCGAACGTGATCACATCGGCTAAAGAGTCAAACTCGCGGCCAAAGTCGCTGGTGGTGTTGGTCATGCGAGCTATGCGACCGTCCAGACCGTCGGCTACCACCGCGATACCGATGGCCAGAGCGGCAATGTCAAAATCCCTGGCATCCGTCTGCGAGCCACGCATCGTGTGGGCCAGGGCAAAGTATCCTGCGCCGATGTTGGCGGCCGTGAAGAGGGAAGGCAGAATGTACATGCCTTTACGCATGCGGCGTTTCTGCTCTGGAGGAAGCTGATCTTCCCACCGGCGCATTGGGGGTGGCATCTTCATCTCCGCACCCCTGATTTTTCCGCTTCTGACGGCACGGCCCCGGCGCGTCCAGTCGCTGCTGGTGCATTGTCAGCTTGGGCCACGCGCATACGCGCCAGTACAGATGATCCGCCTTTCACGCGATCACCAACTCGCACGGCCAGATCATGCGGCAGGGGGAAGATGACGTCAGTCCGCGAACCAAACTTGATCAGCCCAACACGCTGTCCGCGCGCCAGTGTGTCACCGGCTTTGAAGTTGAAGACGATGCGTCGCGCAATGAGTCCGGCAATCTGCTTGAACATCACCGTCATGCCTTCGCCCTCAACGGAAACAATGTTCTGCTCATTGGCGTCAGCGGAGACGGCGTCCATGGCGTTGCCGAATTTGCCGCGTTGGTAGACAACTTCCCGGATCACGCCCGCTATGGGGGAGCGGTTCACATGCACATCAAAGACATTCAGAAAGA
>WNEZ01006574.1_pt1 | contig 10207 bp, 8 predicted proteins | sample 5400521 | NCBI WGS metagenome assembly WNEZ01 (sample SAMN13153339, study PRJNA577476) | soil metagenome | isolation source: 120 cm saprolite under Douglas fir tree site 2 hole 1 replicate 1 | place: USA:California | collected 2015-04-18
GCATTGACACAGGAAACTGGAGGATGGCATCTTGCATAGCATTCGCTGGGAATTGTATCCCCTCGTCGCCCACTTTCAGCCTGCTCACGACTGGCTCGATGTACAATCCAAGCTCGGCCTGGAGAAGAATACGGTGGAAGCATATGGCCGTGGTTTGAACGACTTCCTCACCTTTTGCCAGCGTACAGAGATCTCTGTCATTGAAGCAACAAAGGCCGATATTGCCTCCTTTGTCGAGGAGATGGCCCACCGCCCTAATCCGAAAGGAGACAACGTTCGGTATCTGCACTCAGGAGTTGGCCTTGCCAATGCGACCATGCAGCAGCGGCTCACCATCGTCCGTCTCTTCTTTGATTTCCTGATCGAAACCGACCTCCGTCTCGATCAGCACAATCCCGTTGGCAAGGGGAAGTTCACTCCTGGCAGAGCCTTTGCTGGAAAGCGTGAACGTGGCCTCCTCCCTCACTACGAGCTCTTGCCTTGGATCCCAGGAGATGATGAGTGGGAGTCCATTCTTGAGGCCACTGCAATGGAACCTATTCGCAACCAGCTCTTGCTGCTGTTTGCCTACGATGGGGCGCTTCGTCGCAGTGAGGTGGTAGCCCTCGAAATGCGGGATATGGTCATTCCTCACCAGCAGATCACCCTTCGAGCTGAGATTGCCAAAAACGGGTCAGGTCGCGTGGTCATGTTTGGCGATGTCGCCCGTGAGCTCTTGCGCCGCTATCTGGACGAGCGTGCTGAAGCCGGGATCAAAGGAGGTTTGCTGTTTCGTTCGGCCTCCAATCGGAACCGCTGTGCAGGGATCACCCCGGAATCTTGGGACAAAATTGTTGCTCGCATTGCTGATTGTGTGGGACTCCAGCACCGTTTCACGACCCATACCACTCGCCACTTACGACTCACGGACCTTGCACGAACAGGAATGGATCTGCACGCCATCGCACAATATGCGGGACATCACAGTCTTGAGACGACCAAAATCTACATCAAGCTGAGTGGTCGCGAGACTGCTGAACGCGTACGGACCAGTATGCAAACACTGGATAAGCGGTTGGAGCGATTACTTGAGGGAGGTGCTCATTGACGACATCACCGCACACCACAACGACTTCCCAGAGGCAATGGAAGTGGCCCATCCCGCTTGATCGCTACGATCGAGCTTCCTCGCTCTCTGCTTCAGAGCTTGAAGCCTTGTCAGTCCTGGTCAATCGACGCTCACCCAGACGTCGAGGAACATGGCCTGCAGCAGTGGAAACTGCATTGCATCGCCTCTTGTGGCCGTTGCAAGACACGCTGGACTACCTTGGCATTCCACGCAACAAGCATGGGGTTGTCATGAGAGTGCTGATCATTGAGATGCAGCGTCGTCAGACATCTTTCTGGGCATGGTCGGATAGTGAGTGGGTGGAGACGATTGCCCTCACACGTGATACGTTCGTCAAACAGAATTCCCGTTCCTCAGCCGTACTGGGTCGCTCGGAAGTGCTCGCCATTGCGTATCTCCTGTGTGGCTTTGGCAGCCTGTTCTTGTTCCCGAAACGTCGTGTGCATCGACATACCTTGGCTCGCAACGTGTTCGGGAAAGAGGCACTCAACCATGCCGATCAGCGCGTGTATGCTGTCGTGCAGGGTTGGGGGTATGCACAGCGTTCATCAGCATGGTCTGAGTTAGACAATACCCTTTGTACCGCTTTGCTCTTGAATCACAGTCCCTATTTGGAAGACCTGACGGTTGAGAGTCTTCTTGCTCTCCGAAATCAGGTCGAAAGCGAGCGCATGGGAGGATTCATCAATCTCCTTGTAAACGTCAAGGGGATAGTGGCTCTCCGTCAATTTAAGTGTGTCTGCTTGCTTGAGGTAGCACTTTCTCACTCGGCAACGATAAATCTTCCTCAGCATGGAAGAAATGTTACTCATCCGATCGCTTGCTTTGCTAGCGAGAAGATCACCAGAAAGACTTCGTCCCAACTGATGCACAGAAAAGTCAAATGCAAAAAGGAGCGGGGCTCACCGTCTATACTTTTGTGGCAGTTTCTCCTGCCACAACGCATGTCTCCATAAAGGGAGAAAGGCTAGAGAGGTGACTTTCATCCTCCAAAAAGGCATCTCTGCTGGATGACGTGATCCTTGCCCTAACTGAACCTCATCATCGTATTTCTGAGAAAGTGAGAGAGCCGATGGATGATAAAGTGTTGACTTATTCGCAGCTAACAGCTGAAGACAGATCGATCTATATGGAGTTGGTGAATGCTCCTCGATGGAGAGAGCAAGCAGAGGAATACAAACAGCAAGCAGAGAACATATGGGAGGGCCGAGGCTCTGTCCTAGCCAACGAACTCCTTCGCTTCTACACCATCATTCGAGGCTGCTATTTTCATTACGATGAGAAAAGAGCAGAAAGAATCCAAAGTTTCTTGAAAGACATGCAGGTGAAATATGAATGTGACTCCATAGATCGTAGGGTATTTCCCGGTTCTGATGAGAGATGGCAGTGAGGAAATTCACCTGCAAAGATGCGAGGGGCATTTCTCCAGCGGTTCTGGAAGTCAGCGTAGTCCAGTCTACTTGACTTGAACTCATTGTGCTTTTTATAGAACAATTTAGAACGAGATTTCCACCCAACGGTAGCAAGCAGACTCACTAAATGTGAGGATGAGCCTCTATCAGTATAGCGTTTACACTCCTCTCCCGCGTCTTAGTCGAACTTCGCATCATCGATGTGGCATTCCCAATGGGGAATCAGCCGATCCCAGTGAAACTCCGCTGTGACACGGAAGGGATTGCGCCTACGTGGGTTGAGTGGTGTTTCCGCTGGCACACGACGGCAACAGGCCTGGCACCTGAGACGCGTGACAAATACCTGAGCACCCTCCTCAAAGTCGGTCGCTGGCTTGCCCTGCACCATCCTGAGATTACGACACCAGGGCAATGGACCTACACGCTGGCAGCAGAGTGGGTAGCCCAGGTTGACAGCCTTCGTATTGGAGAGTTCTGTGAGGAAACGACGTACCAGACGTCTCGTGGCCTGGTCGGAAAACCGCAGGGGCCGCGCAGTAAGCATCATCATCTCGCCGTCATGCGCGCTTTCTTCAAAGATGTGCAGGAAGAGCCTTACCATGTCCCGCGCGCCTTTGATCCCAATCGGGCCTTCCGCACACCACGTGCGATTCAGCGTCTGATTGGACCCAGTCCACGGGATATAGATCCGCTCATTTGGGCACGACTGGTTCATGCGGCAGTCCATCTGACTGAAGAGGACCTCCCGCGCAGTCCCAGTCAGAGTATTCAGTATCCACCGTTGCTGGTACGTGCGATCGCCGTGACCTGGTGTTACTCAGCACTCCGATCCGATGAAATTCGACGACTCCCGGTCGGCTGTATTCGCTGGCAGCGTGAAGATATGACCATACCTGAGACGGGCGAGATTTTACCCAAAGATGCGGTGTGCTTTTTGACCGTCCCAGTCAACAAGACCAATACCTCCTTTCCCAAAGCGGTCAATCCGCTGGTTGGGCAAGTCATCAATGAATGGGAGCGTGTACGGCCAGCGCAACAGCCACTCGTTGTTGACCGAAAGACCGGCGAGCTCATCCAGGTGCTCTTTGCCCATCGCGGGCACGGTCTGTCAATGCACTACTTGAACAAAACGTTGATTCCTTTGTTATGCAAGAAGGCAGGGATTCCTAGAGCGGACGAACGGGGCGCAATTACGAGTCACCGGGCACGAGCAACGATCGCAACCTTGCTCTACAACGCGCCAGAAGGGTTGACGATCTGGGAACTGATGCAATGGCTTGGTCACCAAAATCCCGCTTCCACTCGACACTACGCTCGAACCAACCCGACGAAACTTGCTCAAGCGTACTCGAAGGCAGATCGAAATAGCCGACTCGTCGAGGCACTTGTGGACACCAAAGCAGATGCGAACGGGGAGGTCAAAATCTACTATGTGCTTGGAGATCATGGCTTTTGTAGTAACTCTGAATGGGCGTCGTGTCTCTATCGCATGGCCTGTGTCAAGTGCCCGTTTTTTGTCCCGAAGGAACAGGGGCAACTCATCCAGGCACAAAAAAGCGTGCGCCGTTTCATGGAAGTCGTGGAACTCACTGACGAGGAGGTAGCAGCCGCACAAGCTGATGAAGAGAAAATACGAGCCAACGTCGAGCGGACAGAGCGTCTCCCAAAGCCAACGCTCTTGCGCCAGCATCCAAAAGGCGAGTCACATTCCTTTATTCCTCTCACGGTGATCCATGATGCACCACATCCAGCGCGAAGCGCCCATATTGCGGGAATACACCAGACTCGTCAATGACAGAGCAACGACGTATGGTGAGCGAGAAAACAACAATAAGCCGAGATAATACCTCAAACCTACGCTAAGTAGTGCGTCTGCTAAATTCTCTGCAATAATGAGCGTATCAATGTGGTGTTCGTTTGCACGAGGAGGTGGCTGCGATGCTCCCCTCCCGTTTGATTGTCTGGTATCGAAGGAGGAGAAAGCGCTATCGAGCGACGGCGAGCGGGGCTATCTGGTGGGGATAGTGGTTGTGCCAGTACTCAGCTCCGTTGCTGGCGTTGAGCGCGTACAGAATGCTCCGCCCATGTCCATCGATGCTCGCCAGGTAGACAACCCCGTCGACAACGACTGACGGGGTAAAAGCAACGCTGGGGCGGCTCCCCAGATCCTTGTGCCAGAGTACCGTACCATCCGCGCTGCTGAGTGCATAGGCTCCATCGATGTTGATGTACAAGACGTTGCCGACAATGGTGGCTGTGTTATAGGTCGGGTAGACAAATTTGTACTTCCACCGTGGAATGCCGTTGTGCTTCTCCAGTGTGTAGAGGTGCTGATCGCGTGAACTGACATAGATGATATCGCTGTGGATGACGGCCCCCTGGTAGTCGCCCATCGGATACTGCCAGCGCAGCGTCCCCGTGTCGGCGTCCAGGGCATAGCAACGGCTCTTCTCCGGGTGATCGACCGAGCCGAGCGTACCGACGTAGAGTAGATGGTCGGCGACGACGAGTGGTCCACCAATGGGCATGTGAGTATCAGGCTCATAGCGCCAGCGGACCTCGCCGTTCCCTGCGTTGATGGCATAGACACCCATTTGGGTATTAGCGTAGATCGTGTCATCCACGATTGCATGGAGCGAGAGCGCCCCCTCCATACGCGTCTCGATGGCTATGCGCCAGAGCACTGTGCCGTCCTGTTCGCGCAAGGCGTAGGTGCCGTCATATACGATACCATCCTTCACCACAGGAACGGCATCATCTGCAAACGGCATGGAGACAATCCAGCAATCAGTATGCGCACGCCAGCGCGGTGAACCATCCCTGGCACCGAAGGCATAGGTATACCCACCATAGCCTGAGGCACAGGCGTAGACAACGTCGTTGTCTACCCTCGGAGTCCCGAATGTCATAGGGGGAGGTGGTGGAACACTCATACCGGGTGGATAACTCTCACTGAATTCCCTGCTCAGCTTCACCTGCTGACACCAGCGTATCATGCCGTCCCTGGCATTCACTGCGTACAGATGGTCGAAGGTGGCCACGTAGAGTGTCTGTTGCGCTCCCACCGGAGCGACAGTGGTCACGATAGAAACCGGCGGCAGATCCTGACACCTGTTCAGAGCCACGTCATCCGATGAGGGTGTTGGTTCCTGGTGCATTGCCAAGATCTCCTCTCGGCAAAACTCATGAACGTCTCTCATCTGCCGGTCTCATTATCGCACAGAACTTAGCGGATGTACCACTTGGGTAGGTTTTACCCCGAATATTACGCTGAGGCCTTGACAAACCTATTCCGAATAATAACGATTGCATTAAAACCACTAAATTGGTCGCTGGTAAAGTTATAATAGGTCATTATGTGGAATTGACTTTGAGTTCTCAAGATTTCTCCTTGCTGGAGAGACGTGCTCGTCTAGTTCTCTCTGGCCCGAGCCGAGGGAACTCCTCTTGCTTTGACGTTGCCTTTGCTTCCGATCAGTCTCTGAACAGCTTTTCGCAGCACGAACAAATCAAATACAACAGATTTTTTCTGGATGTATTCCTCTTCCAGTTGCAGTCTGAGAGACCAGGGACTCGTATTGTAGGCTGACGCGAGTTCAAGGATAGCCCAACTGATGGCTCCGGGCCTGACCGTAAGAATCTTTTGCCATGCTGGATCGTTGACATCAACCCTTTCAGGTTCTGTTGGTCGTGGGCCAACGACACTCAGTTCACCTTTGAGCACGTTAAAAACATTTGGCAGATCATCCAGCGAGTAGTTGCGGATGAAGCTTCCCACACGAGTAAGCCTCTCATTCATGCTAAGATGAGTCGATTTGCTGAGATCTACCGTGCGAAATCGAAGCAAACGAAAGGACTTGCCGTTCTTTCCTACTCGTGGAGAACCATAGATGATAGGGCCAGGCGAATCGCATTTGATGAGAAGAGCACCTATCAACATGATAGGAGTTGCGACTAGCAAGAAGAGGGACCCTACAAAGAAATCGAGAAGGCGTGTCATAATCATCCTTTCCTGGCAAGATGAGCTACAAAACCACTAGAGGCAGCCTGGTTATCTTCTTTTCTGCTGGCGGGAGCCACGAGACGTTGTGCAGGAAATAGGCTGCTGACAGGGATCACAGATTGTTGAAGCTTCTGACACTCGCTGGGAGTCGGCACCTCTTTCAGCCGCTCTAACAGTCGATCGAGCGCCTGAACATCTCCATCGACCGCTGCTCGCTCCTCATCACTCAAAGGGATTTCCTGAAGCATCTTGAGCAGACTGTCTCGTGTTTGAAGCCATCGCCCATGGTCTGAAGTCTTGGGAACATAGAAGTCACAGCGAGCACATGCCATGCGGTGAGGACACTGATCGAAAAATTCATAGCTGCACCAACCATGCCCCAGGTCATAGTAGCGCCAGGGAGAGCCATTCGCTGCCGCTCCACTGGTAATGGCATTCCGGTCAATAAGCACCTCGATGGCGCGAACATTGCGAGAGAAGTAGCCTGCATCCGTGTACGCCTGGGTCAGTTTCGTCGGGCTGGTAGACACATAATGCTGCGTCGTGGCAGGAGATTGATGGCCGAGCCAGGCTTGCAATTCAAATAACGTCATAGGTTCACGTGCGTTGAAGAGCTGGCTGGCGATAGTTGAACGTGCTCGGTGGCTACTGATGGACCCACGTGCATCTGTGCGAGGCACCCCTGCTTTTTGGCAGAGAGTGGGAATTAAACACAGATTCAAATATTCCTTGCGAAGTCGATGTGCCCGGTAGCAGAACAAGAAATGTGTGGCTTCTCCCGTCTTTCCATCGATCATCTGTGGTTGTTCTGGGCGGATCTTCTCCCAAGCCAAGATGGCCTCGCCGACGAGTGCATCAACCGGCTTGGTAAAGGCATGCCCTGTTTTGTGAACTGGAATATCGAGCAGACACACTGTTTTTGCATCCGCTTGTGTTTTCCCTTCTGGAATGATCGTTTGCATACGAACACACCCAGTACGCAGTCGGACAATTTCATTACTACGTAGTCCTCCAAAGAGCCAGAGGAGCGTGAGCGCACGCAACATCGCCATGGGATAGAAGGCCGTGCCTGCTAGATTGGTCTGGCTTCCCTCTCTGAACTTCATAGTTGGGCCATGAATGGGGAAATCCTTCTCTTCCAGGTTCAATCCCGCCCACAGGAGCTTGGCCCAGATATCGTCAGCGATGGCCCGAGGAGATGGCCCAATGAGCGCTTTGAGGCTCCGTGGCGTTGCGAATACCCTTCCAGGATTGAAGTGGCGTGGAATCCAGCCCCATTCTTGGGCATCGTGAAAACACTGCCGCATAGTACAGAGCAGATGCGCTTTGCGACGCGGCGAGAGCGGGTCTCCTTGTCTGGCATGGACAGGCTTGGTGTATCCGACGTACTCTCCAATATGCATCCTGTCCACTGCTGCCACATACTCGGCTGCTAACTCACGTGTCCATTGCTCTGGCCGTGTGATGTCTGGATGGTGAAGCGCTAACCATCGACCAGCTTTGAGCAGGGAATTGCGCATGGCCTTGCGGGTTTGGGGGGCAAGCACAGAGGTTTGATACCACCGTTCTGTCCATGCGACCCAGTCCGAGGCAATTCCCAGTTCACATTGCATCCGAAACACTTCGATAGGAGTTCCGCTGTTTTTGGGTAAGGGCGTCTCAACAATACCAAGATGAGCCAGAACACGGCTCAATCGAAACAACATGGTGCGGCGACCATGAGCAATCTCTGGAGCTGAACGTAAGCGTTCTAAGAGGTCGAGTGTCACCCCCTCCAGCTCCGGATGACCATGCACGAGCAGCACTTCTGAGATGACGCCTCGAAAAGCATTCTGATAGTGAACGCTGTATCCCCATCCCAGGACCGTCTCTTCGACGGTCCTGAGCGTGGTCGTTACGCGCTCACTCCCAAACACTTTGTTGGCTAAGGACCGTCGATCATAGCCACCTAAGACCTGAACATCCTGAAAACACTGCAAGAGATAGGCGGCTGCCATCACCAGTTGACGAATATCAGTGATGTTGGGCAGAGCATGCTCCTGAAAAAAGGCCACTTGCGTTGGTCCCAGTACACGTAGCCACGTGGCATGATCCCACTCCCAAAATATGCTCTCTTCACGCGCACAGGTTCGCAACAGCAACCCCATTGCACGGTCTTTGTTTGCTTGCCCTCCCTCGATGACGGCGAAGACATCACACAGTGGTCTGACGAGACGCTCCAGATGATCCATTCGCGTGAACGTTTTGAGCATGGCTTCCTGCGTAAAGTGCTTCAGGTCCAAAAAGGAGAGCAGGTCTCGCTGCTCCATCATCGAGAGCATTGGCTCCTGGTTGTACTGTGTGACATCAAGCGGCCATACCCACGGCTCCGTAGGAATAGCAATCGCATCCATTGATGGACTCATCGTTCACCTTCCTTCTCGGAAAACGTGTGAGCCAGTGTTTGCACTCGCCAGGCATGGATCTGCTCCATCCCTTGAGCTAATCGATCCGCCAAATCGTGGCCAGACAAATGAATGTAGAGTAAGGTTGTTTGAGGGTTGCGATGCCCCGCAAAGAGAGCAATCTCATGTAAATCCCATCCGGCCCTCGCCAGGTCCGTTAAACAGAGATGTCGGAACGTATGTGTTGAGAAGTGAGGAAGGTCAGCCCGGTCAGCAATCTGTCGTACCACTTTTGACCAGGTCCACAGGGTTAACGGGCTCGCAAAATTCCTTGGCGATTCGGAGAGAAATAACGGGCCTCGCGTTTGGGCAATGGTTCGCCGATGCGCGAGATATGCTCGCAAGAGTTCGCCTGAAGTAGTGGAGTAAGGGACGGTGCGCTGGCGATGCCCCTTTGTAGTTTCAGCACGAAGCCGCAGCATACGATGAGCAGGATCAACATCGTCACTTTGGAGTGAACACAGTTCCTCTCGTCGAAGGGCAGCATCATACGCCAGGGCAACCATACAGCGAGTGCGGATCGACTCTGACTGTGCAGCCACGAGGAAGGCCTGCCATTGAGGAATCAAGGCCCGTTCTTGCCGTGAGCCGAACGCTTTGCCGGGGGTGTAGCGACCACGGCCAACAGGATTGTCCTCACGCAGATGCTCCTCAACCAGAAAGTCGAAGAACGAGCGAACAGCGGTGATACGCTGGTGCAAGGTCGCGTTCGAGAGATGCAAACTGGAGCCAAGAAGATCCTGTTGTGTTTTCTGCGAACCTGGTCGCTGGCGCAAGTCGCCGATATATCGTGCAAGGTCCCCTTTTGATGTGGTGAGGAGGTCCACTCCTGTTCGTTGGCAAAATGCAAGAAAGTCGTTGACGCCACGTGCGTAGGCATCGATGGTATTAGGAGCCAACCCCAAGAGGGCTTCACTCTTGATCCATTGCTTGCCATGTGGATTCTCAGCAAGCACAGGGTAGCGATACCACTCGATGGATTCGGGATCGGTGAATGTTGGCATGTCCCCTCCACGTCCGTTTGATATTCCAATGATACCATCGCCCCCAATTCCAAGTAACATATACACCTTTTCCAACGCCAAAATACTTACTGTTATACCCTGCATTAATTGTTCGGATAGGAACAACGAACCTCAATCCATCAGCGGAAGCAACCTCGCCCCCGCCCCATGCTTGCGCGAGGGTCAGTTTGGCCTGAGCATCGACGAGCATCGCATTGGCACGGCTGAGTGTTTCT
>WNEZ01006575.1_pt1 | contig 10206 bp, 8 predicted proteins | sample 5400521 | NCBI WGS metagenome assembly WNEZ01 (sample SAMN13153339, study PRJNA577476) | soil metagenome | isolation source: 120 cm saprolite under Douglas fir tree site 2 hole 1 replicate 1 | place: USA:California | collected 2015-04-18
TCAGGCGGCTTCAGACGCGGTGATCGTGACCTTACGTAGGTCGCTGAACTGGGCGAACGCCGTTACCTGGCCTGTTTTGCTGGTGGCGCGCTTAATTCGCATCGAGGGGGTCAGGGGTTCAAATCCCCTCAGCTCCACCCAAACCAGCAGGTCAAAGGCATGATCCCAGGATCATAGTGATCATTGGATGATCGTTTGACCGTCACTTGACCGTCGTCCTGGGCACCAGCGGCCGGCACTCAGCGCCCTCAGCGGTCCGCGCTGGCATTGCGTTTCCATGGAACCCTGCGCTGTCTGAACACCATCATGGTCGTCCGCGGGCCAACGGCCGGTGACGCCACGCCTTGCAGAAGATCTCCAGGTCCTCGCCGCGGTCGCGGACCATGGCCGAGGACAGGTAGGCCCGGGACCACCCACGCCGACGACGCCACGATCCTGCCCGCGCTGCGCGCAGGCGCACTTGGCTACCTGACCAAGGACACCAGCGCGGAGCAGATCGAAGCGGCGATCCGCGCGGTCCATGCCGGGCAAACCCACCTGGACCCCGCTGTCCAGGAACACCTCGTGGCCACGGTTATCAGCCGCGCGCCGGACCCGCCCGAAGGCGGCAACTACCACCAACAACTGCCCGCCGGGCTCACCTGGGGAGCCGAAGTCCTCGCCCTGCTCGCCGCCGGCCTCAGCAACCCCGAGATCGCCCAGCGCCTCTTCGTCAGCAACGCCACCGTGAAAACCCACATCAACCGGATCTTCGCCAAGACCGGCGCCCGCGACCGCGCCCAGGCCGCGCCCAGCCGTCCGGTACGCCTACCAGACCGGCCTGGCAAGCCCAGCCACCTGACAACCCCGATCACGCCCGCAGGACAGCTGTCCCCTTTCCCAAATGCTTGCCGCACGGACTGCCCGCTCGCTGTTGCCATGCTCAAATTGACGCTGGCGGCTTGATAATTTTGGTCTTTCTGATTAAGAACTGCAGTCCCTGTGCGGTGTAGCTCTCTGCCACTCCTCTGTTCCGCCCCCCCGCCGCCTAAATCCTCGGCGCCCGCCAGCACATCGTCGTCCCCGGTGGAGCCCGTCTGGGATCCGGTTCACGGCTTCACCCAGGCTCATGCCGTGCCGCCCGTGTCGCGGACCGCCCCGCGAGCAGGCGGAGTGAGGATGCTGCCGGCTTGTTCCACCAGCATTGTCATCTCGTACGCGACCAGGTCGAGGTCGGCTGCGGCGGTGGTGAGCACGGCGAGGCTCGAGCCGTCATCGATCGCCATGAACACGAGGGTGCCCCGTTCCATGGCGACCAGGCCCTGGGTGACGGCACCGCCGTCCAATATCCGGCCTGCGCCACAGGCCAAGCTGATCAAGCCGGAGGTGATCGCGGAGAGCATCTCCAGATGATCGGACTGTATCCGGTCGGACACTGCCACCGGGACGCCGTCCGAGGACACCACGAGGGCGTGCAGCACCCTGGGAACGCGCTCGGTGAAGTCGTTGATGAGCTGGTCGAGGCCCTGCGGATGAAGGACCGGATCCACGTGTTCCCCCTCAGTCGTCCTGGGCCGACTGATCCGCGTCGCGGTCCATCCGGGCCACCGCCCTGGCCCGGCGGGAGCCCCGCTGGAAGCTGGCCAGCCTGCCCAGTGCGATCTGCGCCGATTCGGCCGCCGTGGCTTGCTGGGTCTCCCGGTCGACCGCAGCGCCGGGGGCGAGGTTGGTCTGCGGAATCCGCTGCGGCAGCCCAGCGGAGGTCAGGCCACCAACCGCAGGGATGTCACCCGCCGCCGCGGCACGCCGACCGTCGGCGACGGAGGCCCAGGTTGCCGAAGCCGTGGCCGGCTGCCCCGCTAGCGTCGGCTGGTCGGCTTGCAGCTCGCTGCGCCGGAGCAGGCCCCGGCTGCGCGTACGGAAATAGTCGGATTCGACGGATTCGAAAATGGGCAGCGTGCCGCCCGGCTCCGTACTCACCGGCTCCGGCACGGTCACGGCGAAGGAGGCGGCTTGGCCCGTGGATGGCAACGGCGCGCCCAGCGGCAGCGGGGCGGCGTCGGGCATGGCGATCTCCGGCCCGACGGCAAACTCCGGCCCGACGGCAAACTCTGGCCCGGCGGCGAACCAGGGAGCTGAGGCCCGCGGATCCGCGGCCGCAGCTACGGCGCCGGCTCCCCCGCCGGCCCTGGCACGGAGGACTTCGCCAGTTTGTCCCGGCCAGCCGCCGGGCCCGGCGTCCTGCGAGATCAGCGCGGCGGGAAGGTGCACCTCGGCGGTGGTACCGCCGTCCGGCCGCAGCCCCAGCGCCACCCCTATGCCGTGCCGCGCCGCTAGGTGCGCGACTGCGAACAAGCCCATATGCCGGGCGACCGCCACGTCCGCGAGGGGCGGGTGGGCCAGCTGCCGGTTGAGCTGCCTCAGCTGCTCCTCGGGCATGCCCATTCCGCCGTCGGTAATGTTAATCACCGAGCCGCCGCCGCGAACTATGTGCCCGGATACGATTACCTGCGTCGTCTTGGGCGAAAACGAGGTAGCGTTCTCCAGCAGCTCGGCGAGCAGGTGCACGGTGTCGGCCGCAGCGCTCCCGCTAACCGAGACACCCGACTGGACGTTGAGGATGACCCGGTCGTACTGCTCGATCTCGGACACTGCGGCCCGAAGAACATCCACCAGGGTGACCGGCTCGGTCCAGCGGCGTGGTGTCTCGTGGCCCGCGAGGACGAGCGCGCTGTCTGAGTTGCGCCGCATCCGGGTGGCCAGATGATCCATCTGGAAAAGGCTGGCCAGCCGTTCCGGGTCATCCTCACCGAGTTCCAGGCTGTCGATCAGCCGCAGCAGCCGTTCCAGCAGGGAATGGCTGCGCCGGAAGAAACTGGCGAACACGGCACTAACGCTGCCACGCAGCCGGGCCTCTTCCCCGGCCAGCCGCACCGCTTCCCGCTGCATCTGGTCGAAGGCGCGGGCGACCTGGCCGATCTCGTCGGTGGACAGCACGTCGATCGGTGTCATGGGGAGAGGGTGTCCGGAGTTCCCGGCCACGCCCAGCGAACGGATCTCCGCAGGCAGGCGTGCCCCGGCGACATCCAGGGCAGCCGTTTCAAGCCGTCGCAGCGGGCGCACCATGGACCTGGCAATGATCATGATGGCCAGCAAGACAAGGGTTAAGACGGCCAGCGCCGCGCTACCGGTGATTGTCGCGGACCGCATCGCGCTCCGCTGCAGTGCCTGGGCGTAGGCCGTGATCCAGGTCGCCAGCTGCTGCTCGGCATGGCGCATCCAGCCGACCGTGTAGGACATCCCGGCCCACCACTGCTGCCTGGCGTGGGCACCGAGAGCCAGCGCGCCATTGCCGCCCGCTGTCGCGCGCTGTTCCATCGCCCGGGCCTGCACGGCTGGCGGGCCGGCCAAGGTGTCGGTGAGGGCCGAGCTCTCCTCGGGGGTCGCCGAGCTGCGGAACGATACGAGGTCGCTGGCCTGCTGCGCCTGGGCGCTGGTCAGCGCGGTGAGCGCTCCGGGCCCGAAGTGGCCCTCGGCGAGCGCCGCGCCGAGAAGGGCCTGCTGCTGCGAGGCCTGGTCCTTTATCCTGGACAGCGAGCCGAGCGCGCGCACGCTGGTGATGAGCGCGGAGTTGCCGCTCAGGTCGGCGATGCCGTCGTTGACCGGGAACAGGCCAGCTGTCGCCGCGGAATAGCCGTTGATCACGGCCAGCGCGGGAGCGTGGCTCTGCGCCGCGTGCCTGCGCAGGCCATGCAGTTCGGCGATGCTGGCCAGGACCATGGCCGCCCCGGCCCGCGTCTGGGCCGGGTATCCGCGGCCAAGCTGGAGAATCCGCCGGCGCACCGTGGCCGCCCAGCCGTCGGTGATCACATACTGCCGATGCAGGGCCGCAAGGCCCGCAGCCGGGCGCCCGTCCGCGATGAACGCGGCCGTGTCGGCCCGCTCGTCCTCCATCGCCTGCGCTAAGCCGGTGACCTGCTGGCCGAGCACCGCGAGCCGACCGACCTGGCCGTACGCCTCCGCGCTGCGCATCGCGTCGGTGACCCGCATCCCGGTGAGCGCCAGGCCCAGCACCGTCGGAATAGCCACCAGGACGACCAGTCGGCAGGCCACCCGCCAGTTCCGCAGGGCCAGCGCCGAGCCCGCGCCACGCTGGGCGGGCAAAGCGCCGGGAAGTGCGGCATCGGCAGAACTGGACTGGCTCATCGCGCGTCCTCGCTAATATCGGAAACTGCTTTCGAGGCAACAGGGCAATTCTCCAGGCCACCTTAGACAAGAGGCGAGAAGATCACCTTTCCCCCCGTTCCTCCCAAAGACGATACCTCTGGGCCTGTCTGCCGGGATACCGTCCCGCTAGAGCGTCCGTGACTGCCCAGTACGACAGCGGCGGCGGGGCCTGTTACGACCGCGAGCTTGCCGAGGGGCAAGATACCCAGAGAGACGCTCCGCTCCCTCAGGCGGCGAGTCAGCGACGCCATCTTCGCCCGCCTCCGGGCAAGCGCCCGGCGGTCCAGCGCCAGGGGCCGGGAGGGCCCCAAAGGAGCGATGACTCCGTCGCCAGCGCGACCGGCGCACGCCCCGAGCACCGGCTCTTCGCCCAGGCCGCTCCCGGACCTGGCACCACGCTACGGTCCCGGCCAGCTCACCAGCGCCCGCAGAACAGCTCAAGCGCCGCGAGAAAGACCGGCCGAACCTCTTGGCACAAAGGCTTCGATATGCATGGCTGCTGATCGTGCTGCTGGCAACTAGCGGTGAACAGAACGCGGTGATCCGCAGGCTCGCTAGACCAAGGTAATCGCCTCGAGTGGCGAGGTGGCATGAGGATAGTGAGGCCGTCAGCCGCTGGCCTGGCGGCCGGCCGGCCGTGATGAGATGAGGGATGAGAATACAACAGTGGAGCTGAGGTAATGGCCGGTGGCGTGGTCGAAAGCGCCGCCGCACGTTATCAGGTATAGGGCCGCGTAGCCGGTCGCGCCGTAAATGACTTTCGCCGGGAAACTGGATTTAAGGTATTGGCGTACGCCGGTGATGCGGAAAACAGCGGTGGTCCCGTCGGCGAGCCTCACGTCGATGCTATCCCCCGGGCGGAGGGCTCCTAGGCGGAAGAAGACAGCGGGTCTATGGTAGCTGTCGAGATGACCTTCGATGACCGACGCCCCGATCTGGCCGGGCGTTGCCGAGTACTTGAACCATGCGGCCTCATCGGCCCTCGTGTAAAGCGACGGGACCTTGATCGTGCCGTCGGAGTTGACTCCCAGATGCAGCAGTTTCGAGTTCACGCCAATGGCTGGGATATCGACGGACACCGGCAATGAGCGCTGCAGCGATGGCCCCCGGGCCTTGCCTGCGGACGGCCCGGTAGCGCCCGCTGCCGCCAGGGAGGGCTGCGGCGCATGCTCCTGGGCACTAACCGCGACGCCGACAGCGGCGGCCCCGCCCACGACGAGAAGGACGCCGGCCACCCCGGCAACGCGGGCGCGGAGGCTTCTTGACGTGCTGGGCTGGGGAGCGTACTCGCTCTGCGGCCAGGACATGACCACACGTAACCCGGCTATACACCGCCACTCTGCATTCCCCAATGGCGTCGTCCCTCCCTCCGTCTTCCCCAGGGTGCTCTAATCGCGTAGCCTAAAATTCCAGTGATGAACAGGCCATTGCATGTTTGTGCTGTCCATGGGCTTTACCCTTATGGCCGTCGGCGCTTCCGGGGACCTGCCTTCGGCAGGCGCGGGCAGCGACCGGGCCGGCCGCGGTTTCTCTTCCGATGCCGGGACCGGGAAACGGGTCCGCCACCTACCGGACGCATGAGGAGGCCCCATAAAGATGCGCACAACCATCATGGGGAGGGGGCTCAGCGCGAGGTTGACCGTCGTCGGCTGCGCCACCGTGACCATGCTCGTTTCCGCGTCAGTCTCGGCCTGCACGACGTCCTCGCCCTCGCCGACACCGACTCCATTCTCACCCGCAGTAACCGGCTCGGCAACAATAACTATCCTGCCTAGCGGTACGGCTGGTGCCACCACGCCGAGCACGAGCGTTAGCCCCTCGGCCAGACCGTCGGTAACGCCGAGCCCATCGGCATCGCCGTCGGCAACGCATAGCCCGTCGGCCAGCCCGTTCCTTACCGCCGCCCCGGCCACTGGCGGCGGTGGCACGGCCGGATTCCAAGACATCTTGCTCTTCGGCCTCGGCGGAACGGCGATCCTGGTTGGCGCCGGGAGCCTCGCCTACCGTAGAAAGATCATCAAGAACCGCTGACACACGCCGCTGCTGGGCCACTCCTGCTTGCGCCGCAGCCGCGGTGGACTCGTTCCAGGTGGCAGGTGTGTCTGCGAGCTCGATTCCCACCCGGTACTCAGCGATCGACACGGCAGCGACGGCGAGCTCATCAGTGTCCAGGGCAGCCCGGTCGATCGTTCCGCGCTCGTAGGCGATCAGGACATTGGTATCCGGGCTGCCAGATCGGGGCACCGGTGTCCATGGCCAGAGACCCATGGATCTGGCCCGCATTTCGTGATCGAATTGGCTCCGTGGCCGGGTCGGCGGGCATGATCGGTGGTTCCTGGCGATCAGTAGCCGCCGTAGCCACCGTTGCAGGCGCCTGGGCCGAAGTCCATGGTCTGGTCGGGTGCGGAGCCCGCAGTTTCCAAGGGTGTCTAGCCGGATTAGATGATCAATCGTGTGTTGCGGCGGGCGAGTGCGTCCCGTAGATTTTGGGCACGCCGTCGAGCTGGGAGGAGGTCAGAACAATGTCCGATGTTCTGCGCCCCTTCCGCGCTCCGGCGTCCACGCGGATCTGACCCCCGGGGCGCTTGCGTTCCGGAGGATCAACCTATGTCTGATCTGGTCATCCGTCCGCTTGTCGCGGGCGAGGAAAATCTGTTCGAGTCCATGCCCGATCCGCTGCCGCAGCTGCGCCAGGTCGGTTACGCCGACGGGATCGCCGGCGGCGGCTACCGGCCTGAGAACACCTGGGTCGCCCTGCGAGCCGGCCGGGTGGTCGGCCGGGCGGCCTGGGTCCTTCCGCCGGGTGCTGTCGGTGCTCCGTGGCTGGAAAGGTTCGACCTGGACGCCGAGCCGGAGGTGGGTGCCGCGCTGCTGTGCGACGCCCACGAGGTATTCGGTGGTCCCCGGTTGTACTACGCCGCCATGCCGGCGCACTGGCGGCGCCGGCCGGAGGTGCTGTCCGTGATCAAGGCGCCGATGGCGGCGGCCCGGCTCGCCGGGCTGGTCGAGCGGGGGGAGCGGCTGAGATGCTCCTGGACGGGCACGCCGCTGCCGGCGGCCTCCGGGCGGTACGCCTTCCGCCCGGCCATCGACGCGGCGGAGATCAACGCCCTGGTCGCCCGGATCGCCAGGCCGGACGTGCTGACCGGCCTGGAGATGGCGCGGGCGGTCGGCGGCGTTGACCTGGCCACCGACCCGCTGGCCTGGCTGACCGGCCCGGCCGGGGACTGGCGCATCGCGTTGGACTCCGGGGAGCCGGTCGGCCTGGCCGCAACGGCCGGGCAGGCCTGCTATCCGCTCATCGCCTACCTCGGCCTGCTCGACGAGGCTGTCCGGGGGGAACTGCTGGCCGAGGCGGTCGGGGTGCTGGCCGCAGGCGGCGCGTGGGAGGTGCTCGCCGACGTGGACGCCCACCGGGTGGCGGTGCTGGCGGAGCTGGAACGGACCGGGTTCCGGCAGTTGCGGTCCCGGGTCGTCTTCGAGCCGGCTGCAGGTCCGCCATCCGACCCGGCGGTCGCATCCGGTTCGGCCGTCACGCCCGGTTCGGCGGTCGCTGCCGGGCCCGGGGCCGACCGGGCCGGTCTGGATTAGATCATCTAGGTGCGCCCTGGCAGGGCCAGGGCGCACCGCTCAAAAGGCACACTCTGCCAGTTCAGTGAATCCGTAAGCGCGTCCTGCCAGCCGACGGACAACGCTCCTTGTTGTCAGTCGGCGTTGAGGACGCGCAGGCGGAGAAGGTCGGCGCTGGCGCGTCCATCACCACGGCCTGAACCTGAGCGGAGGTCTCCAGGGCCAGGGCGTTCTTGAACAGGATTCCCCCGTTTGGCGCCCAGGCCGGATTCCACCATGATCGCGGTGGGGTGGCCAGCCCCAGCGCGTCAGGGCAGGTGATCACCACCACGGTGATGGCGAACAGCATCGCCGTCGCCAGCGACTGCCCGGCCAGCAGCCAGGTGAGCAGGGTCGCGGCGCCGCCCATCAGCGCGACGAACACCAGCCAGAACGCTGCTCGGTCGGCCAGCTGCTGCCCGGGCGCCGTGGAGTTCTGCGCCTCCTGCACCAGCTTCACGATCTGGGGCCAGCGCGGTGTCGGCGCCAACCTTGGTGGCCCGAACCCTAGGAACAGTGCCGCGCGCTCGTTGGACGCCGGTACCTTCACCGTATTTGCCCCGTGCTTCACCTGGCCGGGTGTGGCGTCGTTCATGCCTTGCGCCCTTCTGCGGGCGGGGTGTAGGCCGCGAGCAGGGTGGCAGTGATGAGCCGGGCGGCGTCGTCTGCCTTGACGCGGCCGACGGCGGCGTCTTCGGCCGCGGCATGCATGAGGCTGAAGGCGGTGGTGATCAGCCATTGCCTCGGCAGGTCCCTGCGGAAGGCTCCGGCGCGCTGTCCTCGCCCGATGAGGGACTGCACGCGGCGCAGGATCGGGTCGTGGACGCCGCGGATGCGCTCCGCCGGGAGTTCACGCTGCGCGGCCAGCAGGATGTTGCGGAACTGGTGGACGATCTGCCAGGACGAGGCGACCAGCCGGGCGAGCGCGTCGCGGGGGTCGCCGCCGGTGTCGGTGGCGTCGAGGATCACGTCGGCACGCTGGACGGTTCGGGCCAGGACGGCGTCGACGAGCTCGGCGCGGGTCTTGAAGTGGCCGTAGAGGGTGATGCGGCCGACGCCCGCGGCCGCGGCGATGCCGGCGACGCTCGTCTCGGGATCGCGCGCTAGGCAGTCGGTGGCCGCGTCCAGGATTGCTGCGACGTTGCGGCGGGCATCGGCCCGCCGCGCTCTTGGGGCCGTGCCGCGGGCATCGCTGGAAGGCATCCCGAAATCCCCTTTCCTGAACACTGGTGTACGAGTTACTGTGGGAGTCGTAACTCGTACATGCCAGTTCATGTTAGCGCCCAGAGCGGGCCAGGGGAACAGAGATCAACATGCAACGCCTAGGCCGCAGGCCCAGATCCCGAGAGCGGGGACTGATTGCCATCAATTCAGCCGGGGCGCGTGCTCCGCACCGGCCAGGCACGCGGTCCTCTGGTCCGTCGCGCTGGGTGGCCCTGGCCCTGCTGGCGGGCGCGCAGCTGATGCTCGTCCTGGACGTCACGGTGGTGAACGTCGCGCTGCCGGACATCGGCGCGGCCCTGCACCTGCATCGCAGCGAACTGCCGTGGGTGATGACGATCTACACCTTGTTCTTCGGCGGGCTGATGCTGCTCGGCGGACGGATCGCCGACCTGTTCGGCGCGCGGCGCCTGACCCTGATCGGCCTGGCCCTGTTCACCGCATCGTCGCTGCTGTGCGGGCTGTCGCACGACGCCGCGGTGCTGCTGGCCGGGCGGTCGTTGCAGGGTCTCGGCGCGGCGCTGATGTCGCCCGCCGCGCTGGCCACCGTGATGACGCTGTTCACCGGCCCCGGCCGCGGCAAGGCGCTGGGCGTGTGGTCGGCGCTAGCCGGTGCCGGATCGGCGCTGGGCGTCATTCTCGGCGGCGTGCTCACCTCCGAAGCGGGCTGGCGGTGGGTGTTCGCGATCAACGTGCCGATCGGCGTCGCCCTGCTCATCGCGATACCGCTGGCCGCGCCGGCCCGGCAGGAGCCCGGCGCGGTGGAGCGCGGCCTCGATATCCCCGCCGCGGTGCTGGTGACCGCCGGAACCGGTGCGGCGATCTACGGGCTGATCAATGTCGGCAGCCACAGCTGGGCAGCCGCGTCCACCGTGCTCCCACTAGTGCTCGCCGCCGCGACATGGACGGCTTTCGCGGTGCTCGAGCGCCGGGCCCGCCGTCCGCTGCTCACCATCGGCCTGCTCCGCCGCCGAGCGGTCCTGGCCGGCAGCTTCCTGATGCTGGCCGCCACCGGGCTGCTGGTCGGCGGCTTCTTCCTGGGCTCCTTCGCACTGCAGCACGCACACAACTACAGCGCGCTGCACGTGGGCCTGGCCTTCCTGCCGGTTGCTGTCGCGACGGTCGCCGGAGCGCAAACTGGCAGCCAGGTGCTGACCCGCGTCAACGCCC
>WNEZ01052962.1_pt1 | contig 10206 bp, 8 predicted proteins | sample 5400521 | NCBI WGS metagenome assembly WNEZ01 (sample SAMN13153339, study PRJNA577476) | soil metagenome | isolation source: 120 cm saprolite under Douglas fir tree site 2 hole 1 replicate 1 | place: USA:California | collected 2015-04-18
GGCTGCGGGCGCTGCGGGGAACGCCGCAACGGGCGCCGCCTATAATGCCATTGGCGGCGCCGTGGGTGGCCTGCTCGGAAAGTGAGCGGCGGAGCGGCGGGTGCAGCCGGTGGGGCCGGAGGCCTCCTGGGTAATTGCAAGAATGCGAGTGGCGGCAGTGGCCCCACGCTCCCGTTCCAAATCAAGGGAACCACGTCCGATCCCAAGTTTATTCCCGACGTGGGTAGCGTCGCCGCTGGCATGCTGAAGTCGCAACTGAGCTGTTTCGGCGGGGGTTCACAGGCCAAGGCTTCGCCGCAGCAACAGCAGCAAAACCCTAGCAATCCAGTCGATGCCATCGCCGGCCTCTTCAAAAAGAAAAAGCCCTGAGTCTTTGCCGGCTTCAGCAGTTTTGCCAAACCTTGTGGCCATGCCACAATGTTTGCATGCAAAATTCATTGCGCATCACCTTACTCTTTCTGACTGCGGCAAGCGTCCTTCCGAACAGCGTTGCGCAGCAGCCGCCGCCGGCACAAACGCAACCGGCTACTCCGCCAAAATCCCAGCAAGGCACCCCCACGAGGCGCGCTCCAGCCAAGGCCGCCCCTCTCACCCTGAAGACGCAAAAAGAGAAAGCCAGTTATGCGTTGGGCATGAACTTTGGCACCGGATTGCGTAAGCAGTCGCTCGACATCGACCCCGCGATTCTCGCGCGCGGCTTACGAGACTCTTTTTCCAATGGGAAGACGCTCTTAACCGAAGACGAAGCGCGCGCCGTACTTACGCAACTGCAAGGTGACGTGCGCAAGAAGCAGCAGGAAGTGGCTCAGCAACTCGGCGATGCCAATAAGAAACAAGGGATGGCGTTTCTCGAGGCCAACAAGGCCAAAGACGGCGTCGTGACGCTGCCCAGCGGGTTGCAATACAAGATTCTTCAGGAAGGCACCGGACCAAAGCCGGCACCCACAGACACCGTTGTCTGCAATTACCGCGGCACGCTCTTGGACAGCACGGAGTTCGACAGTTCCTACAAGCGAGGCCAACCGGCGACTTTTCCAGTCACGGGAGTGATCAAAGGCTGGACCGAGGCGCTGCAGCTTATGCCCGTGGGATCAAAATGGCAGCTCTTCATTCCCTCGGAATTAGCCTATGGCGATCGCGGGGCCGGCGGTCAAATCGGTCCCAACGCCACCCTTATCTTCGAAGTTGAGCTCCTATCTATCCAAGCCAAAGACATCAAAAAATAATCGCTGAAATTGTTGTCTGGCTCACTCTCACGCTTGCGAAAGAGTCCGCCAAAACGCAGAAGCAATGCACGCAGCCATCTCATCGACTTTCCTTTCGCGGAAACTTCGTTCCGGCCTGCTAGCCTCGAACCTCTAAGCTCCGCTCCTAGTCATGGCGCAGCGCGACCATCGGGTCGACCCGCGTAGCTCGGCGCGCGGGGATGTATGTCGCCAATATCGCAACCGCGAGGATGGCCATTGGGACAAAGATGTAGAGGCGTGGCTCGCGAAGGCGGAGCCCATAGAATATGGCGTCGAAAATCTTCGGCAGTGGCAGCGCCATCACCAGTCCAACGGCCCCTCCGATCGCAGTCATTTTCATACCTTCCCACAAAACCATGCGCAGCACTTCCGAGCTTCTGGCTCCCAGCGCCATGCGTATGCCGATTTCGTGCGTTCGCTGGCCAACGGAATAAGCGACTAGCCCGTAAATCCCAATCGCCGCGAGAGTCAACGCTAGAAGTGCGAAGCTGCCCAGCACACGCACGAAAAATGGATTTCCCCCTTTCTGGCGATCGATCAGAGCAGACATGCTCATCACGCGGTTCAGCGGAAGCTCCGCATCCGCTTGGGAGACGGCTTTGCGCAGAGCGGAGGCCAGGCTATTCGGATCGGAACTAGCCCGCACCATGAGAGAAAAGGAAGGCACAGGCCGCTGAAGGAAGGGCTCGTACACTTGTGCGTCGTCGTTAATTCCTTCGGAGTGGGTTTTCACGTTGCCGACAACTCCGACGATTTCGCCCCACGCGGGCGTGGCGCCGCTAACCTCCAAGCGGATCTGTTTTCCCAGCGGCTCCTGGTCCTGCAGAAGGCGATGCACAAACTCTTGGTTTACCAGGACCACGCGTGGCGCGCCCACGTTATCCGTCTCCGTGAATGTCCGGCCACGCAGCAGCGGGATGCCCGTCGCGCGGAAGAAATCCGGGGTAACGACAGAATCGAGAGTGCTCAGCGGCTGGTTCGCAGGCAAATCCGGCTGACCCTTGATCTTCAGAGTCACCGTGCCAGGTCCGGTTGCCGGCAAGTCGGAACCGGCGGCGACCGCCTCCGTGCCGGGAATCTGTTGCAGGCGGGGAATCAGATCCTGGACGAAGAGGGTTTGTTGCGCGGCATCTTTGTATCGTGCCTTGTCGAGTGTCACGCGCGCGGTAAGGAGATGGTCTGTATGAAAGCCGAGATCCTGGTGCTCAATAAGGAAAATTCCGCGGAAAAGCAACCCGGTTCCGACCAGCAGAAACAAGGCCACCGCGATCTCGCCGCTGACCATCACCGTCCGCAGACGGGTCTGCGAACGGCTCATCGAGGCCGCGCGGCTTTCGTCCTTCAGATTCGTGTTGATATCGGTTCGCGACGCTTTCAGCGAGGGCGCGAGGCCGCACAGCACTGCGCACACCAGCGAGACACCCATGGTGAAGAGGACGACGTTCCAATCCAGACTCAGCGGTACGGCGCTTATGGCTTCATTGAAGTTCAGACTGGCACGAACAAAATGGATGCCCCAATCGGCAAGCAGAAGGCCCGTGGCGCCGCCGAGAAGGGCGATCATCAGGCCTTCGGTCAGCAATTGCCGAATAATGCGCAGGCGGCCGGCGCCGAGGGCGATGCGAATGGCCAACTCCTTGCGGCGTCCCGCCGCGCGCGCCAAGAACAGCCCGGCTACGTTAGCGCAGGCAATCATCAAAACAAAACCCACGGTGGTCATTATTACCGCTAAGCCGCTGCGAATGCCGAATCCATAGACCAGGAAATCCGGCAGCGTGCGCACCGTAGCGCCCCAGTCTTTTTCGGTCTCGGGAAAAGTTTCCGCGGTACGGCGCGCCAGCGTCACCATCTCCGCGCGCGCCTGTTCCAGGCTTACGCCGGGTTTCAGTCGCGCGAACACATACAAAGAACGGTTGTTGCGGGCCGCCGCGGTTTGATCCGCAGCAGTCAGCACCAGCGGCATCCACAGTTGCGGCGGGAAGCCCAGCAAACGGAAACTCGCGGGCATCACCCCGATAACCGTGTAGTTTTCCCGGTTTAGCCGGATGCTACGGCCGATGACCGAAGCGTCGGAACCGAAGCGCTGCTCCCAGAGTTCGTAGCCGAGGACAACGACGTGCTCGTGCCCAGACTGGTCTTCGCCGGCTTCGAAGGTGCGCCCGAATCGCGGGGAGACAGCCAGCACGCTGAAATAGTTGGAGGACACGGCTGCGGAGCGAAGCGCCTCGTTCTGGCGCTGTAAGGACAGATTGACCGTGCGATATTCATCCGCGGCAGCCATGTCCGCGAAAACGTCGTTCCCTTCGCGCCAGGCAAGGTAATTGGGCGCGGAGACAGGATTCGCGTCCGGCAGGAAACCCGGCGCCGGGTTGACCGCAGTAACCACCGCCACGCGCTCGGGTTCGCGGCCCGGCGGACGCCGCAGCAGGAAAGCGCTCACGAGACTAAACATCGTGGCGTTCACGGCGATGCCCAGCGCCAGTGTGGCCACCGAGTAACCACCGCCACGCGCTCGGGTTCGCGGCCCGGCGGACGCCGCAGCAGGAAAGCGCTCACGAGACTAAACATCGTGGCGTTCACGGCGATGCCCAGCGCCAGTGTGGCCACCGTGACCGCCGTGAATCCCGGATTCTTGAGCAGCATGCGCGCGGCAAAACGCAAATCCTGCAGTAATGTCTCGACGACTGGAACGCCGCGCCGTTTGCGATAACTCTCTTCGGTCTGCGCCACACCCCCAAGCTTCATCAGCGCCTGTCTGCGTGCCTCCTGCGGATTCATCCCCCGCCGCAAATTATCTTCAATGTGCATCTGCAAATGGCTTTCGAGTTCCTCACTTAGCTCGCTGTCGCGAGACCCTCTGTGAAACAGCGCCCCCAGCCGCAACAGCCACGCGCGAATCGCCCTCATGGCCTCTCCTTGCACTGAGTGGAAGCCCCCATCAATGTGCCTTTGCTCCTATGGGATAACCATATCACACGAAGCCACCCCTATGGGATGACAATAGAAGAGACGAAAGTGCCCCTTAATTTGTTTCCTAGCATCTCCAGATTTTATTCACGCGAAGAACCTCCGGGAGCCAATTTCTCCTGCCCATTGGTGGGCCAGTTCCAATTACCAGGAGTTACAATGCCAAAGACGCTTTGTGACCTATAGGAGCAACCGCCCCAAGTGGACAACTGGCCGTCGAAGGCTCTGACAAAATACTGGATGTTCCGAGGTCGTCGAAAATACAAACAGAAGCGATATTCAGAAGCACTAAAGTACTTTGAAAAGGTAGTCAGTGCTGGCTCGGCATCCTCGGTAGCTCTTGCGCAAGTCGGTTTCTGTTTGGTTGAGCTCAAAAGGTACGACGAAGCAATCGATGCCTATCAAAAAGCTCTGCAGGGGTCTGTTCAATATGGCGATGTCCACGCGCATCTTGCCCGAATTTACTCTCAACTGGACCGCCATCAGGAGGCATACGATTCTCTACTTCGAGCTTTCCGAAATAAGCCCAAGCTCCGGGAGAATCTTTATTGGTTGCAGATACTAGGGAATGTTTGCCTTCAGCTTAAGCGATGGGAGGAAGCGCGGAATTCATTCGAAAAGATTGTGGAGTCTCAAAAGAACAATGAAGATGTGTGGCTCGGCTTAGGTCTCAGCCTGGGAAATCTCGACCGCTGGCAAGAGGCACTTGATGCTTTCCAAAGAATGAAAGGGACAAACCCAGACAACGGCAAGGCGTGGCACGGCCTGGGATGGACCTACGCTCATCTGAGTCGTAACGCTGAAGCCCTTGCTCCCCTAGAGCGTGCAATTCAGCTAGAACCAGAAAATGCAGCCGCACATCGTGAACTAGGGGACTCCTATTTTAAATTGCGTCGCTTCAAAGAAGCGGTCGAACAATTTCAAAAATACATAACGCTCAAACCAAACGACCCGGCCGGCCACCACAGTCTAGGTATGGCTTACTGCGAGCTTGGAGAATTTGGTCTAGCCGTGGAGCCGATTTTGCAGGCGCTCTCGTTGGGGCCCGAGTTTGCGGAGGCCTACTTCACACTGGGGCTGGTCCATACTGAGCTTGGACAAAAGGAAAAAGCAGCCCGTTCTTTTCGAGACTCGCTTCGACTGGACCCGGGCAACGCGGACGCTTATCTTCTCCTCGGTTGCGCATTGCACGAACCTCAGACGCTCGTCCAGGCTGTTGCCGCGTACCAAAAATCTCTCGAACTAAAACCAGGACAACTCGAAGCCCTGGCCAATCTCGGGGATGCGTACTTGCAACTGGGGCGGGTCGAAGAAGCGAGAGATACCCTGGCCCAGGCGGGGAAAGCTAATTCAGACGATTCAAAACTCCACTACTCTCTTGCTGAACTCTATCTCAAACTCGGGATGCGGAATGAGGCGCAGCGCGAATATGAAGTCTTGAGGCAACTTGACCCTTCCCTTGCCGTCGCGCTCGCCAAATTGCTGGATGCTTCTGCCAACTCCTGATAATCGCGTAATCGGAAACTGACCCACCCCCTGCGGCCCTAACTCCTTGACTCTTCCGCAACTTCCCACTAGCCTCGTGCGTCTACAGAAACGTTGGCGGCGGATCGCGTCTTCCCGCGCTGTCCAAAACTAAGGAGTAGCGAATGCGTTCTTCGTTTCAGAGGTTGAGGTTTGCGCTGGGGGTCGTCGCGGCGGTCGGCGCAGCTTTGCTCGGTTCGGCTCGCGCCGCCGCGCAGGGTGGCGAGCCGCAATACTTCGCCATTCGCGGAGCTACCGTAGTTCCCGTTTCCGGGCCGCGTCTGGAAAACACCACGGTCATCATCTCGCGCGGCGTCATCAAAGCTGTCGCCAAAGACGCCGCCATTCCCGATGAAGCTTGGGTCATCGAAGGCAAAGGCCTCATCGTCTATCCCGGCTTCATCGATGCCTTCACCGACGTCGGCGTTCCCTCCGCTCCTGCTCCCTCCGGCGGCGAAGGCGGTTCGCGCTCGCAGCCACCCACTTCGCGCGGCCCGGAACGGCCCGGAAGATCGGCCTGGCTCGACACCCTGGCGCAGCGCGGCCGACGAAGCCAGCTTGAGCGACAAGCGCGTCGAAACCTGGCGCTCCGCCGGATTCACCACCGTGATTTCGGCTCCGAAAGGTGGCATGTTCCCCGGGCAGGCCGCTTTGCTGGATCTAGCCGGCGAACGCAATGGCGACATGGTGGTGAAAACGCCCGTCGCCGTTCCTGTGTCTTTGCAGCCCGCCGGCAACTTCGCGAACTTCCCCGGCTCGCTGATGGGCTCGCTCGCCTACGTGCGCCAGGTTTGGTTGGACACCGACTGGAGCACCAAGGCCCAGGCCATCTACGAAAAAAATCCACGCGGCGTAGCCCGGCCGCGCTTCGACCGCGCCGAGGTGGCTCTGGCCGATGCACTGGAAGGTCACGCGCTAGTGCTCATCCCTGCGAACAATGCCACGCAGATTCGCCGCGCCTTGGAGCTTGCCGATCGCTGGCATGTGAAGGGCGTACTGTACGGCGGCCAGATGAGCTACGAAGTGGCCATCGAGATCGCCGCCAAGAAGCTACCAGTCCTCGTCGACCTGAAATGGCCGGAGGCTGATAAAGACGCCGACCCGGATGAAGTCCCTTCGCTCAAAACCCTGCGCTTCCGCGACCGCGCCCCTTCCTCACCAGCCGCGCTTGCCAAAGCTGGGGTAAAGTTCGCGTTCTATTCCGGCGCGATCACGGCTCCGAAAGACATCCTGAAGGCCGCGAAAAAATCGATCGACGCCGGACTTTCTCCAGACGCCGCGATTCGCGCCTTCACCCTGACGGCGGCAGAGATTTTCGGCGTCGCGGACCGGCTCGGCTCCATCGAAACCGGCAAAATCGCCAACCTGGTGGTCGCCGATGGCGACATCTTCGACGAGAAAACCAAGATCAAATTTGTTTTTGTCGACGGCCGCAAATTCACCGTCCGCGAACCGGAGAAGCCCAAGGATCCTCCCAAGGGCGACCTCACCGGAAAGTGGAAGCTCTCCTACACCACGCCGGAAGGTCCCGAAGAGTCCACGGCGGAAATTGTAATGGCCAGCGATGGTTCGCTTTCCGGCACGCTCTCCAGCACGCGCGGCAACGCCAACATCATCAGCGGTTATCTCAGCGCCGATAAGTTCAGCTTCACGATCAACATTCCCATCGAGGGTTCGCCTGCTGATGTGCTCTTCACCGGCACTTTCGACGGCACTTCCATCAAAGGATCGATCGGCGTGCAAGGATTGGACATCGAATTCTCCGGCACAAGGCCCGGCGTTCACCAGATTTCCGCGGGAGGCGCCCAATGAAAACGCCAACGCTAACTTGCACCAAGCTGCTTATTTGCTCCGCGTTGCTCGTCCTGCCTGCGTCCGCTTTGCCCCGCGCTTCCGAATCTGCAGCCGTGGCCGCTGAGCCCTCTCCGGTCATTTTGATTCAGAACGCCACCATCTTGACCGCCAGCCACGGCACCATCGAGCGCGGCTCGATCTTGATCAAAGACGGAAAAATCGCCGAAGTCGGCGCGTCCGTGAAAGTACCGAAAGACGCGCAAGTTATCGACGCCTCCGGACAATTCGTCATGCCCGGGATTATCGACTGCCACTCGCACATCGCCGTGGATGGCAGCGTGAACGAAGGCAGTATCTCCGTCTCCTCCATCGTCAATATCGCGGACGTGCTCAATCCCGACGACGTCGAAATCTATCGCGACCTCGCCGGCGGCGTCACCGTCGCCAACGTGCTGCACGGCAGCGCCAACGCCATCGGCGGCCAGACCATCGTGATCAAGCTGCGCTGGGGCCTGCCCGCGTCCAAGCTCGCGTTCGAAGGCGCTCTGCCGGGCATCAAGTTTGCGCTCGGCGAAAATCCCAAGCGCTCCAATATCCGCGGCAGAGCTGTGCGGTATCCCACTACACGAATGGGCGTGGAGGAAACGATTCGCGGCGCTTTTGCGGAAGCGCGCGACTACAAAGCTGCCTGGGATCGGTACAACAAGCGCAGCACCGCCGGCGAGAAAAATTTGATACCTCCGCGGCGCGATTTGCGGCTCGACCCCTTGGTCGAAGTGCTCGAAGGCAAGCGCTACGTGCATTCGCACTGCTACCGCGAAGACGAAATCCTGATGCTCCTGCGCGTGGCCAAGGAATTTGGCTTCAAGGTGCGCACTTTCCAGCACGTCCTGGAAGGCTACAAAGTGGCCGACGAAATTGCCGCCGCCGGCGCGGGCGCCTCCACCTTCTCCGATTGGTGGGCCTATAAAGTCGAAGCCTATGACGCCATTCCGTACAACGCCGCGTTGATGACGCGCCGCGGTGTCCTCGTCTCCGTAAATTCCGATGACGCTGAGGAAGCCACGCACCTCAATCAGGAAGCCGCGAAGAGCATCAAGTTTGGCGGTCTTTCGCATGACGAAGCGCTCAAACTGGTCACCCTCAATCCGGCCATTCAACTCGGGATCGACAAGCGCGTCGGCTCCATCGATGCCGGCAAGGACGCCGATCTGGTCATTTACAATCGCGACCCGCTCAGCGACTACGCTGTGGTGCAGAAAACGCTGATCGACGGCCACGTTTATTTCGACCGCCAGCGCGATATCGCTGACCGTCCCGCGCGCGAAAAAGAAAAGAAAGCGCTGCTCGACAAAGAAAAGAAGAGCGAGAAAAAGCCCGAAGCCGGCGAAGCCGCCAAAAAGCCTGGCGAAAAGAAATCAGAAGAGAAGAAGCCGGAAGAGAAGAGGCCGGAAGAAAAACCTAAACCGCCGCGATCCTCCGCTGTTTCCGGAGGTGCGCGGTGAAACTTCCCATTTCGCAGCGGTGCTTTCTTTGCCTTGTTTGCTCCCTAACCCTCCTTTACCTTCCGCAAGCTGGGAATGCCCAAGACAAATCTTCCGCCTACGCCATCACGCACGCCAAAATCTTCACTCTCTCCGGCGGCACCATCGACGATGGCACGGTTGTGATTCAGAACGGCAAAATCGCCAATGTCGGAGCCGCCGTCGAAGTCCCCGCGGGCGCGCAAGTGATCGACGGCAAGGGTCTGCAAGTCTATCCCGGCCTGTTCGATCCCGTCACGCAAATGGGTTTGCGCGAAATCGGCGCGGTCAGCGCCACGGTCGATTCTGCGGAAACCGGAGCGTTCAATCCCGACGTGGTCGCCTCCGAAGCCGTGCTGCCCTGCGATCCATTTGTCCGGCTGGACCATCAGCGACATGCTTCTCAAAAAGAGCGTCGCCATGGTGCTCAATTGGCCCGAAATGGAAACGCACACGTTTGATTTCTCCACCTTCTCCAGAAAGGAAAAGTCATTCGCCGACGCCAAGCAGGAATATGAAAAGCAGGTGGACGAACTCACTGACTGGCTCGATCGTGCCCGGCATTACGCGGTAGCCCTCGGCCACGGCGGCGCCACCGACTATCAGCGCGACGTCAAGCTCGAAGCGCTCGTGCCGGTCACTCGCGGCGAGCTGCCCGTCCTGGTTTTTGCGGAGAAAGCCCGCGACATTCGCAATGCCGTCGAGTTCTGCGAAAAGCAAAAGCTGAAAATGATTCTTGGCGGTGGCGCCGAGGCGTACAAAGTAAAGGACCTGCTGCGCTCGAAAAGCATCCCCGTGATTCTTGGCCCCACGCTGAGGCTGCCCCGCGAAGAAGATGATCCGTATGACCGCTTGCTCACGCAGCCCGCGGAGTTGGCCGCTGCCGGCGTAAAATTTGCCTTCGGCAGCTTCGACAACTCGTTCTCCCGGCGCCTCGGCCAACAAGCCGCGAACGCCGTGGCCTACGGGCTGCCCTACGACGAAGCTTTAAAGGCCGTGACCCTGTACCCCGCGCAAATCTTCGGCCTCGCGGATCAAGTCGGCACGCTCGAGAGCGGCAAAATCGCCAACGTCATCGTCACCAACGGCGATCCCCTCGAGCTCACCACCGAGGTGCGCTACCTTTTCATCAAGGGCCAGCCCACTTCGCT
>WNEZ01006582.1_pt1 | contig 10202 bp, 9 predicted proteins | sample 5400521 | NCBI WGS metagenome assembly WNEZ01 (sample SAMN13153339, study PRJNA577476) | soil metagenome | isolation source: 120 cm saprolite under Douglas fir tree site 2 hole 1 replicate 1 | place: USA:California | collected 2015-04-18
GCGAGATCTCGGTTCAGACATCAGCCCCTCTTACTCGCCCTTCGACTTGAAAATCCTGGATCAGGCCCGCGCAGATGCCTGGATCGCGGAGTTCGAACAGTTTGTCAGAGACGGCAATTTGCCGCAGCTCGAAGTGTTACACCTACCCAACGACCATACTGCAGGAGGGCGCGCAGGGTTTCGCACGCCGCGCGCCTACATGGCCGACAATGATCTGGCACTCGGCCGCATAGTGGGGACGCTTTCCAAATCGGCCTACTGGCGGGACACCGTGATGTTCGTGCTTGAGGATGATTCACAGGCGGGTCCCGATCACGTGGACTCCCACCGTTCGCCCCTCCTGGTGGTGTCTGCCTATAATCGGCCTGGCACGATCCACAGATTCGTGAACACCACCGACGTGGTAGCTGCAATCGAGGACATTTTGGAACTGGACCGTATGTCGAAGTTTGATTATTTCAGCCGTTCCCTCGCGGGCTTATTTGCCGAAAAGCCCGATCTTGCTCCCTACACGGCTGTGATCCCTCAGGTGGACATGGACGAAAGGAACCCGGCGAACTCCGCCGCCGCAACGATGTCGGAGGGGCTGGATTTCAGCGCGCCCGATCGCGTCAATGACGCTCTGTTTAACGACATTCTGTGGCTCATGCTAAAGGGCAACGATGCGGCCCCAGCCTTGCAAACCAAAGCGCCGCTGCACGTGCTTGAACTCAGTCGCGCCGCGTCCGCCCGGAGGTAATTAGCGTCTGGGACTATTCCGTCAAGAACGGACCCGTCCCGACCCAGAGCCGCGCCAGCAACTTCAAGTTGCTCTTGTACGTGCGAGAAACAGTGAACTCCTTCCCCCCTTGATGCGAAGCACATACTCACCCGTGCTCCAGGGTTGTATTTCTTCAACGAAGGAACTGTTCACCAGAACGGAGCGATGAATTCTTATAAATCCGTACGCTTTGAGCTTCTCTGCCACTGTGGAGATCGACTCTCGGAGCAAATAGGAACCTGAGTGCCGCTGCAACAACACGTAGTTGCCCTCAGCCTCGACAATCGCCACGTCCGCCGGATCGATAAAGAGAATCCTTCCCTTTGTCTTGATGGCGATTTTGGCAGACTTCGACAACAGTTTCTCAAGCCGTGGCAAGATCTTCATCAAACTTGCGGCGCGCTCGCTCTCCGTTCTGTGAACTGCCACTTCCAGGGCTTCATGAATGCGATCGGTTGAAAAAGGCTTCAGAACGTAATCGACGGCATGCCTCTCGAATGCTGCCACCGCATGCTGGTGGTGTGCAGTGACGAACACGATCGACGGTATCGGCCGCTGCCGTTTGTTCAAACGATCTGCAAGCTCGATCCCAGATAATTCGGGCATGTGAATGTCGAGCAAAAGAACGTCATAGGACTTCTCTTCCAGCATTTCGAGTGCTTCAATCGCATCGTGCGCCGAATCGAGCGCTTCTATGTCGTTTCTCGCAGCTAACGCATCGGCAAGGGCGCTTCGCGAAAGCGGTTCGTCGTCTACAATCAACACACGCATCATCTTTACCCGTCTCTCAGCGGTGCGAACTCGCGACCCACACTTCTTTCCATCCCTGCTTCTGCGTGCCGATCGCCGGCAAAACAAGGGTCGTGACCGCCACCCCATCGCTACCGAGATCGAAGGAGAAAACCATCTCGTCCGAATAAAGATGCTTCAACCGCGCTCTCGTGTTCTGTAGGCCGAGCCCCATTCCTCCCTGTCGCTTTCCTCCTACGCTATTGCGAATTTGGATCTCCAGGGCGTTTTCTTTTCGCCTTGACGCAAGGTGAATCCACCCCCCTCCGCGGCAGCAAGCGACGCCGTGAAGAATCGCGTTCTCCATCAGAGGCTGCAGGATAAGTTGCGGAACGAGCATTTGACGTGTCTCGGGGCTAATGTCCCAACGCACTTCAAGTCGGTCTTCCAAACGCATTTTCTCTAAATCGAGGTAGTTTTCGACGAACTTCAATTCTTCATCGAGGGTAATAAGATCGGAGTTGCCGTACTCAAGAGCGGTGCGGAGCAGGATCGAGAGCTTGAGAACCATGGCCTTGGCCCGCGCCGTATCCGTCTCAGTCAAAGCCGAGATTCCCTGGAGCGTATTGAAGAGAAAATGCGGGTGAAGCTGGCTCTTCAGCGCCTGTAGTTCGCTCGCGGCGAGTGCCTGCTGCAGTTCCACACGCTCAAGTTCCTGGTCCCGAACGCGCTGGAAGTACCCATAGGCATGAGCAGCTACTACGATTACGATATAGTCCCAAATTAAATCCGCAAAGATGTAAGTGCTGTGGACTAATCCAGTGAGTGTCCGGGGGCCAAATCGTTGGGTGGGGGAATCCCACGGCGGCAACACGATCCAGCGGATGCACGCAGAGGCAATCACGTACGGAACACTTCCCAGGAGATAGCCACCGACACGCGGTAGTCCGGCCGATTTGAGGAGCGGATATCGGCGCACGAGCCAGAAAATCGGCGGTGTCAGAAGCGCGGCTGTCAAGAGCCAGGCCCCGTTAACGAGCAGTAGATTCCAGTAAGCTGTGTATTGTCCCCTCTCCAACAGTCGGACTTTATCCTGCCCGGCAAGCACTGGTGAAAATCCCACCCAAATCAAGATGGACCACAGGTAAGCACGCGCGACTCCTAGGACTCTTGGCGGAAGAATTTCCATGCAGCGGATTGTATCCGGATTGCGGTCATATCGATATCTGCAGGTGCCAACAAACAGAAAAACGATTCGAGACTACAGTGGATTGGTGTGAACTCTCGTGCACTTAAGCTCGCACCTCTCGAAGAGGGCAAGTGAACGCCCCCACAGCTAGGCCCACTGACGGCGTGCCCGGTCTCGTAACCCTCGGGCGCCTCTTTGTTGCGATACCGGCTTTATTCTTCGGGGTGGAACACTTTTCACACCCCGACTTCGCGCCCGGCGTTCCCCTCAACAAACTTACGCCAACGTGGATTCCGGTGCGCCTCGTCTGGGCATATCTTGCGGGTGCGGTCCTTGTTGCTGCGGGAGTAAGCATGATCGTCAATCAAAAAGCACGCTTGGCGGCAACCTGTCTCGGTATCATGATTTTTCTGCTATGCCTTTTTATTTACCTTCCCATTGTAGCCGCCATTCCCTCCGACATCGGCAATGGCCTGAACTATTTTGTCGATACCTTAGCCTTCAGCGGAGCCACTTTGCTTGTGGCGGACGCTTTGCCAAAAGAAGTTCATCCGCATGTTTGAGAAGACTCTATCTCCTATGCTTAATCTTCTCCCTCGCATCGAAAGGGTGCTAGCAAAGCCCTCCAGGATCGCGATCAAAGCCAAAGGCAGGATTTTATTTATGGACCCCGCCGATGTCGTGACGGTCGAGGCTCAGGGCAATTACGTTTTGCTCCGGCGGATGTCGGGTTCTGACCTTTTGCGCGAGTCCATGTCCAGCGTCGCGGAGAAACTCCGGCCATACGGATTTGTCCGAATTCATCGCTCCGTGCTAATCAACGCTTCATTTGTTGAAGAGATTCGACCTTTGACCACAGGTGAATATGCTCTGCGCATTAAGGGAGGGAAGGAGTTCAATGTTTCTCGCGCTTACAAGAAGAATCTGCATTCCATCACTCCGCTCTGGTTCGGGACGGATGGGTTCCGCGCCGACTGAGAACTCCGTTTCCTTAGCACTGCCAACGAAGATAGTTGGATGCGAACGAAGGAGGTGAGGACTTGAAAAACGCGTTGTTACTATTAGCTCTGGGGACGCTCTTGCTCGTGATACCCAAAGCTAATCCGCCGTGTGAAGCGGTGGCGCAGGCAGCAGAAGCGCAGGTCGATCGAACTCCAGTTGTCGTCGAGCTGTTCACCTCGGAGGGTTGTTCCACGTGTCCACCAGCAGACGGGTTGCTGAGCAAGCTCGAAACAGATCAGCCTATTGAAGGTGCCGAGATCATCGGACTAGAAGAACACGTGGACTACTGGAATCACGATGGTTGGGTGGATTCGTATTCCTCCCCGGATTGGACTTTGCGGCAACAAGAGTACGTCGCGAGGTTCAACGGCAAAAGTCCCTTTACTCCGCAGATGATTGTTGACGGTCAACGCCAGTTCGTGGGCAACAGTGCGCGCGACGCGCAAGATGCAATTCGAGAAGCCGCGCACCGGGCGAAAACGCAAATCTCCATTGCAGCGGAAACTCCCTCAAAAAGTGACGCCCGGCGCTTTGAAGTGCGAGTTGGAAACGTCGCCGGACTTGCAGACCAGGAGCCAGCCGATGTCTGGATGGCGGTAACGGAGGATGGTTTGGAAACGGCCGTGAAAGCGGGGGAAAATGCCGGCAGGAATCTGCGGCATGCAGCGATCTTGCGTTCCTTGCACAAGATCGGAGCCGTTCCGGCTAGGGGCTCGCCCCCATTCGTCCTGAATCAGCAGGTTAAGTTCAAATCGAACTGGAAGCGGGAAAACCTTCGCATCGTAGTTTTCATGCAGGAGCGAAAGAGTTTGCGTATTCTGGGGGCCGCCTCAGCCCGCGTCACTGGTTAGAACTGGCGGCCGCCTCGGGCGCACCGAAGGGCATTCTGTCAGGCTTCCTTGCGCATGTGCACAATTGGAAGCGAAGCGCCATTGGCCAGCGGAATGCTTACGTTTTCCACCGGCTGATATCCCTTGACACCGAAAAGCTTCGCGCCGGTGAGCGTGGCGCCCATTTCGAAGCGCATGAAGCCGGCCGCTTTAGCGGCATTCTCGCAGGCGGCAAGAAGCAGGCTGCCGACGCCGCGGCGCGCCCAGTCCGGATGAATGAAGAAGGCACGAATCTTTGCGGCGTCGCAGCGCGGGTCGAGAAGATCATCGTGGCGGTCAGTCCACTGATCGGCGCCGTACAAAGTCTTGCGCTTGCTCCAGCCACCGCATCCAATGATGATCGGCTGCGCTGGCGATGAACCCGCGTCCGGTTCCGCTTCGGCAACGAGATACGTTCCATCCGCGATCAACTGCGTGTCGACGCCAAACACTGTGGTCAGCGCCCCTTCGATTTGTTCCGGCGTGTAGTCCTCAGCTTGCAGTTGACGGACCGAGGATTGAATCAACTTCTGCAGAACCAGGATTTCGGAAGCAACGGCTAAACGGATTCGGATGTTTTCAGGCATGAAGAAGGGGAAGCAGCGCCCGTATAGATTCTATCCACTAAAGTTTGGCGAGGCCAAGTTGTCAACGCGCTGCGGGAGGCGAAGCAGATTTAGAGGTGAACAGAAAACCCACGGCGGCGCCGAAGAGCGGATTTGACCAGAATGTTTCGACCATATGTGAGTGCGCCACGGTAGCGGGCATCAATTGATTGGGGAACAGCAACATGCTGCTCCAGACGCTGCTGAAGCCGGTAGGCCTCAGTGATGTGGTCCAGCGAGAACGTATGCAGTTAATGCATCCGGTCCTCGGATGGCCTAGTATTTGGCATCTGGAGGCCTCATGTGTGCGCCGGCCGCTTACCAAGCGATTGTCATTGGTTCGGGACAGGGTGGCACGCCGTTGGCTGGCGCGCTGGCTGGGGCTGGGTTGCACACCGCCTTGATCGAGCGCGCGCACGTAGGGGGAACGTGCATCAACGAAGGGTGCACGCCGACCAAGACGATGGTGGCGAGCGCGCGCGTTGCGTATCTCGCGCGGCGCGGGTCGGACTACGGCGTGCGCACCGGCGATATCCGCATGGACATGCAGCGCGTCCGGCAGCGCAAACGCGATATCGTCAAGAGCTTCCGCGACGGCAGCCAGGGCCGTCTTGAGAAGACGGCGAATCTCGACCTCATCTTCGGCGAAGCCAGCTTCACCGCGCCCAAGTCTGTCGTGGTACGCCTGCAAAACGGCGATCAGCGCAACCTGACGGCGGACCGCATTTTCATCAATGCCGGTGCGCGTCCGGCGGTTCCCAAGCTGGATGGCCTAAAAGACGTCCCTTTTCTCGACAGCAGCTCCATCATGGAGCTCGACTCCGTTCCCGAACATCTGCTGGTCTTGGGAGGCGGCTACATTGGCCTGGAATTCGGCCAAATGTTCCGGCGCTTCGGCAGCCGCGTGACCATCGTGCAATCCGGTGCGCAGTTGATCCGCCGCGAAGATCCCGATGTCGCAACGGAAGTCGCCTCAATCTTGAAGCAAGACGGTATTGAAATTCTGTTGAACGCGAAGGCGGAACGTGTCGCGAAATCCGCCGCTGGCCTTGAGCTCACGGTGCGTTTGGGCGCGGAAACGCGAACGCTGTCGGGAACGCACTTGCTCGTGGCCACCGGGCGCATTCCCAACACCGACGCGCTCAATGTTGCCGCGGCGGGAATATCCACGGACCCGAAGGGCTTCATCCAAGTGAACTCAAGGTTGGAAACGAATGTCGAAGGGGTTTACGCGCTCGGCGATATCAAGCGTGGTCCCGCGTTTACGCACATTTCCTACGATGATTTCCGCATCCTGCGCACAAATCTCATCGAGAAGGGAAACGCCTCCACTGACGGCCGCCTAGTTCCGTACACCCTTTTCGTGGATCCGCAGCTCGGCCGCATCGGACTCACCGAAACGGAGGCTCGCGCGCAAAACAAAAAAATCCGAGTCGCCAAGATGCCGATGAACTATGTGGCTCGCGCTCTCGAAGTGGACGAGGCGCGCGGCTTCCTCAAAGCTGTCGTCGACGCCGAAACCAATCAAGTCCTCGGCGCTGCTGTCCTGGGCATCGAAGGCGGCGAAATCATGGCCATGCTGCAAATTGCGATGATGGGGCGCCTCTCTTTCACCGCTTTGCGCGATGGGATCTTCGCGCATCCCACTCTGGCGGAATCGCTGAACAACTTATTCACTCATTTCGACGCACGCTGAGCGTGTATCAAAACACGCGGCCCAACTGAAAGAACCATTTGTGATGGCTGCTGTCGCCAATGCTGCCTCCCACGAAAAATGGGCCCAGCGCCGTCTCCGCCAGGACTCCTGCCGCGAAATCATTGGGGAATTTGCTCTCGTTCACCGCGCCGTACATCTTTGCAGCTTCGTAGGAACCGATGGCGTACACTTTTTTGCCCACGAACGGCGGCAGAGACGCAATCTCGTGCAGGTACCCGCCACGAAACAAGTAATACTGATTACCGTAGAGCTCGTTCACGCCATACGCGCTAAGGCGCGACGCTCCGCCGAGAAAAAACTGTGGGATTCCCGTGTTTCTCGAGCCGAAGGTCGTGCCTCCTTCGCTGCTCAAGAAGATGGACGCCAGGCGCGACACCGGCTGGAAATATTCCGCGTGCGCATCCATTACCGGAAATGCGCTTGTCGCGCCGGGGCTGGCGTCGAACCAGCGAAAATTTGATTCCACACTGAAGCCGCGGCGGGGAATCACCGGGTCATCCGTGTGGTCCATGAGGTAGCGCATGCGGGCGGCGCCCACGCGTCCATCAACCGCGGGAATCTGCTGCGTACCCAAACGCAGCTTCGTGCTCAGAGAACCAACCTCGTATCCAACGCGCACCTCGCTGAACCGGCTGAATCCGTAGCCCACGTCACCGCCGATGTTCATGCGATAAAAGCGGTAGTCCGCCAATGGATCGTTTTTGGCATAAATCTGGAATGTGGTGTCGCTGGCGTCCGCGTGCGGCGCGAAAAACCATTTGCTCTCTCCCCAGAACGGGCGGTAGAGCTCGCTGGAAATGCCGTAGGTATTGCCGAAGAGAAAATCCGTGCGCCATTCGGAACGAAATCCCGCAACATCGACGAGCGTCAAGCGCGTCCCCAGCGTGAACTCGATGTCCCCGGCCTCCGAACCGTCCACTTCAAACGCCGGCTGCAGCGAGGGCGGCGCGAAATCTTTTTCCTTCACCACAATCAGCAGTCCCTGCTTTCCTTCTCGCTCCACAATTCGATAGTCGAGAGTGTCATAGCGGCCGCTTCCGGTGAGCCTCGTCAGCGCCGGGTCGAGCTTGCCCGCATCGAGCGGCTTGCCAACGAACCTCTTCAGGTAACGTCGAATATCTTCCTGAGCCGGAGCGCTTGTCCCCTGTACCTGGATGAACTCCGGCACAGGCGTTGAGGTTTGTTTGCGGCTGGCGCGCTCGCGCACGTATTCTTGCCATTCGGTATCGTGCAACGCGAACCCCTCCAGCAATTTGGACTTATTCTTCGCCGCTTCATAGCCTGTTTGCATGATCGGCTCGTTCTTGTTGAAGTCGAACCTGCCGAATTGACCGAGCTGCACGGAGACTATGGCATCCGCATTGGCCAGCCCGCGCACCTCACTCTCGGAGACCACTGCGCGTACGGACTGTTCCAGCACGCTCAGTAGCGACTGGATGTTCTTCGCCTCCACGGGCTGTGTTTCCAGATGTACGGCGATGACGATGTCCGCGCCCATTTGCCGCACGACGTCGGTTGGCAAGTTGTTCACCAGGCCGCCGTCGACGTACACCCGCAGTGCGCCACGGACCGGCGTGAACGCGCCGGGAATCGACATCGTGGCACGCAGCGCCTCCGCCAGCGAACCGTCCTGGAACACAAACTCTTTGCCGCTCACCAAATCCGTTGCCACGCAGCGAAACGGCACGGGCAGCGCATCGAACGAAGACAGTGCAAAATAGGGAAGGGTCTCGCGGTCTATCAGCAAGCCGATTTGATGGCCGGCATTCAGGCCGGCGGGGAGATAAAGGCCTTTGCGCAGCCCCAGCACCAGTGAATTTGGGTATGCGCGCTGATCCTGTTTTCGCAGGAAAGATAGGTCTTGGTACGGCGTGCGGTCGCGCAGAATTTCGTCCCAGTTCACCCTCTCGATCAATTTCTTCATCTCCTCCGGAGCCATTCCGGTCGCGTAGAACCCGCCCACCAAGCCGCCCATGCTCGTCCCCGCGATGTAATCCACGGGAATGTGCTGCTCCTCGAACCACTGCAACACGCCGATGTGCGCGAGCCCGAGCGCGCCTCCGCCTTCCAGCGCCACACCGATCTTCAGCCGCGGTTTTGGCGCGGCCTGAGGTTCTGGCTGTGCCGGAGCCTGCGGCTCTTGCGCCGCCACAAAGAAGGGAAGTAGGAGCAAGGGGATGACAGCGAAAGCACGGGGCATCGAGGCCTCCTCGAAAAAGGGAGCGACTGAGCCGGAGTCTAGAGTCTGTAGCAGCCAGGAATTTCCAGCAAGCGCGGGGAAATGTCGAGTTGCGAGGGTCAGAGCGTCGATTTATTTTCCTGAAGGATATTTCCGCCATCGACCACCAGCGACTGTCCCGTGATATATGACGCCTGGGGTGAAGCAAGAAAGCAAACTGCCGCCGCAACTTCCTCCGGCGTGCCCGCCCTTCCAATCGGAGTATGCAATCCGGCAATCCGCTCCGATTCTGTGGAGGAAGCCGTGGCAATCCATCCTGGCGCAACGGCGTTGATCGTGATCCCGTCGTGTGCAGTCTCCAGCGCGACCGCGCGCATCATTCCGTCCAGCGCGGCCTTTGCTGCACCGTACGCCGCCGAACCGCGATTGCTCACCAGCGGTCCGGTCACCGAGGAAACATTCACGATGCGCCCGTATTTCCGCTGCGTCATCGCCGGCAGGACCGCGCGGGTCATCAGAAACGCGGTGTGCAGCGTGATCTCAATCTGTTTCAACCAGTCCTTGTACGAAGAATTCTGCAGCGAGGTGCTCTCGATAGCTTGACCGGTCTGCGTCATTCCGGCATTGTTCACCAAAATATCGATCCGTCCGGTGCGCTGCAGCACCGCGTCAACAACTTTCTGTGCCGCGGCTTCTTGCGTCAGGTCGGCCACAAACGCGATCACGCGCTTGCCGGCCGCGTCCAACTCTCTCCCGCGTTCCTGAATCCGTTCCGTTGTCGACGTGATTGCAACGTGCGCGCCCGCGGCGTGCAGCTTCCGTGCGATCGCAAATCCGATTCCTTCCGCGCCTCCCGCGCCAGTGACAATTGCTGTCTGTCCGTCCAGGTTCATAGCCCTCGGACGCTACAGCACTCCGTCTCTAGTTGTCCAGGTGCACGCCAGGTTTGATGGTGCCTTTCGCGCGGGCGATCTCCAGCAACTCCGGATAAAACTGCACGAACGAATGCTCCGCAGCGGCGTTTTGGTCGTGACATTTCCAGCAGTCATTCTTGCTCGGCGTGATCGCGCTCGCGGTTTTTCCCATGGCATCGAAATTGAAGTACGCCCACTTATCCGCGAACCGCGCTTCGTCCTTGACTTCGACGTCCAG
>WNEZ01006584.1_pt1 | contig 10202 bp, 9 predicted proteins | sample 5400521 | NCBI WGS metagenome assembly WNEZ01 (sample SAMN13153339, study PRJNA577476) | soil metagenome | isolation source: 120 cm saprolite under Douglas fir tree site 2 hole 1 replicate 1 | place: USA:California | collected 2015-04-18
TCGAGCGACTACCGGTGACGATCGAGCTCACGTCGTTGGCCGTGGGCTTCGCGCTGGTGCTCGGTATCCCAGCCGGGATCCTCTCGGCGACCCGCCGGGGCTACGCGATCGACAACGTCACCCGCGTGGGCACGCTGCTGGGTCTCTCCGTCCCGGTGTTCTGGCAGGGCACGATGCTCATCCTGTTCTTCTCGATCTACCTGCGCTGGATGCCGCCGGTCATGTGGGTCGACTTTTTCACAGACCCGCGGCGTAACCTCACCATCATGGTGCTGCCGGCGCTATGTCTGGGCACCGCCAGCGCGGCCAATATCGCGCGGACCACCCGGGCCGGCATGCTCGACGTGCTGCGCTCGGAGTACATCCGCACGGCGGCGGCCAAGGGGCTGACCGACCGCGTGGTCATCCTCAAGCACGCGCTCAAGAACGCGCTGATTCCGATCGTGACGGTAGCCGGTTTGCAGATGGGCATCCTGCTCGGCGGTGCTGTCGTCGTGGAGGAGGTGTTCACGCTGCCCGGCATCGGGCGACTGGTGCTGTGGGCGATCTACCAGCGCGATTACCCGCTGACCCAGTCGACCATCCTGTTCATCGCCGTAATGTTCATGACCATCAACCTGGCCGTGGACGTGCTGTACGGGTATCTCGATCCCCGGATTCGTTACAGCGCGTAGCGGAAGACCCCATTCGAGGAGACGTCATGCGAGCCTCGGTACTGTTCGAGCAAGGCAAGCCGCTCTCGGTCGAAGAACATCACGAACAGCTCCACCACGACCATCTGGACGATGTACTTCCACTCACGCTTCTTCACGGCGTCCATCAAGGTCTGCACGCACGCGAAGCTACCCATGACGAGCAGCAGCAGGCAGAAGTACAGGATGGGGCCCGTGTAGCGCGCCGTCGACTCGCCACCGACGAGGTCGGCGAGGAGCTCGGTCACGGTCGGCATAAGCGTGTAGCTGAAGATGGCGGCTTCGAGCGCGCACCAGAAGGTGAGCATCACGAACGCGACCCAGGGCACGCCGGGCCGGAAGTAGGCCTCCGTCATCCGGCCCGTCATCGTGAAAGGCAAGCTGCGTGCACCAGACCGCGGCGACGGCGAGCAGCGCCGGGAAGACCAGGAAGATGTATTTCAAGGTGACGAGCCACCACGGACCAGGAGCGAAGAAGAAGTCCCACAGCGTGTGCTGCAGGGCCGGGGCTGATTTGGCGACGATGACCACCTTTCGCCGGTGGGCTGTTTGGGCAACGGCGAGCGAAAGTGACACGACCGTGCAGGCACCAAACGTCGAATTGCACCCAGAGGGCTACCGAAACCGAAAGGGGCTTAGCGCCGATCCTTCAGCAGCCAGTCGATGACGGCACTGCCGTCGCCCACATCCTTGTCGCTTCGTTCCATTCTTGCTGGCCGCTCGGCCGGAGCCGGGGGCTCGATTGGAGCCCGGGACTCGGCGGGAGCCCGGGACTCGACGACAGGACGCAGGCGGCTGCCAACCACTGACGGCGCGACCGGCGGCCGCCGAACGATCACCGGCGCGGGGAGCGGTCTGGCGACCGCGGGGGCGCGCCGTTCCACGGTTGAGTCGTCCTTGACGGCGCGGGATTCGGGGCGCGCCGGAGTCTGTTCGCGAGTGGCCCATGCCGACGAAGGCACGTCGGATGGCGGTATAGCGTCCCGGTCGACCGGAACGGCTGTGACCGGGGGCGGCGTGACTCGGTCGTGGAAGCGGGAGACAATTCGGTCAAACCCCGCGACCCAGACGACCGCGGCGATGATGCCTGCTGTCACGGCGGCGGCCGTAATGCGGAGGGTGAAGGGTAGCCGGCGCTGGCGCACTCGTCGGCGGGGGTTGCCCCGGGCCTTCACGGAACGCGGGCGTGACTCCGGCTCGGGGAGCACAGTCGTCGCGCCCCAGATGTCGTTCACCATCACACTGATGTCTGGGTAGCGACGCTCGGGTCGTGCATCGAGTGCCGTCGTGATGATCCGCTCGATAGCCGGCGACAGGGGCGGCGGCGCAGTGAGGGCGCCGGGAGTTTGGCCTGTCCTGCCTGCGGTCAACAGCTCCCGCAGCAGCATTCCCAGCGCATATACGTCGGTCGTCTCGGTCGTCTCTCCGAGCTGGATCTGTTCGGGCGCGCGATAGGCCAGCGAGAATGCGTCGCGCAGGCGAAGGCCGATCGGAGTCCGATACGCCGCGGTCAGCTCGGCGCCGACGAGCCTGATGCGTTCGCCGTCCGTGACCATGAGCACCGACTCGGGTCCGAGGTGGCCGTGAAGAAGCCGATTGTGATGAAGCGCCTCGAGCGCCTCGCCGACACGGATGGCGACGCGCAGCGCGGTGGGCACAACGAGCGCACCGCCCGCATCGAGGACTTCACGGAGGGTGGCGCCCTCGGCCCACTCGAGCGCGACGAAGAACTGGCCGGTGTCCGTCACGTCAAATTCGTGTACCCGCTGCACGCCACGGAGAACGTGGGCAGCTACAGCGAGCGCGCGGGCCTGCTTCCGCACCGCGGCCACGAATGCCGCGTCATGGGCAAACTCGTCCCGCAGTACCTTCAGCGCGATCGATCGGCCATTACGGATGTCCTCGGCGGTATAGAGGACCACGTCGCGGCTCACCGAAGAGACGGCGTTGACCCGGTAGCGGGCCTTGATAACCGAACCAGCAAGGCCCAGGCTGAATTCTGGTGCCGCCGCCGATTGTCGGGCAGCGCCCGCTGCCGCGCCGCTAGTCATCCAGAATGCTCTTGATGGCGTTCAGGACTGGCTTCTCCCCGCATCGGTCCCGAGACCCACAACGAAACCCAGGCATGTCGGGCTGCACGATGCAGAACCGGCTGGCCGGACGGTGATAGACGGCGAAGGTGTTCTCGCTTCCGGTCATGATGCCGACGGCGACGCCGCGGCCGTTAGGATAGAGAGCAGGATCGGTGCGAGGAAGGCGATCCAGAATCTCGTGCTCATACGTCCTCTCGCCACTTGCGGTCAGCCGCATGAAACCACTGCCCACGGCCCGCGTCAAGAACGGAATGCGGAACAGAAAAGACTTGCCGAAGTGCCAACGATGTCCTAAACCTAGGCCACCCGGGGAAGCCGGGGCCCGACAGTGCGTACCGAAGAGACGTTGACCGCAGGAGCTCCCGAGATGCAGAAGCTCGTTGAAATGGCGCGCCGCACACTCGATATCGATCAGAAGGCGGCCGACGCAGCCCGTCACGACAATCCCAAGACGCTGAGCGCCTCGCTCGATGTCACGGAATCGGAGATTTGCGCGCACTTCGTCGCCCTGGCTCGACAGCGAAGGGAAAGTTGCGACGAGAGCCTCGCCAGGCTGCAACTCGATCGCAAGGCGACGGCGGCGAAGATCGACGTCGAGCAGACACGGAATTCCTTTGCGCGCCTGTTGACACCCGTCGAACCGAGCCTCGAAAAACTTAGATCGGACCACTCGACTGCGCTCTATCAGGCCAAGGAGAACGAGGCCCGAGCCCTCAAGCATCTTCGATGGTTCCAGCAGAAGCACGGTCTACATCACCGGGCCGCGTCGTATCCACAGTCTCAGCTCTACCACTTCGCCATCGTGGCCGCGCTGGCACTCGTCGAATGGGTATCGCTCGCGGCGTTCTACGCCGAGGGCAGCGACTTCGGTCTGTTGGGCGGCGTGCTGATCGCCATGACGCTCTCGATCGTCAATGTCAGCCTGGCGATTCTGTCGGGGGGCCTTCTTCGGTACGTGAACCACCGCAGCCCCCGCCGCAAGGCGCTCGCATTGACCGCGGTCGCGTTTCTTTACACGTGCTTTCTCCTCGTGACTCTGGCCGCCGCACACTATCGCGTTGCCACCAACGACAGCGCGCAGTCGCAACCGGGCGTGTCGGCGCAAAGCCCGAATCCGTTGCCGCCTCACGTCGTCCCCGATCTGGATCAATGGCGAGCCGCAAGACTGGCGTGGCAACGCTTCGCCGGCAACCCGGTCGGCTTCGAGGATGTCTTTTCCTGGATTCTGGTCGTGCTCGCGATCATATTCGGCATTTTCGCCTCGTACAAGGGGTACCGGTTCGATGACCCCTACCCTGGCTATGGCGAGCTCGACCGCGAGCTCAACGCGAGACGGACGACCTACGAGGCGGCAAAAGCCGAATACTGCCGCCTGGTTGATCAGGTCTTCGATCGAATACTTCAAGAGCAGGCGCACCTGCTCTCGGACGTGAAGTCGAACATCGAATACTATCAGCAGCTCATCAGCCGGAGCGATGACCAGCGTCGAACATTCGTTCACGATGCCGCCGAAATCCAGGACGCGTGCAACATTGTGCTGAAGCGTTACCGCCAGACCAACGTGCGCGTCCGCGTGTCCCCCGCCCCGTTCTATTTCAACAACAGGTTCACGTTCGATGGCCAGCTCATCAGGCCACCCGAGGCCATCTCGGAGAGCGACGAGCGACTGTCCCGGTCCTATGAGAGCGCCATGAAGGATTTCAGCGACATCGCCCGGCAGAACGACGCGGCGGTCCAGAACCTCCGCACCGCCGAAATACGACGCCGCGACTATTACTTCAACAAGCTCGACCGAGACGTCCGGGAAAGGCTCATTCGCGAGGCGTGGGAAATCAAGAGCTGACGCCGTGCCGTTGAGCAGCCTGGATCGGCGGGGCATCTTGATTCTGAGCGGCATCGGCGGCTTCGCGGTCGTATTGCTGGCGACCGTGGTCGGTGTCACGTGGAGCCGGCCCATCATCGGGCCGGATAACTGCGTCTACCGCGACAAGCGATTCCTCGGCCGCGCGCCGACGGACCAAACCGTGATTCTCGTCGATCAGTCGGAGGCCCTGACGGAGACTCATCGGCGATTCGCCCTCAACTTCATCAAGGACTACGTCGCCGACGACGCGAAATTCGCCGTGCGCTCGCGGATCGCGTTGTTCATGTTCAGCAAGGCGACCTTCGAATCTCGCAACGGCCCGCGCCTGCGCCCGAGCTCGGACTTGTGCCGGCCGCCGTCGCATGGGAATGACCTGTACGAAAATAACCGGAAGATCACGAAGGACTTTTACCAGCGCTTTCTGGTCCCCGTGACCGCGGCGCTGGAAGAAAGTCTGACGACCGAGGTCGGCGAGCAGTCACCGATTCTCGAGACGCTGCAGCTCATTTCGCGCTCGCAGGAGATCGAAGACGGCGGCCGCAAGACCCTCATTCTCGTCTCCGACATGCTTCAGCACACCGGCGCGTTCAATCACTATGGGCCCCGTCGCAGCTACGACGAGTTTCTGCGCTCGGGATTCGCCACCGACGTGAAGGCGGATTTCAGGGACTGGAACATCATCGTCATCTATCTCCGCCGTTACCACGATCGCCAGCTGCAGCAGGCGGCGCATATCGATTTTTGGCAGCGATATTTCCACGAGTCGGGCGGAAAGATCACTCGGTGGGCCGGAGTCGACTGAGCATGGCCGGGCGCGTCGTCGCCAGTCTGCCTGCCACGTTCCTGGCCTTCATTGCCGTCGGGGTCGGCGTCATTTTGACGTTCAGCTGGTGGTATCGGCACACCCCGGGTGGGGCAACCCACTGGACCATGATCACCCTCGTCGTGGGGCTGATGGTGGTGTACGGAATCCTCCTCTGGATCAGGTCGAGGACGGAGTATGCCTCCGAAACCGATGGGGAGACATTCTACTACCTCGGCTTCATCTACACGCTCGCGACCCTGGTCGCCACGTTTGCGCCGCTGCTCAACTCGTCGGAGCGGCCGGAGAGCAGACATGTGCTGGGGTTGTTTGGTCTCGGCCTCATCACCACCTTCGTCGGCTTGGCCGGCCGCGTCGTCTTCACACAGACGTCGGCCGGGGCGCTCGCGAGCCCCGAGGACGAGACGCGACGGCTCGGGGACGCCTACACGGAAGCCGCGCGCGCCATCGAGAGGAGCACGGTTCGTATCGTGCACGCCCAGCAGCGCGCTGAGGGACACCTGAGCGAGTCGTATTCCGGCGCGGTCGAGGCGATTCGCATCCTATCGGGTCGGGTCACGCAGCAGTTCGACTCGATGAGCGCTCAGGTCTTGAAGCAGTTCGCGACGGTCATCGAGCGCGTCAGCGCCGACGCCGAATCTGCCTTCACCGAGGTCCGCAATCGCGCGGTCCGGGAGATCGATGCCGCCTCCCGCCACGCGGCGACGACTCACCACATGGCCAAGGAGCAGGTCGAGAGCCTCACCGCCACGACGGCGAGTGCGGTTCGCAATGTGACGGAACAAGTTGTTCAGGACTTCGCTCGGGTGGCGCGAGAATCGGCAACGGAGCTGACCGCGTTTTTCCGTGAAACGAACGGCAACGTCGCCGCAACCCTCCAGCAATTCGAGGCACGTCTCGGTGCGCTTCGATTACCGCCTGAGGACATCGGTGGCAAGCTCGTCGTGGTATTGACGGAGCTCACCGAGCGCGCTGACCTCCTCCGGCGGGCGACCACGATCGTGGGAGCCGCGTACAGCGAGCTCGAAGGGACCTTGGCCCACGCTGTCGAGGGTGCACGAGACGGGAGCCGGGCCTTCACCGCCCTGGCTCTCTCGGCGGACGCAGCAACATCAGCGGTGACGTCGGCGAAGACGAACGTCGAGCAATTCGCCACGCATCTGAGCCAGATCGGCGAGCTGGCGACGGGCCTCGAGAAGTTGCCGCAAGAAGCGGCGAGCATCATTGCCACGCTCAGCGACCTGCGCACGCACCTCGGCGACGCGAACCGCGCATGGGCGGAGGTGGCCGGCGTCACCGATGGAGCGAGCAAGTCGATGGCAAGAGCCGGGGCGGCGTTGTCCACGCTCGAACAGGGGACGCGGGCAGCAGAGCAGTCAGTACTCAACTGGAGCGGCGGCTTGATGAAGGCGGGGGTTGGCCTGCAGGCGTTGACCGAAATGACGGAACGCGCAGTGCGGCTTGGCAAGGACGCCGTCGCCACCCAGGCCCAACTGTCCGAGCAGATCTCCGGCCCCCTGGCGGATCAACTACGCAAACACAGTGAGGCCGCCGGCGCTCTGGCGAATCGGTTACAGGAAGACCTTCGCACGTCTGAAGAAGCCGTGAGAAAGGTCCATCATCATCTCATCGATGCCTCACGCTTCATTCTGAGCAAGGTTGAATACCGGCGGTGATCCGGAGGAACCGACTTGCCGGCAATCGCGACATCGCGCTCACGACGCTCATAGATCTTCTCGTCCAGATCATCTTCGTCTTCGCCCTGATCCTGATTTCGGTCGACGTGATGGGGAATGAGTCGCACGAGCGAGGCTGGGTGACACCCGAGGTCTGGAAAACGCTGATCAGCATCTTCGATATCGATCCCCGGAGCCTCCGTGACCCGGGCGTCCAGGCCACTGAGATCAAGGGCAAGTACGAGAAGCTGAAAGACGATCTGCTGGCCTGTGACGCAAAAATTGGCGCGTGCGACAAACAACCGGGGAGAGGTCCAGGTTACTCTCCGTGCCGAGATTCGGCTGGAGTCGAAATGATTGTGGCCGAAGCGACGATCGACCTCGACGGAAGGATTGTCGTCGCGCTGGGGCGCCACGCCGGAGAGCTCCAAGACCGGCAACCGCTCAGCGCCGATGCGATCGGCGTCCCTCTTTCCATTGAGCAGTTTGGATCACTATTCCGGTCGTGGCGGGAACACGGCCTGGCACATCACCCTCCATGTGCATTCAAGGCCGAGGTCAATTACGACGGGCGCGCCCGGGCTGGCGACTACGAGCCGGCACGCCGGGCAATCGCCAACTATTTCAGCCTGTCAGCGCCGCCGAGGCGCTTCTGAGGTCCTGACCGCGTGGCGCGGGAGACGCTCCACGATCTCGCAGGCCAGCTATCCGCGCTTCTGAGCGATATGGACGCCGCCATACGCGCGCGGTTGCAGGAGTTGGCGAGGTACGAGACCAGGAGGCGACTGGAGACAACCGAACAGAACAAGGGGCTCCGTGCCGTGGTCGTGTCCGCTCTTCGCTGGTTCACCAACTCAGCGGAGCCTCGACCGACGTTTCGGCGCGCGCGCTCTCCTCACGAGAAATCACGAAGGCACCGGCGAAGCTCTCTTTAACGCCCCCCGAACGCACCCGCTCAGGACGGCAGAATGACCGCCTTGCCCGTCGTCTGCGTGTCGAAGAGCTTGTAGGCTTCGTCCGCCTGCTCGAGCCTCCAGCGGTGCGTGAAGAGCTTCTCCACGTCCACATTCCTGTCGGCGACGAACTCGGCACACTCGGCCTGACCTTGCTTCGAGAACGTCCAGGACCCCAGCAGGGTCACCTGCCGCCGCAAGAGATCAGGGCTCACGTCCAGCGTCACCTGGCCGCGTTCACCAACGAAGCAGGCCGTGCCCCACGAGCGCACCGAGCGCACGGCCGCGGCGCGAGCGTCCGGCGACGAGGAGGCGTCCAGCGTCTTGTGCGCGCCCTCGCCATGCGTCAGGTTGCGAATCGCCGCCACCATGTCGCCTGACTTGGCGTCGATCACCTCGTGCGCGCCGAACGCCTGGGCGAGCTTGCGCCGCTCGGGCGCGACGTCGATGGCGATGACGCGTGCCCCCATGTCGACGGCAAGCTGCGTCGCCGACAAGCCCACCGGGCCCTGGCCGAAGATGGCGATCGTTTCGCCGCCCTGCAGATTGATTCGCTTCAGGGCACCCCAGGCCGTGCCCGTGCCGCAGGAGATCGCCGCGCCCGTCACGAAGGAGAGCGAGTCCGGCAGCGGCACCAGCGTCGACACCGGCACCTTCATGTACTTGGCGTGGGCGCCGTGCCCGCCCGAGCCGAAGACCACTGTGCCCGCGAGGCACATCTGCGTCCACCCCGCCCGGCAATGCTTGCAGTTGCCACAGCCGTCGTAGTGGTGGTCCATCACTCGCTGGCCGACCCGGGCCTCCTTCTCGGTGACACCGGCGCCCACCGCTGCGACGATGCCGCAGGGCTCGTGGCCGGCGATCATCCCGGCCTCCCGCTTGATGCCGCCGGTCACCGCCCCGGCCGGTTGGGCCGAGGCGCGATAGTTGTGCAGGTCGCTGCCGCACATGCCCGATGCCTTGATCTCGAGGATGACGTCTCTGGGGCCTGGTGTCGGATCGGGAAACTCTCTGAGCTCTAACTTTCGATCTCCGAGAAACACGACGCCTTTCATGGTTTCCTCCGGTGCACTATCCTCGTGCTTCCCCGCGATTCTGTCCACCCCAGTCCAACGCTCGGATTCCTTGACCGCCCTGGGCCACCGGACTACCCTCTTGCCGCCGGTCTGACCTGTCCAGACCCGCTCGCTGAATGGCACCCAACGACGACTCCGGAGGATCGCCATGACGGTTTATGAAATGCGGACCTACACGCTTCACGTCGGCAAGATGGCCGAGGCAGTCAAGCTGTATACCGAGTTCGGCTACCCGGCGCTCCAGAAAGGCGGCCAGGACAAGAAGTTGATCGGCTATTTCCAAGCCGACACGGGCACGATCAATCAACTCGTCCATCTGTGGAAGTTCGACGACGATGCCGACCGTCGCGCGCACTGGGCTTCGGTATTTGCCAACAAGGATTTCGTCGAGGGCTTTGCCGTGAAATTCCGTCCGTTGCTCGCTTCCCAGGAGGTCAAGCTGCTGACCGCGGCCCCGTGGGGACCGCATCCCTGAAAGAGGGACTCGATCTCGGGCTGGGTCATCAGAGCTCCCCTCTCGCCGAAAGCGTCGCGTCTTCAGCGCTCGTCCTGGCCGCGGCCTCGGCGAGCAGCGTGTACTTGGCCAGCGTGCGCTCGGCGAGCGCGGTGGGCCAGCGGTGATCGTCCACGATTCTCAGGAACTCGTCGAGGACCCGGGCGAAGTGTGTCTCGTGGCCCCCGTCGAGCGGGGGCGGCGCGGTCACCTCGTACGTTTCCGGGCCGGCGGGCACGACGTCGACGCCGGGGATCTCCGCCTGCCACGCCGTGACCGTGTCGCGCAGCGCGCGCGCGACCCCGGCGGCATCGGTGCGGGGCTCGAGGAACACTCTGCGGCGGTGGCCCGTGCGGGCGCTCTGCTCCAGGCGGATGTCGGCGCGAGTCCCGTGAGCGATGCTGTGGGAGGCGTCTCCCCCACCCGGCAACGGCAAGAGGTTCCAGCGCGTCGCGGCGCTCGCGGTGACGCGACCGATCCGGTACACGAGCTCGGCGTTGCATCGATAGCTCAGCGCGTCGCCGTCGACGAA
>WNEZ01039926.1_pt1 | contig 10201 bp, 10 predicted proteins | sample 5400521 | NCBI WGS metagenome assembly WNEZ01 (sample SAMN13153339, study PRJNA577476) | soil metagenome | isolation source: 120 cm saprolite under Douglas fir tree site 2 hole 1 replicate 1 | place: USA:California | collected 2015-04-18
TAGATTCGTGCGGCAAAGGCTGGAGCGTGCTGGCTTGAGTCGTATTTTTGAGGTTGCCTCAATCGGTGACGTGATGGCCCTCTTTGATTCTGGCAAAGGCCGCTACGTGATGGCTTCATAGCCTTCGCCCGGGCAGTGTCACGTTTCGTGCGTCGCCCAGTGTGGGATACCATGCTGGCAGCCCTTCGAGTGGGCATTCTCTAATAGTGCGTTGCGTCTCAAGGTCGGTTTTACAAAACCATAGCCACCACTTCAACCGCCCCAACTGCAACCCAGCATATCGCTCTCCCACGCTCCCCGGCTAACCAATATCCGCTAGCTGCACTGAAGCAAAGGACTGCGCTTGACCATCCACTTGCCCACGCGGCAGGCTTGCTTAGCATTTCCACGAGTTTCATTGGATCATGCTACTAGCCCTGCGATGCCCCAATCGTGGACTGAGCTTCGCCTGCCACCTTTTGTTTCAGGGCGCTGCGGGGGAAGCGCACCAAGCACATGGGCGAGCGCCGGGGATGCAGGATGCGCCTTTTTGTATGCGTCCTCGCGGTTGACACTTGCGTGTGGACGACCGTGGTTGATAGGTTGCGGTGACAGAAGCCTTCGCTTTTTAGAAGGGCACCAGCTTGTGCGGGCGCTTAGAGGGGCTGACTGTGCCTGGCGTACTTGTAATGCCTGGACAAGAGGTAGAAGATGCCGCCATGCAGACCATTGAGACACAGATATTGCTTCCCTTTGAGGAAAAGAACCTACGCGGCGGCTACCGTGATTATTTCGTCGCAAAACGAACCAACTACTTCGCGACCATCCACACATTTGCTCGGCTGTGGAACTGCTACCTTGGCCTAGATGAAATTTGGGAAAGGGAGTTCTCTGACTTGCAGCGCATTACTCAGCCGGGGCAAGCTCTGCCAATCAAGCTATTCTCGAACTGCCATGCACAGTTTCGCATTGCTTTCGAGCTTGGCTTTTCCACCTGCATCGGGGAAGCGTGGAACATTGTTCGTAGTTCAATCGAGACAGCGGTTCAGGCCCACAAGATATGGCGAGAGCCAAAACTCGCTTTAGTGTGGGCTAAGAAAGGTGATGGCCCGCAGGAGCAAAAGGCTTACCAAGCTGCGTTTGAGTCTCACAAAAAAGAATCCTTGTTTCCCGTGGAGCACGGGCTGCGGGAGCTTTACACCTACTACGGCGATTACTCAGAACTATTGAGTTCCGTATAATATACTGACGCATCCCGGCATTCCGTGCTATGGTGTGGGGCATGGGATTCCCAGCAGGAGTACGGAGAGACTTTGAAGCACTGGAGCGACGACGCATGCAAGCGGCCCGCTGGCTGGCGAAAAGGGGCTGAGGCAGTCAGAAGTAGCCCGGCAGGTGGGCGCGCATCGCCAGTCGGTGAGTCAGTGGGCGGCCGAGCTGCGAGAGAACGGACGCCAGGGGCTGAAGCGAGCCGGTCGCGCGGGCCGTAAGCCACGACTTAGTGCGGAGGACATAAAGAAGATTGAACGCGGGCTCAAGCGTGGGCCGGAGGACCTCGGCTATGAGAGTAGCCTGTGGACCGCGAACCGTGTGGCCCATCTGATCGAGCACGAATGTGAGGTTCGTTATCACCCTGGGCACGTGTGGAGGATCTTGCGGCAGCTGGGTTGGAGCTGCCAGCGTCCGGTAGGACGCGCGCTGGAGCGGGATGAGAAGGCGATCCGGCGATGGAAGAAGCAACGCTGGCCAGAGATTAAAAAAAAGCCCGAAAAGAGGGCCGGATCATCGTCTTCATCGACGAAAGCGGATTAAGCGAGAGACCGCATCGCTGTCGCACTTGGGCTCCGCGGGGGCAAACGCCGCTGTTGCAGTACCACTTTAACTGGAAAACGTTATCGGCCATGGCGGGTGTGACCTGGTGGAACTTTTACTTCCGTCTCTTTCCCGGTACCATCCGCAGTCCACAGGTGGTGGAGTTCCTACGACATCTCTTACGTCATCTCCGCTGCAAGCTGCTGGTGGTCTGGGACGGGTTGCGCAGCCACCGGAGTGCCTTGGTATGGGATTTCGTACGCCAACAGAAGGGGTGGCTGTGGCTGGAATTTCTCCCCGCGTATGCCCCGGAACTGAACCCCGTGGAGTATCTATGGTCGCATTGGAAGCAGCATGAGCTGCCTAACTTCTGCCCGCAAACGTTCTGGCAACTGAGCCGTTATGCCCGTCAGGCGCTGCGCCGCATGCGCCGGCGGCCGACTTTGGTAACTGCCTTTTGGCAGCAAGCGGAGCTGTTTTAGTGTCCGTATATTATGTGATCCTCAATAGCGCAGGCCGAAATAACGTTCGGAGGCCCCCATGGCGAACCCTTTGCGCGGCACGAACTTGACGTAGAGAAAGCCGAAGAGCAATCCACCGAGATGAGCAACGTAGGCGATGGCCCCGCCGCGGCCGGGGGCGGCAGCGTTGATAGCGCTGATCAGCTCTATAAAACCAATTCCGGCCACGAAGTATTTGGCTCGGATCGAAAACGGAAACGGAAACAGCATGATCTCCTGATCACCGTAGATCATCCCAAAGGCCATCAATATTCCGAAGATCGCCCCCGAGGCACCGACAGTACTGGTGGTGGGCCGTATCCCGCCCAAGCTTGTATAGGAAATTGCAATGGTCGTCAGCGCCGCGCCCACAACGCAAAAGAAATAGAATTCCAGGAACTTCTTCCTGCCCCAAGCCGTTTCGAGTTGGGCGCCAAACATCCACAGCCATAGCATGTTGAAAACGATGTGGAAAATCCCTACGTGGAGGAAGGAGTAGGTGACCAGTTGCCATAGCCAACCATGCACGACCAGTTGGGGCGTGAGGGCTAGTACGGCACCGACAACCTCCGCCAAGCTCGGAGCGAGCGCCTGCAGCAGAGTTGTGCACAGAAACACTCCGGCATTGACGAGGATGAGCCACTTCACTGCTTTGGTGAAGGGAGGAAAACTCAGCGTTAGGGTGCGTCCGCGGTACATGAAGGATCGCTCGTTGGTGGCCAGTCCTCGGTCGTCAGTCGATGTGTGGCCGACGCATGGCCTGCTCAAATCGGAACCTGTGTGAGCAATTTTATCAGGTCACCAGACGCAGCAAGCTGCGTCTCTACTGCAGTTTCACTCTCGCGTCATCGTGTTCCCATATCGGGCTGGCATGAAGCCGGCCAACGCCGCTGTCACCAGCAGCATCCCAAGGGTCACCAGGAAAATAGACTTGCTTTGGTGCAAGGCGGTATGTTGCAGGATAGTCGCCAGCGACCATCCAAGCTCAAAGCCGTTTTTCCACTGGGGTACTGGCCCCGGGCCCCTTGACCTTAGCCCGAGGAGAAACTAAATATTAACAAGGGAATCCTAAATCGGACGGAGGCAATTATGGTTTATTGTCCTGAATGCGAAACCGACCTCGACCTGGAAGAGGACGAGGTCGATGAAGGAGAAGTGGTCTCCTGCCCAGAGTGTGGGTCAGATTTCGAAGTGATCACGGTGAATCCGATCGAGCTGAAGCCGGTAGACGAAGAGGAATACGCCGAGGAAGAAGAAGAAAGCGAGGACGGTGACTTTTCCTAGGAGTCGCTTCTCGTTCCGCGTCGCCCCGAAGTTCCTCCCCATCCGTGGTCATCGCCTTCCCCTCCTTGCCTTACTCGTGCTTGGATTGAACCTGGGCAGGGCGGTCCCTGCGCGCCCGGGAGGATTGGCGAGCGAGAATAAACAGGAGAAGCCGTACGCGCTGATCTTCGGCACAGTATGGGGCCCTGACAATCGGCCACTTTACGGAGTAAGAGTGAAAATACGTCGCGGCGGGGAGAAGAAAGCAAGGTGGGAGCTATACTCCGATCATAATGGCGAATTCGCTCAGCGAGTTCCCGCCGGGAAGATGGACTACGTCGTGTGGGCCGACCTGAAGGGCTATAAAGCCCATGATGGCAGGAAGTTACGGACTGGTTCCGAAGTAACCGTGCACATTGAGAATGGCGAGCGCGCCGATATCGGCTTGCATCTAACTGAGTAGATTAAGCTCAGGTTAGGTAGGGAGAAACGGATGAGGAAGGACCTATGAAGAAGACCTGTGTAGCGGCTGTGATGCTGCTTCTGGTCAGTCTCGCCTTCGCGAGCCCCTACGCGGAGAAAGCTGCCTCGGGACGCTTAGTCAGCGGCGAGGTGATGGACCGTGACAGCAACCCGCTGCCGAATGCAGTCGTCTACTTGACCAATACCCGCACTCGTGCGGTAAAGACTTACATTGTCGGCCCGGACGGCGGATACCGCTTTCCTGCGCTCTCGCCCAACATCGACTACGAAATCTATGCACAGTTCAACGGCCGCAAGAGTGACACGAAAACTGTGAGCCAGTTCGATAACCGCCCGCAGGTGTCCATCAATCTGAAAGTGGATACGAAGTGAAGCTGCCTGGCTGAGCATTCCGAGGCTCAGCGAGGGATCTCGGGAATATACATGCATCTGGCTTAAGTCTGCGGCTGAAATCTCTTCCTAGCGTTTGCGCGAAATAAATAAGGCCGCCATCTCAGGCGGCCTTATTTCGATTCGGGCTGAGCCGGGTAAATCCGTGGCTAAAAGTCTTGCGTGCGAGAGTGCCCGCGTCCCACGCACTCAACCCTGATCATTCCCGGCGCGCTTCCAGGACATCAACTCACCGATGGTCGAGCCGGTGCTCGAGACCGGGTGCTTGTAAGACTCCACTTCGGAGCGCGAGGCTTCTTCGCCGACAGCACGGATGCTGAGTCCAACTTTCTTCTCTTCCGGATTCATCTTGATGATCTTGAAGTCGAACTCCTGGCCAGGCTCGAGGTGAGCAGGCTGGCCGTTGGCGTCCACGGCTTCGGAATTGTGACATAAACCCTCAACGCCCTCGGCAATTTCAACGAACGCGCCAAACGTGGCCACACGCAGCACTTTGCCTTTAATGATGTGGCCGACGTGGTGCTGTCCGAAGAACGTCTCCCAAATGTCAGGCTGGAGCTGCTTCACGCCAAGTGACAGGCGCCGCTTGTCCGGCTCAATAGCCAGCACGATGGCCTTCACCCGGTCGCCCTTCTTCAACACCTCGGACGGATGCTTCACCCGCTTGGTCCAGCTCAGGTTGCTCACGTGCACCAACCCATCAATGCCATCTTCGATTTCGATGAAGGCGCCGAACTCGGTCAGATTGCGCACCCGGCCTTCAACGGTGGTGCCCACGGGAAATTTGTCGTGCAGCGAATCCCAGGGATTGGGCGCAAGCTGTCGCATGCCCAGCGAAATACGTCGCTCCTGCGGGTTGACGTTAAGCACTACGCAGTCCACGTGATCGCCCACGCTGACGAGCTTGGAGGGATGCTTCATACGCTTGGACCAGGTCATCTCGCTCACGTGTACTAATCCCTCGATGCCTTGCTCCAACTCAACGAAAGCACCGTAGTCGGTGACGCTGATGACTCGACCGCTCACGTGCGCGCCCACCGGATAGCGGTGAGTCGCATCGAGCCACGGGTCGGGGGTGAGCTGCTTAAAGCCGAGTGAAACGCGCTGTTTTTCTTTATCGAATTTAAGGACCTTTACCTGGATCTGGTCGCCAACGTTCACCAGATCGCGGGGGTGCGTGAGGCGGCCCCAGGACATGTCCGTGATATGCAGCAGGCCATCGATTCCGCCCAAATCCACAAACGCGCCATACTCGGTCAGATTCTTGACCACGCCGGTCAGGACCGAGCTCTCTTCCAGGTGCTCCAAAGTCTTCGACTTTCTAGACTGCTGTTCCTCTTCCAGAACCTGCTTGCGCGAGACCACAATGTTGCCGCGCTTCTTGTTCAGCTTGATGACGGCAACTTCCAGCGTCTGACCCTTCATACCGTCCAGATTACGTACCGGACGGAGGTCAACCTGCGAGCCGGGCAGGAAGGCGCGCGCTCCGAGGATGTCTACGGTGAGCCCGCCCTTGATGCGGTCGACGACCACAGCCTGGATAGGCCTCTTCTCGTTGTAGGCGCCCTCAACCTCATCCCACGCGCGCAGCCGCTGTGCCTTCTGGTGGGAAAGGTTGATGTAGCCCTCTTCGGTCTCGCCCTTCTCGCGCATCACGTCGATTTCATCGCCGGGCTGGACCCTGGGCTTGCCTTCGTGGTCGAGCACTTCGGCCAAAGGCAGCATGCCTTCGGACTTCGCGCCAATGTCAATTACAACGTGAGTGGGAGTGAGCTTCAGCACCGTGCCTTTGAGGACGCGGTCCTCACCAGCCTGCTGCTCTTCTACTTCGGTGGTGAACGTTTCAAGGGCTGACGCAAAATCTTCGGTGGAAGTGCTCATAGGTTGTGGTTTTTCGTCTTGGGCTGGCTGCGTAGGGTGCGTAGGGTCCACACGGTTGGCCGAGCCCACATCCGAGGCCGCACTCTGCTCGTTTTCAGACTGAACGGAGATGGCGGAATCAAGGTGGGTGGCGGTGGTATCGGTGCGATGGATGCGGGCTGATTGGCGGACTGCTGGCGTGAGTCTTGGGTTGTGATGGGCCCGTCCTGGCGAACGGACTTGGACAATCCCAGCGGTCGGACGTGCTCAAGCGATCCCGCGTCCAAAGGGAACCCTTCGACTATAGCAACCGCTTGCAAAGAGTGTCAAACCCCCAAAATCAGAAGCAAGGATGAGGCATTCAGATTCCCACAGTTTGTCGGAAATCGCTTAACTAGGAATCGTTTCTCGAACGGTCAGCAGACTCTGCTGGCCCCGGCTACGCATACGCATGTGCTATGTGCTGTTCCAGAAATCCGCGCTCATCTGCTAACCTGCTCTGCCATGGACTACTTGTGGACCCCGTGGCGCTACGCCTACGTCACCGGCGGAGCAAAAACCCCGGGCTGCATTTTTTGCGATGCTCCCAACGAAGGCGATGATGAAAAAGTACACATCGTACACCGTGGTCAGCACTGCTACATCATTCTCAACACATTTCCCTACACACCCGGCCACGTCATGATCGTGCCCTATGACCATCTCGATGAATTACACAAATTGAAGCCATATGCCGCCCATGAACTTGTGGACCTTTCGCAAAAAATGGAGATCGTGCTGCGCGAACTCTACCATCCAGATGGCGTGAACCTGGGGATGAACATCGGAAAGGCCGCCGGCGCGGGAGTGGAGGGACATGTCCACATGCACGTCCTGCCACGCTGGGTGGCGGACGCAAACTTTGTGTCTGTAGTGGGGGAAACACGAGTCTTGCCAGAGACTCTGGAAACGACGTGGAAAAAGATAGGCGAGGGCTTTCGCCGTTAGCCGCACTCGTTGAGGTGCCTATTCCCTAAGCAGTTTTTCCATCTCTTTCTCATCGACGACCTTGACTCCCAGCTCTTTCGCTTTTTCGAGCTTTGATCCGGCATCAGCGCCTGCGACCACGTAATCTGTTTTCTTACTCACCGACGATGCCACCTTGCCCCCAGCATCTTCGATCATTTTCTTTGCTTCATCGCGGGTGTAACGCGCCAGCGTGCCCGTTAGCACAAAAGTCTTGCCGGCGAGCTTGGTTCCGCGCTGCTTCTTATTGCCGGTAAAACTGAGCCCTGCGCTCCGAAGTTGCTGCACCAATTCGCGATTTCTTCGCTCCTGGAAAAACTCAACAATGCTCTGCGCGATTCGCGGGCCTACCTCGTTTACCTCCTGCAACTCTTCCTGGCTGGCGTTCACAAGAGCATCCATCGATCCGAAGTGCTCTGCCAGAAATTCGGCCGTGCGCTCGCCCACGAAACGGATTCCGAGACCGTAGATCACACGTTGAAGCGGCAGTTTTTTGGAAGCTTCAATTTCGTTCAATACATTCTGGGCGGACTTATCGCCCATGCGTTCCAGTTGCAGCAGGTCTGCTTTCGTAATTTTGTAAATATCAGCGACGTTCTTTACCAGTCCGCGGTCGGTGAGCTGGTTTACCAGCGCGTCGCCCATGCCATCGATGTTCATAACACCCCGCGATGCAAAGTGCAGGATGGTTTCACGAAGCTTGGCGGGACAGTTAGCGTTGACGCAGCGGTGGTCGGCTTCGCCCGGTGTGCGCACTACTTTGCCGCCACATACCGGACAATTCTCCGGCATCTGGAAAGCCTTGTGCCCACGCGGATGCTCTTTGTCATCGACCACGCGTACGACTTTGGGGATCACGTCTCCGCCGCGCTCGACTTCCACCCAGTCGCCGATCTTTACTCCGAGGCGCTCGATCTCGTCCATATTGTGGAGAGTGGCACGGCTGACGGTTGTGCCACCGATGGGAACCGGCTTCAGCATGGCAACCGGCGTGAGCTTTCCGGTGCGGCCCACTTGCACGATGATGTCTTCGATTCTCGTGATACCGCCGCGTGCAGCGTACTTATAAGCAATCGCCCAACGTGGAGCTTTCCCGGTATAACCCAACTCCTCCTGTAGCGCCCTGCGGTCCCCCTTGATCACGATGCCGTCGATTTCATAAGGCAAACCGGCGCGTTTTCCCTCCCATTGCTGGATGGGATGAATGCCCAAACTTGGTCACAATTTGTGGCCAGCTTGCGATAGCGGTTTACTTTGAAACCTGCGGCCTCCAGCGCGTCCATGGTGACTGAATGCCGATCGAAATAAGTGCGGCCGTTTGTCAGCAGCGAGTAAGCAAAGAAGTCCAGCCGGCGCTGAGCCGTGATGCTGGGTTCCAGTTGGCGTACAGTACCGGCCGCGGCATTGCGCGGGTTGGCGAACTTCGACAAAGCTTGACGCTCGCGCTCCTCGTTCATCTTTTGGAAACCGGGAATCGGCATGAGCATCTCACCGCGCACCTCGAAATCCGCCGGGATGCCGGCCTTCTTCAGTTTTTCCTTCGAAACCGAAAGCGGGATCGAGCGTACCGTGCGCACGTTCAGCGTGACGTCTTCGCCCACGCTGCCGTCACCGCGCGTAATGCCGCGTTCCAATTGGGCGTCGGCGTAACGGAGTGCCATGGACATGCCGTCCAGCTTGAGCTCACACATGTATTCAACGTCCTTGCTCCCGCTGAGTTCGTGTACGCGGCGCTCCCAGGAGCGCAACTCGTCCTCGCTGTACGTGTTGTCCAGCGAAAGCATGGGCGAGGAGTGGCGCACTTTGACAAAACCCTCGCGTGGTTTCCCACCCACACGCTGGGTCGGTGAGTCGGGTGTGACCAGGTCCGGGTGCTCCGTCTCAAGCTTCTTAAGCTGTTCCATCAGCTTGTCGAACTCGGCGTCGCTGATCTCGGGATCATCGAGCACGTAATAGCGGTACTCGTGGTAGCGGACCTTTTCCCGGAGGGTTTCGATCTTTTTGTCGATGTCTTTGGTCGCAGTGGCCATGACGAAGAGATTATATTTCGTACGGGTAGCGTAAGGTTTCCGAGCTTTGCTCGGCCGGACAGACGAGGGCGTCTGTCCCTACGTGACCGTTGTCAGCTCGATCACTGTGCGGGTACCTGGACAACTAACGAAAAGTTCGAGGTGAGCGAGATGATGCCCAAAGGCGGGACGGACAGCAGCACCGCCGGATCAAGCGTGGCCCAGGAGAACTGTAGTTGGTCGAAGACTAACCATTCGCACGGCGGCTTGAGTGCATTCACAAAATGGGCTGGTGGATTTCACCAGCCCACATCAAGTCAATCACAACCTACACCAGATCTTCCGTTTTGAGTTGCGGGCCAGTCCCTTTCCACGAATTGCGGAACTCCTTCTCCACGAATCCCGCGTCATAATTACGGCCCTGCGCTTTGAGTGCTTGTTGCAGTCCGAAGAGCGAACGCGGATTGCGGGGATTATGGTCCAGATCCTCGCGAAACACCTTCTCTGCTCCAGCCGCGTCATTGTTCATGAGCAACGCCGCGCCCAGCGATTCTCGGACGGGGAAATACCAGTCAGGCGGCTCGCCATAGTTGAGGCTGTCCTGCACGGTTACGCCGTCCCGCAGTTTCGCAATCGCGGTGTTCGTGTCGTGGCGCGCCATAGCGATTTTGGCGCCCAGAACATCGCCCGCGATCTGCAGAATGTCTTTTGTTTTATTGTTCCAGGGAGGGGCAAAGATCGCGTCCGCAGGAGTGGCATTCTTTGCATCCACAATGATCTTGTGTTCTTTCTCTGCCTCGTCCGGCTTGCCGCTTCCGGCGAGCGCCATACCGCGCGCGTAATGCCAGAAGATAGTAGCGGTTTTAAGGTTCGCATCCGGCTGGGGGCTCTTGAGAACGT
>WNEZ01006588.1_pt1 | contig 10200 bp, 10 predicted proteins | sample 5400521 | NCBI WGS metagenome assembly WNEZ01 (sample SAMN13153339, study PRJNA577476) | soil metagenome | isolation source: 120 cm saprolite under Douglas fir tree site 2 hole 1 replicate 1 | place: USA:California | collected 2015-04-18
ATCTCGAAAGCCCGTTGTTTCTCTCGAAGCTCGTGCTTGAGGACGACGGTGAAGGAGACGATTCGGGAAGAGAAGAAGCGGATCGAAATTCCCCGCGCGTGGACGGTTCTCACGTGACCATGTCGATCCTCCAGAGACTTACGGCGGAAACCTATTTGCTGCACGATCCTGGCGCCGGAACGCCGCGGCGCCGCTGGCAATCCTTCCTGGCACTTCACGAGGCGGCACGCAGCGCAGCCATCGCGCGAGGCCTGGACGACGTCCAGGCGTTTCTCCCCCCGGCGATCGCTCGCGCCTTTGGCCGGCGCCTGGCCCGGCTGGGCTGGACGCAAGACCCGTGGCCGTGCTTTTCGCGGCGAATTCCGTAATTTCGGCTCAATTACACAGTTGAGTGCGGATCTCTCAGGACTGCGCCAGGGATCGGTTCTAGTAGCACAGGCTTCAGTCTGTGCGCTTTTGGTTTTCTCTGCGCCGGGCACAAATCAAAACCACACAGGCTGAAGCCTGTGCTACCGGACCCGCGCAGCGGCACACGAATCACGATTCACGACTCACGAATTCACGGAGGTGTCCCCATGGGACGCGGTGCACAAGCTCAAACGCGAGCGATGATTGACCAGCAGTTGGCACAACAGAACGCAATGAACCAGCAGATGTATTCCTCGAACGAAGCGCTCGGCTCGGCGGCCACTTCGGGCTACCAAAACTTGCTCGCAAACCCCGGGTACACGGATGCCCAAAAGTCCGCCATCACGAACCTTTCACAGTCTGCACTCTCTTCCGCGTTCAATGCGCTGGCGCAGAACGCCTCGAACCGCGCCGCACGCACGCGCAATTCAGCTGGCTATGGCGAACTGATTGACTCGCTCGCCCGCACGCAAGGCCAAGACCAAGCGAACCTCGCGCAGCAGAATCAGATCGCGTTTGGCAACGCGGCGCGCTCTGACACGCTCTCCGGGCTGCGCGGTCTTTCCGGTCTCTACGGCACCGACTCGTCCCTGCTTGGCCGCGCCCTTGGCATTCCCGCTTCGCTCCTCGACGCCCGCTCACGCATGTCGCAGGGTAATGGCTTCCGAATTGGGTTGGGCCCCTCCGGTTTGTCGTTCGGCTTTAACGGATAGCATTCACGTCGAAACGCCTTCTTACTCCACCCCCATGAATCCTTACTGGATCGTCGTCGGTCTCACCTCTCTTGTCCAATTCTTCATCTTTCTCCGGTGGGTGCATCGCCGCACCCGCGACGACGAAATTCGCCGCGCATTTGTACGCGACATGGCCCTCAACCACCTTCCGCACCTTTACCATGCCCTGCGGCAGATCGCCGGCCACCTGGGCATAGAACTTCGAGACCCGCCCCCTGTGCAGTTCATGGAACTGAACAGCCAGGACCGCAAGCGGTAATTCGTGAGCACGAGTCACCCTTCTGCTTCCGATTTTAAACTTTCAACTCTCAACTTTTGACTCTCAACAATCGACTCTCCCGAGTCACGGGTCACGAAAAACCCGCCCCAGGCGGGAATCACGCTCCTACATGCCTGACACTGTCCAACCAGAGACCATCGAACTCGCACGCAGCATTGCTGCTGCGCACGGCCTCGAGCCGGCGCTCGTCTGCGCCGTTATCGAGCAGGAATCCTCCTGGAATCCTTGGGCCGTGCGGTACGAGCCTGGATTTCTCTCGCGCTATGTCGCGCCGCTGTACACGGCAGGGAAGTTGAGCGCCACGGAAGCCTATACGCGAGCAATGTCCTGGGGGCTGATGCAGGTGATGGGCCAGGTCGCGCGCGAGTTTGGCTTCGCGGCCGATTCACTCCCCCAGCTTTGCGACCCCGCGACAGGCGTGGAACTCGGCTGCCGTATCCTCGCAAAACGAATGGCGCGCGCGCGCGGAGACGTAACCGCCGCGCTCCTCGCATGGAACGGTGGCACCAATCCCGATTATCCCTCTGAGGTGCTTGCCCGCACGCGAAACTACTCCTCGAAATCCGAGAAGTAGGGAAGTGCGGCGTCGATCAATCCCCTTCGCATGCAGACTCCACTTTTACGCTGAACGTCTACCCTGAGCACTGCAAGCGAAGGGCTTCAAATGAACCGTCGAGCCCTTGAAAATGCCGGTGCGGGCTCTACGCGCCGTCGCCATAGCCCGCCCGAAGGATGGCGGGCGTCGGCGACTTGGAACCCGTGAAATTATCGTCAAGATCCTTTCCGGTTGACCCTCTTCACTGAATGCAATTGTGGTTCTGTTTCCCTGGCTTCACTATGTCTCGCACACTTCACATCGTCGTTACCGCCGCCGCGCTGATAGCTATCCTGTTCATCGCTGACGCTTGGCGTTCCGCGCGCAGGGACTCAGCACAACTCACGGCAACACTTGTCTCGCAAAAAGCGTTGATCGAGCAAGCTGCAGAGCGGGAACAGCAGCGCAATGCGCAGCTCGCCGCGGCACTCGCCTCGATCGCCGCGGAGAAACGACGCGTACAAACACCCCAACAAGCGCTTGAGGCAATCCCATCCGTGCTGCCGCCTCTTCCCCTGCCACTCACGATCTTGCCTCCTGACCTCACCCAATCACTCAAACAGGGCGACATGACTCCTGCGTCGGTCGCTATCCCGCAATCCGACCTAAAACCGCTCTACGACAGTCTTCAAGACTGCCGTGCTTGCGCGCTCGAACGCGATGCGGCAAAGAAGGACCTACTCGACGAGCGGGCCCGGGTTGCCGCACTCACGCGCGAACGCGACGCAGCCGTTGCCGCGGCGCACGGAGGGAGTTTTTGGTCGCGGCTGAAGCATGCCACTAAGTGGTTCGTGATTGGCGCGGCTGCGGGAGCTGCGGCTACCACAGCAGCTCACCGTTAGGCAGTCACATTCGATGTGTTGAGTTATCTCGAGGGAAATCCTCCCGGGTTGACGATCAACGCCAAAACCAGTTGCTCGTACTCAGGGCGATGATCGCGCGAGTAGTGCCGCCGGATCAGAGGGTTCTCTTCCGCGGCCCCCTCCACATACGTACTCGTCAAGTCATAGAGCAGCACGTCGAACTCGGCTTGGAGTAACTCGCCGAAGCGCTGCTTCAGATGTAGCTCGATCTTGGTCTGGAGCGGCAGCAGGAGGTCGAGGCAACGATGCAGCCGCGTGGCGTTCATCTTACCTTTCGCGATGTGAACAGATCATCCAGGGCAGTGGCGGGATACCAGTGCTGTTCGACGGCCATCTCGCTGCCGGGATCGCATAGCCGATTGATCGCCCAGACCGCAGCCACACAAGACCACGGCACATCAGCCATCTTCGTGTCGAGATGTCCAGCGAAGAATTCCTGTAATCCCAACCGCTTCCACAACTCCAAACCGAGATAGAAGTCGCCGGATCGTCGCGTTCGTTCGACCCGAATCTTCTTCACCAAGACACGCGCTACATGCGGGTCATCGGGCACTTCCGAATCGCTCGGAAACAACTTCAGCTATGTGCTTTGGCCCTGCTCGTTGAAGACTCCCATCGTCTTCTACCAGCGAGCGCAACCGCAACCGTTCAACTCACCCAGTTAGCAGATGGTCCGCTGGCGCGGGCCATCAGGGGTGCGAAAGGCCTCCACCAGCGACCCCATGCTCCTTACCGTCTTTCTTCCGCTGGTGTTGCCGCAAAAACATGGTGCCGTGATGGTGTTAGGAGAAAAGTTGCACTCCAAGAGGTAGGTCTGCACTACAGCAGGTTTTCGACCAAGCCCAACTGAAATCAAATCAGTTCCACGGAAATAATCAGACACAAAACATCAACATCGCCATGGCGGTGACCCACTTCGGTCAATTTTAGATTGAGAAGAGCCATCGAGCGCTGCTTGCACAGCGCTTCATGAACAGTTGAGTATCAACCAAATACCCTGTCCGATCACACTTCTCCGAAACACCCCCCGAAACATACCTCTTGACAAGGTACGACTCATAAGCTATATTATGTTTACAAGTGGTGGGGAAATTCGAACTCTATGAATTGTTTCAGGAGGGATTCGTCGGGGCCTACTATTCTTCTGCCGTTTACGAAGATTGTGGGAGTGCCGGTGACGTTCAAATCGTGGCCTTCGGCTGTTGTCTGGTCGATTTCGTGGGCGGTGGCTGGATTGGCCATGCAGGTTCGGAATGTTTCCCCGTTTAGACCTAGTTGATTCGCGAAGTCTGTCATTTTTTCCCAGACATTTGAGGGCGTGATCACGTCCTGTGCGTCGAAGATGATGTCGTGAATCTTCCAGAATGACGCGGGATTCTGCTGAATGGCGCACTGGCCAGCGAGGGATGCAGTCATTGCCCAAGGGTGGATCGTGGTTAGGGGAAAGTCTTTGTAGACGAGGCGAATCTCGGGGTGTTGCGGGAGCAGGTCGCGCAGGATGCGATCTAACTGCCGGCAGGACGGGCACTCGAAGTCGGCGAATTCGATCAGGGTGATCTTGGCGTCCGTTGGGCCCATCGACGGAGAGTTGCCTGGATGGAGCTTTGAACGCGTTTCGGCCAGGGGATCGACGGACATGTCTGTCAGCTCGCCTCGGAAGATGAATTTGCCGTCCTTACTCACATAGACGATTGCCGTATCCGATTGCCCGTTCAATCCTACCGTTACCGGGACTTCCAATAGGTCAGGGATGGGGGATGGTTTTGCGGGCCCTAACTTGATTTCATATTGCGGGCCCCAGGCGTACATGTTTCTGAGGTATTTTTCGATTTTGTCTTCGAGCGAGCCTGGCTTTGCTGCTGGTGTCGACGGGGACTGCACTGAGGGTGCGGGATTCGCAGGACGAGATACGGCTGGGGCTTGTGCATTCATCTGTGCATTGGGGATGAGGGCGAAACAAAGCAAGGCCAATAGCAATGAGTGACGAAGTTTGAAGCTATAAGCGCTTTCGAGTTGTTGGCGAACAGGCTGGGAATTGAGCCGATCCGACTTGGCGGTGTGCAGAGGGCGCGCCGGCCTCTTGCCGACACGATCGGAGTTCAAGGAAGGAGCAAGGAGCCGGCGGGACGCCGGCGCTACCAAAACCTTCGCTTCGACGCGTTGGAAGTTCCTGAGAACCGAGTCACTACCCAAAATTAGAAACTTCAGTTTTCGGTCCACTCGGAGTCTCCTCTCAGGGTACAAATTTCTGAACGATTGGGAATGGGCGGCCCAAGCCGAAGGCGCGCGACGTAATCTTGAGGCCTGGGGGCGCCTGACGGCGTTTGTATTCGTTGCGGTCCACTCGGATAGCGATGGAGCGAACTAGTTCCAAGTCGTATCCATATTGGCCGGCGATTTCCTCGGGGCTGTTCACGTCTTCAATGTAAGCCTTCAGAATCCGGTCCAGGACGTCGTAGGGAGGAAGGGAATCCTGGTCTCTTTGGTTAGGGCGAAGCTCGGCGGAAGGCGGCTTCTCGATCGAAGCCGGGGGAATCAATTCCCTTTCGCGATTAATCGATTCGGCCAGCGCATAAACCATTGTTTTGGGAACGTCCGAAAGAAGAGCGAGGCCTCCGGCCATGTCGCCGTAAAGAGTGCAATACCCTACCGCCATTTCGGATTTGTTGCCGGTGCTAAGAACCATCGAACCGAATTTGTTCGACAAGGCCATCAGGAAATTTCCGCGGATTCTTGCCTGCAAATTTTCTTCCGCTACATTTTCCGGGCGACCGCGGAATGGTTCGGACAGCGCCGAGCGATAGGAGTCAAACACTTCCGAAATCGGCAACGTTAGGAACTCGATTCCCAAATTGTCAGCTAGCAGTCTGGCGTCCGTACGGCTGCCTTCGGAGGAATATGGGCCCGGCATGGAAACGCCCAGGACATTTTCGCGCCCTAGAGCGGCTACCGCGATGGCGGCCACCACGGACGAATCAATGCCGCCGCTGAGGCCTACGACAACTTTTCGAAAGCCGGATTTACATACGTAGTCACGCGTGCCGCAGATAAGAGCCTGGAGCGCGACCTCGAGCTCACTCGTGGGCTGCGGGTGCACTTCGCCCGCGCCGGTCGCGGTGTCAAAAAGGACTAAGTCTTCTTCGAAAGAGAGCGCCTGCGCGGCTATGCGGCCGTCCGGCATGATGACCAGGCTGCCGCCGTCGAATACCAGACTGTCATTGCCACCCACTTGATTGACGTAAATAACGGGGCGGGCGTGCGTCTTTGCCAGGGAACGCAGCATGTCAACGCGCAAGGAGCGTTTGTCGATCGTGTAGGGTGACCCGGAAATATTTATGAGGAGGGCGGCTCCCTTCCCTACTAGTTCGGCAACGGGATCGCGTTCGTAGAGTTGTTTGGACCAGAAATTCTTGTCGTTCCACATATCTTCGCAGATGGTGATGCCGAGTTGCTGTGCGTGGAACAAGAATGCATTTTGTGCGCGCGCGGGCTGAAAATATCGGGACTCGTCGAAAACATCGTAGGTTGGCAGCAACATTTTGTGTTGAACAAATGCAATGCGGCCGTTGTCGAGAAGCGCGGCGGCGTTGGCGGCCGCTTTTCCCGTGGACCCGTTTGCGTGTGCTGCGTAACCGACGATGGCGGGGATCGGCAGCTTCTTCGCCAGGCAGGCCAGTTCCCTCTCATTTCTCGCTATGAATTGAGGGCGCTCGATCAGATCGAGTGGCAGATAGCCGCACAAGCACAACTCGGAAAAGACAGCCAAATCGGCCCCGCGCTGCTGGGCGAGTTGGGTCAATTCCAGGATCTTGGTGGAATTCCCGGCGAAGTCGCCGACGGTGGGATTGAATTGTGCGAGCGCAATCTTCATGGGCGGCTCATAGAATACGGGGCAAGGCTACGCATTGCAATGAGCAGACGGCAGTTCGGGTGCAAGGCAAGACCGTGAGAAACCTTAATCGCGGCACTTCAGGGGTTAAAACCCCTGAAGTGAGTGCAGCCTTAATGTCGTGCCTAAAGGCACGACCCACAAATCTCGAGAGTCTTTCCGCAGGCTGTGGAGCCGCGCCCTGCAAACGTCATGATCATTATTCAGGCGGGCTCCCCTTCGGAGCTCAGAGTAAACAAGTAGAGCCCGTGACCCAAAAAAAAGGGCCTCTGCAGTTTTCGCGGAGGCTCTTCCTGGATCAATTCTTTTTGTCCTCAAATCGAGCGAACAGCGGTTTGCCCTTAAACGCTGAACGAACTGCCACAACCGCAGGTGCTCTTGACATTTGGGTTATTGAATTTGAAACCGGCGCCCTCGAGAGTCTCAACGTAGTCGACAGAGACGCCTTCGAGGTACATCTCGCTCATCTGATCCACCAGGACCTTGAGCCCGTCAAACTCATAGACGTTGTCGGTCGGGTTTTCCTGGTTCTCGAAAGCCATATGATAGCTGAAGCCGGAACACCCGCCGCCCACAACAGCAACGCGCAAGGCCACAGGCGCGGGATTCTGCTGACTCATGATTTCCTTAACCTTCGTTGTGGCTACCGGGGTAACTGTAATCATTTGAGTGTCTTCACTCCTTTTTCGCGGCGGGCTCCAAGTAGAGTCCATGTCGCGCCGTGTGCACGGCGATATATCTGACAGAAAGATTCTACCATACTCTGCGAGTGACGCATATCGTGCGTTCGGCGAATTTTCCATCGCTCACCTATTTGATGCCCCGGGATGGCAAAAGGCTCTTCAGATTAAGCGTTTACATTAAATTCACCGAGAGCACAAAAAACATCGTAGCCGGGTGCGAAGGCGCCAAAGGCGCAGTTCCCTATTCGGCAGTGGCTAGCGCACAACGCCGGAGAGAGGACTCGACGCGGACGCGTAGAGCTTCTTTGGTATGCGGCCGGCCACAAACGCCTTGCGGCCAGCTCCCACGGCGTCGCGCATGGCTTCCGCCATCAGGACGGCGTCCTGCGCTTCGGCGATTGCCGTGTTCATCAGGACGCCGTCCGCGCCCAATTCCATCGCCACGGCGGCATCAGAAGCGGTGCCAACACCAGCGTCGACGATCATCGGCACTTCGGTGATGCGTTCGCGCAAGATGCGTAAATTCGCGTGGTTCTGAATGCCCATGCCGGAGCCAATCGGCGCTCCAAGCGGCATCACGGCCGCGGCGCCCGCGTCAATCAGTTTTCGCGCGACGACGAGATCGTCATTCGTGTACGGCAAAACAACAAACCCTTCCTTCACGAGGATCTGCGTCGCGCGGATGAGTTCCTCCGTGTCGGGGAACAAAGTTTGCTGGTCGCCAATTACTTCGAGCTTCACCCAATTCGATAGTCCCGCCTCCCGCCCGAGGCGGGCCGCGCGAACTGCTTCGTCAGCGTTGTAGCATCCCGCCGTGTTCGGAAGGATAAAGATTTTTTCGCGGTCGATGTAGTCGAGCAACGATTCTTTGGTTCGGTCGGTCAAGTTGACGCGGCGCACCGCCACCGTGACCATCTCGGCGCCCGAGGCCGCGTGAGCGCGCGCCATTTCCTGCAAACTGCGATATTTTCCAGTACCGACAATCAGTCGCGAACGAAACCCGCGCCCGGCAATCACCAGTTGGTCGCTCATTTCAATTCTCCCATCTCCATTGTATCGCGCCCCCTAGCGCGAGAACAGGATTCTGAGTCAGGGTGGCAACCCGGTCTTGCTTTCTGTAGCGCCCGCCTTCAGGCGGGCATGTGCTTGCATTCACAGTGTCGGCCTGAAGGCCGACGCTACAAAAGCACTCCACGCATGAGTTGCCACGAAAACTCAATAGAGGCGATTTACAATTTCGTCGCTACCAGCCAAAGGCTACGCCCCCGCGTATAGCCCTTCGATAACTTCCGCGTACCGCTCGTCAATCACGCGCCGCTTGAGTTTGAGGGTGTACGTGAGCTGCCCGCCATCAAATGTGAAATCATGGTCGAGCAGCGCAAATCGCTTGATCGTCTCGTACTGTGCCAGAGATGAATTGATCCGCTCGACCTCCTTGCCGATGAGGTCATGAACCCAAAGATCCGCCGCAAGCTGTTTGTGCGAAGCAAACGCGCGGCCCTGCTGGCGCGCGGCGGCCTCGACATTCGCGAAATTGGGCACGATGAGCGCCGCGATGAATTTTCGTTTGTCGCCGACCAGGACCGCATTCAGGATCAAAGAGTTTGATTTTAATAAATTTTCAATCGGCTGCGGCGCGACGAATTTTCCCGCCGCGGTCTTGAACAGGTCCTTCTTGCGGTCCGTGACATACAGGTAGCCGTCGGCATCAACCCGACCGATATCGCCGGTCGCGAGCCATCCGTCTCGCGAAATCACGGCGCGCGTGTCTTCCGGTCTTTCGTAATAGCCCTGCATCACGCATGGCCCGTGCACGAAAATCTCGCCGTCCTTTGCGATGCGCACGTCGACGTGTTGAATCGGCTTCCCGACGCTCCCTACTTTGTTGGCGTTCGGGGAATTCGCGCTGACCACCGGAGAAGTTTCGGTCAAACCGTATCCCTGATAGACCGGCACGCCCACGGCCCAAAAAAATTCGGCGAGTTCAGGGGAAAGCGGGCCGCCGCCGGACATGAACGCGCGCATCCGGCCTCCCACGCCTTCGCGGATCTTGGAATACACCACGAAGTCGGCGACCTCCCAGCAGATGCGCAGTCCCGGCGACGCGTGCTCCCCGTAGGCGCGCCACTTAACGGAACGGCGAGCGACGCCGATGGCCCAATCGAACAGCCGCCGCTTTATGCCCGTGGCCTCATGGCCTTTCTGCATGATGTTGGCGTAGAGCTTCTCGAACACGCGGGGGACCGCCGCGGCAAGCGTCGGGTGAACCTCCACCAGGGCCTGCGGGAGGTCCTCCATGCGCTCCACATAGGCAACATGCACGCCACGAAACAGATAAGCATAGGCGATGACGCGTTCGTAGACATGCGAGAGCGGGAGGAAACTCACTGCTGTGTCGGCAGTCGACATCCCGAACGATTCTGCGGAAACCTCTTCGTTAGAACTTAAGTTATTGTGGGTGAGCACGACGCCTTTGGGCTCCCCCGTCGTCCCGGACGTATAAATAATCGTCGCGACCTGGTCTGAGGCCACTCGTGCCGCGCGAAGACGGTATTCAGCGATGGCTTCATCGCCGGCCGCCGCAGCCAGCGTCTCATAGCGGAGGACATCTTCTCCCAAATCCGGAGGCGCGGCGGCGCAGATGATGTGCTTTACTGACGTGAGCCGACCTCGGCATTCGAGCAGGCGGCGCGATTGCATCTCTCCCGCAACGAAGACAATCTCGGCGCCGGAATGATTCAGTATGTA
>WNEZ01013992.1_pt1 | contig 10200 bp, 6 predicted proteins | sample 5400521 | NCBI WGS metagenome assembly WNEZ01 (sample SAMN13153339, study PRJNA577476) | soil metagenome | isolation source: 120 cm saprolite under Douglas fir tree site 2 hole 1 replicate 1 | place: USA:California | collected 2015-04-18
TCGACGGCAAGAAGTTCACTCCCCAGCAGATCAGCGCGTTCGTGCTGCAGAAGCTCAAGAGGGACGCCGAGGCCTACCTGGGCGAGAAGATCACCGACGCGGTGATCACCGTCCCGGCCTACTTCAACGACGCGCAGCGGCAGGCCACCACCGAGTCCGGCAAGATCGCGGGCCTGAACGTGCTCCGCATCATCAACGAGCCCACTGCTGCCGCGCTGGCCTACCACTTGGAGAAGGAGGGCGAGGCTACCATCCTGGTCTTCGACCTGGGCGGCGGCACGTTCGACGTGTCCCTGCTGGAGGTCGGCGAGGGCGTCGTGGAGGTCAAGGCGACCAACGGCGACAACCACCTCGGTGGTGACGACTGGGACCAGCGCATCGTCGACTGGCTGGTCAAGGACTTCAAGAACGGCTACGGGATCGACCTGTCCAAGGACAAGATGGCGCTGCAGCGGCTGCGTGAGGCCGCGGAGAAGGCCAAGATCGAGCTGTCGCAGTCGATGGAGTCGCAGATCAACCTGCCCTACATCTCCCACTCCTCCGACGGCCCGCTGCACCTGGACGCCAAGCTGACCAGGGCTGAGTTCCAGCGGATGACCTCCGACCTGCTCGACCGCTGCAAGGCCCCGTTCCAGCAGGTCATCAAGGACGCCGGGATCAAGCTCGACGACCTGCACCACGTGGTGCTCGTCGGCGGGTCCACCCGGATGCCCGCGGTGGTCGACCTGGTCAAGTCGCTGACCGGCGGCAAGGAGCCGAACAAGGGCGTGAACCCGGACGAGGTCGTCGCGGTTGGCGCCTGCCTGCAGGCCGGCGTGCTCAAGGGCGAGGTCAAGGACGTCCTGCTGCTCGACGTGACCCCGCTGTCGCTGGGCATCGAGACCAAGGGCGGCATCTTCACCAAGCTGATCGAGCGGAACACGACGATCCCGACCAAGCGCTCGGAGATCTTCACCACCGCCGAGGACAACCAGCCGTCGGTGCAGATCCAGGTCTTCCAGGGCGAGCGCGAGATCGCCGCGTACAACAAGAAGCTCGGCATGTTCGAGCTGGCCGGCATCGCGCCCGCGCCCCGCGGCGTGCCGCAGATCGAGGTCACCTTCGACATCGACGCCAACGGCATCGTGAACGTGTCCGCCAAGGACCTGGGCACGGGCAAGCAGCAGTCGGTGCAGATCACCGGCGGGTCCGCGCTGCCCAAGGACGACATCGAGAAGATGGTCAGGGACGCCGAGCAGTACGCCGAGGAGGACCGCAAGCGCCGCGAGGAGGCCGAGATCCGCAATCAGGCCGACACGCTGGTCTACAGCACCGAGAAGTTCCTCGGCGAGAACGAGGACAAGGTGCCCGAGGACATCAAGTCCGAGGTGCGGGAGGCGCTCGCTGAGGTCAAGAAGGCGCTGGAGAGCAACGACACCGACGCCATCAAGTCGGCCAGCGAGAGGGCCGCGCAGGTCAGCCAGAAGATGGGCACTGCCATCTACCAGCAGGCCCAGGCGCAGCAGGCCAGCGCGCAGCCGGGCTCGGCTGACGACAGCGCGGGCACGCCCGCGGACGACGAGGTCGTCGAGGCCGAGATCGTCGACGAGGGCGAAACCCGTGAGGGCGGAGCGACCCGTGAGGGCGGAGCGCGCTGATGCCAGCATCCGAGGAGACGGGCTCCGGTCCGGTCATCCATGACCACCGGCGCATCGACCCGGTAACGGGTCAGGTTCGGGGGAAGCACGTGGCGGCAAAGCCGGCCGGCACCACAGGTGCCGGCCGGCCGGCCCAGGGGGTCGAGGCCGCCGAGCCCGCCGAGCCCGCCGAGTCGTCCGAACCCACCGGATCCCGTGACGACCAGGACTCCGAGGAAACGCAGGAGTCCCCCGAAGAGGCCGCAGAGATGGTTACAGCGCAAGCACTGAAGGACGGCAAGCAGGCCGCGGACCTCGAAGCGCAGCTCGCCGAGCGGACCGCCGACCTGCAGCGGCTGCAGGCCGAGTACGCGAACTACCGCAAGCGCGTCGACCGGGACCGGGCCGCCGTGCGCGAGCAGGCCGTGGCCGCCGCGCTGGCCGGGCTGCTGCCCGTGCTCGACGCCATCGACCAGGCGCGGGACCACGGGGAGCTATCCGGAGGTTTCAAGTCGGTCGCCGACTCCCTGCAGTCGGCGCTCGGCCGGCTTGGCCTGGTGACCTACGGAGACAAGGGCGACCCGTTCGACCCCAAGATCCACGAGGCACTGATCCATTCCTATTCATCCGACGTCGCCGAGGACACGTGCGTCGAGATCCTGCAGCCCGGCTACAAGGTCGGGGACAGGATCCTGCGGCCCGCCAGGGTCGCCGTCGCGGAACCGGCGACCGGCCCTGACGGCACCAGCAACGAGCCCGACTGGGACGCCGCCGAGGAAGATAACTAAGCCCAGCTTTCGCGGTGGGTGCCGTCGGGATCGCCCCCGCGAGCCAAAGGGGCGCGGTGCCGCCTGGACCGAGGAGCGAGGAACGAGCGACGAGGGAAGGCGGCACCTTGAAAGCGCCCCGGAGGCGAGCGGGAAGATAGGGCGAGCGGAGACTGAAAATGAGCACAAAGGACTTCCTCGAGAAGGATTACTACAAGGCCCTGGGGGTCGCCAAGACCGCTAAGCCGGCCGAGATCAAGGTGGCATACCGCAAGCTGGCCCGCAAGTACCATCCGGACGCCAACAAGGGCGACGCCTCGGCCGAGGAGCGCTTCAAGGAGATCTCCGAGGCGTACTCGGTGCTGTCCGACGAGAAGCGACGCAAGGAGTATGACGAGGCGCGCTCGCTGTTCGGCGGCGGCTTCCGGGTGCCCACCGGGCAGCGGCCCGCGCAGGGCGGTTTCGGCTTCGACCTCGGCGACATCTTCAGCGGCGCCGGGGACGCGGGTGGCCGCCTTGGCGACCTGTTCGGCGGCGTGTTCGGCGGCGGCCGGACCACCGCGCAGAACCGGCCGCGCCGCGGCGCCGACGTCGAGACCGAGACCACGCTGAGCTTCGGCGACGCGGTCGATGGCGCCACGGTGGCGCTGCGGCTTACCGGTGAGGGGCCGTGCCCCATCTGCCACGGGACGGGCGCCAAGTCCGGCACCATGCCGCGGGTCTGCCCGACGTGCAACGGAACCGGCCAGTCGAGCCGGAACCTCGGCTCGTTCGGGATCTCCGAGCCGTGCAAGGAGTGCCACGGCCGCGGCCTGGTGGTGGACGACCCGTGCCCGGAATGTTCGGGCAGCGGCCGGGCGATGAGCTCGCGCACCATCCAGACGCGGATCCCGGCCGGGGTCGCGGACGGCCAGCGGATCAAGATCGCGGGCAAGGGCGCTCCCGGCGAGCGCGGCGGCCCAGCCGGCGACCTGTACGTCCGGGTGCACGTGAAGCCGCACCCGGTGTTCGGGCGGTCCGGTGCCAACCTGACGGTGACCGTGCCGGCTACGTTCGCCGAGCTGACCCTCGGCGCGGAGGTCAAGGTGCCCTCGCACCGCGGCGCCCCGGTCACCGTGCGGATCCCGCCGGGCACCCCGAACGGGCGGACGTTCCTGGTCCGCGGCAAGGGCGTGCGCCGCAAGGACGGGACCACCGGCAACCTGCTCGTCACCGTCGAGGTGATGGTGCCGCAGAACCTGAACGGCAAGGCCCGTAGTGCCATCGAGGACCTGCGCGAGGCCACGGCAGGCCAGGACCCGCGAGAGGAACTCCTCGAGCGGGCGAAAGAAGCCTGAGAGGAGGAGATGACATGAGCAGTCCGTATGAGCTCTCTGATGACCTGCCCGTCTACGTCATCTCCGTGGCCGCCCAGCTCTCCGGCATGCACCCGCAGACGCTCCGCGCCTACGACCGGCTCGGCCTGGTATCACCGGGCCGCAGCGCGGGCCGGGGACGGCGCTACTCGATGCGGGACATCCTGGCGCTGCGCGAGATCCAGCGGCTATCGCAGGAAGAGGGCGTCAACCTCTCTGGCATCAAGCTGATCCTGGACCAGCACCGAGAGCTCGAGCAGGCACGCAGGCTCATCGCCGAGCTGCACGCCGAGCTGGCCCAGCTGCGGGTGGAGCTTGAATCCACCCGCGCCGTGGCGGCCCGGCTGGCCGAACTGCGCCGCAGCGGCAGCGACACCCGATCCGGGCTCGTACCGGTACGCAGCGCCCGGGTCGCGATCTGGGAACCGATGACTGGGCAGTCCAGCGGACTGGACAGCCCAGAGGAGATAAATAATGGATGACAAGCTAACCCACAAGAGCCAGGACGCGCTGTCCACCGCGATACGCGCGGCCGCGGCGGACGGCAGCCCGCAGGTCGACCCCCTGCACCTGCTCCTGGCGCTGGTCGAGCAGGCGGACGGCACGACCGCCCCGCTGCTCCGGGCGGTCGGCGCCGACCCGGCGCTGGTCGCCAAGCAGGCCGAGGAGCGCCTGGCCCGGCTGCCGCGCGCCCGCGGCGCCACGCTCAGCGCCCCGGACATATCCCGGCCGCTGCAGTCGGCGATCGCCACCGCCTCGGCCCGCGCCAAGCAGCTCGGTGACGAGTACATCTCGACCGAGCACCTGCTCGTCGGCCTGGCCGCCGATGGCGGCGAGGCGAAGGCCGTCCTGGCCGCGGCGGGCACCACGCCTGAGGCGCTGCTCGAGGCATTCAGCCAGATTCGCGGCAGCGCGCGGGTCACCAGCCAGGACCCGGAAGGCACCTACCAGGCGCTGGAGAAGTACGGCATCGACCTGACCAAGCAGGCCAGGGAGGGCGGGCTGGACCCGGTCATCGGCCGGGACGCCGAGATCAGGCGCGTGATCCAGGTGCTCTCCCGCCGCACCAAGAACAACCCGGTGCTGATCGGCGAGCCCGGCGTGGGCAAGACCGCGGTGGTCGAGGGCCTGGCTCAGCGGATCGTGGCTGGCGACGTCCCCGAGTCGCTGCGCGGCAAGCGCCTGATCGCGCTTGACCTCAGCGCTATGGTGGCCGGGGCCAAGTACCGCGGCGAGTTCGAGGAGCGCCTCAAGGCCGTGCTGAACGAGATCAGGCAGAGCGAAGGCCAGGTGATCACGTTCATCGACGAGCTGCACACCGTGGTCGGCGCGGGCGCCGCCGAGGGCGCGATGGACGCGGGCAACATGCTCAAGCCGATGCTCGCACGCGGCGAGCTGCGCATGGTCGGCGCCACCACGCTTGACGAGTACCGGGAGCGGATCGAGAAGGACCCGGCCCTGGAGCGCCGGTTCCAGCAGGTGCTCGTCGGGGAGCCTTCGGTCGAGGACACGATCGCGATCCTGCGCGGGCTCAAGGGCCGCTACGAGGGCCACCACCAGGTGCAGATCTCCGACGCGGCGCTGGTCGCCGCGGCCGCGCTGTCCGACCGGTACATCACCGCGCGGTTCCTCCCGGACAAGGCCATCGACCTGGTCGACGAGGCCGCCTCCAGGCTGCGGATGGAGATCGACTCCCAGCCGGTCGAGATCGACGAGCTGCGGCGCGCCGTGGACCGGCTGAAGATGGAAGAGCTCGCGCTGGCCAACCAGGAAGACGCGGCCAGCAAGGACCGGCTCGAGCGGCTGCGCGCCAACATGGCCGACCGTCAGGAGCAGCTGAACGCGCTGGTGGCCCGCTGGGAGCAGGAGAAGTCGGGCCTGAACAAGGTCGGCGAGCTGAAGAAGCGGCTGGACGACCTCGAGGGCCAGGCCGAGCGTGCCCAGCGCGACGGCGACTACGAGACCGCGTCCCGGCTCCTTTATGGCGAGATACCCGCGGTCAAGGAGCAGCTGGCCGAGGCAAGCACCGCGGCCCGTTCGGCCTCATCAGACGGAACCGGCGCGGCCAGGACCTCCGCGACGGCGCCCATGGTAAAGGAGGAGGTCGGCCCGGATGACGTGGCCGACGTCGTGTCCTCCTGGACCGGCATCCCCGCCGGGCGCCTGCTCGAGGGGGAAACCGCCAAGCTGCTCCGGATGGAGGCCGAGCTCGGCAAGCGGGTGATCGGTCAGATGCGGGCCGTGCAGGCCGTCTCCGACGCCGTCCGGCGAGCCCGGGCGGGCGTGTCCGACCCCGACCGGCCGACCGGCTCGTTCCTGTTCCTCGGGCCGACCGGCGTCGGCAAGACCGAGCTGGCCAAGGCGCTCGCCGAGTTCCTCTTTGACGACGAGCGGGCCATGATCCGGATCGACATGAGCGAGTACGGCGAGAAGCACTCGGTCGCCAGGCTGATCGGCGCGCCGCCGGGCTACGTGGGCTACGAGGAGGGCGGCCAGCTCACCGAGACGGTCCGCCGCAGGCCCTACTGCGTGGTGCTGCTCGACGAGGTGGAGAAGGCGCACCCGGAGGTCTTCGACGTCCTGCTCCAGGTGCTCGACGACGGACGGCTCACCGACGGCCAGGGCCGAACGGTGGACTTCAGGAACACCATCCTGGTGCTGACCTCGAACCTGGGGTCGCAGTTCATCGCCGACCCCGCGTTCGGCGACGAGACGGCCAAGCGGGACGCGGTGCTCGCCGCGGTCCGGGCCGCGTTCAAGCCCGAGTTCCTGAACCGGCTCGATGACGTCATCGTCTTCGACGCGCTGTCGACCAGCGAGCTCACGCAGATCGTCGACCTGCAGGTTGAGTCCCTGGCCGCGCGCCTGGCCGGCCGGCGGCTGACGCTGACCGTGACCCCCGCGGCCAGGGAATGGCTGGCCGTGACCGGATTCGACCCGGTGTACGGGGCCAGGCCGCTGCGCCGCCTCGTCCAGTCCGCCGTCGGCGACCAGCTCGCCCGGGCCCTGCTGGCGGGAGAGATCATCGACGGCGACGAGGTGACGGTCGACGTGGATGAGGCCAGGGACGCGCTCAGCGTCACGCGGGCCGAGCGGGCTGATCGCCAGAAGGTCGCGCGCTAACTCCCGAGAATGAGCCGGTTCTGCAGGCGGGATTCACACTCCCGCGGCAGGGCCGGCCTTTCTGTTGTCGAGCATCTTGTCGTAGTCGTCTTCGGGCAGGCCGAGGTCGACGCGAATCCGGTACCGCAACCGGAGCAGCAGCCGCAGCTCGTCGGGGTCGTCGCCGCGCAGGCAGGCGTCGACCCCGGCGGTGGCCCAGTCCAGCGCGCCTTCCAGATCGCCCTGCTCGGTCAGCAGTTCGGCCACCAGGTCGCAGGTACGCGGCAGAGTCTTGCCGCCGGACTCCCTCAGCTCGCGGAGCAGCGCGTCGGCGTTGGCCGCGCGGCCAAGCGCGAACATCGCGCGGGCCATCCGCGATCGCCTTACGGAACTCTTCCACCGCTGCCGCGGGGTCGTCGGCGAGCAGCCACTGCTCGCCCGCCCGCACATGCGCTTCGGCCCGGGAGATGCCGCTCGGCGTGGTTTGGACCGGCACCGTGGCCTGGACCGCCAGACGGCTCATCCGCACCGCGGCCCGCTTGTGGTTACCCGTGCGAGCCGCGTTGACCTCGATGGCGTCGAACAACTCGCCGGACAGCGCAACCACGTTGATGACCCTACCCACCGGTGCCGTGGACAATCCGGGCGTCTTTCCTTTTTACCGGCGGGTACGCTCGAGCGCGTCCCAGAAACCCCGGCGCAGCGCATGCCTTACCTCATCATGCAACAGGAAATCGATCGGCAGCGCCGAGCCCTGCAGCAGCCGGGCCTCAAGGTCCGACGGCATGCGCGGCTTCCTGGCCAGCACCGCCTCCAGCCACAGGGCCGGGGCGTCCCTGGCTACCGAACCGCCGAACTCCTGGCCCTCCTCGTGGGCGGCCTGCACGGCATCGGACAGCGAGACCCCGACCCCAGAACCCGAAGAACCCGCGTTCTGGTAGCCCGGCGTGCCCGGGACCGCGACCGGCTGCGGGCCGCTGTAGGGAGCGCTGCGGGCTGACCCCTGCCCCCCCTGGCCGCCGTGCTGACCCGACGACATCGGGGACGGCCCAGCCATCCCGGGGATTCCCATCGGCCCGGCCTGCCCCTGATTCGCCGCATTGCGCGAGGAGGGCAAGCGCCGTAGCTGACCCGGAGGGGCCTGGGCGGCTTCGGACCCGGCGGAGCCGGGTATCCCGGCGAGCCCGGACGCCACCGATCCCGCCTCCGGTGTGCCCTGCGGTCCCGGCCCCGACCCTGAACCGGGGGAGTAACCGGCTACGTCTTCGGCGGCGCGAGCACGCGCGGCCGGGTTCTGCGCCGCCGGTTCCTGGCGATCCGGCCGGGTCCGCGTGCTGGCCACGGGCGCGGCATAGATGTCAGGCCGGCCCGGGATGTCCTGCCGGGCCGGCATGTCCTGCCGGGCGGGGATGTCCTGGCGGGCGGGAATGTCCTGGCGGGCGGGAATGTCATGGCGGGCCGGAGGCTGCGCCTCGCCGTTGACCGCTGGCTGCGCCGTCCGCTCCTCACGGCCCCGGTCGTCGCGGGACCTCTCCTCCCGCGCGTCCCGCCCCTCGCGCGGCTCGCGTGCCTCGCGCACCGCCGCCCTCGGCAGCTGCAGCGCGGGCCGCTGGTACTCCGCCACGACCGGCGAGGTGTAGATGGCGGGCGGCGCGTGGTTTCCTGACCCCGCGGGCACATGCTGGTAGGACGCCGCGGCCGCCGTCGAGTGGCCGTTGGCCAGCGGCCTGGCCGCGGCGAGGTCGCCGTCCTCGTCCGCGTGGGCGGGCTCGGCTCCGGCGATCAGCTCCACGTAGGGCCGCAGATGGTCGCCGCCGATCTCGATGATGTCGTCGGACTCCTGGCGGAGCGCCCGCGAGATCGTCCAGTTCCCGTCCACCGCTATGTGCACCAGCGTGACCCGCATGCCGAGGTCCTGGACATCCGCGATGACCTGGGCCAGGTCCTCTTCGGCGCTGACCACGAGCGCGTCGCTGATCGCGTTGTTGCGTGCCAGCGTGGTCAGGTCCCGGTGAATCTCGGTTTCCACGCCCTCGCGCCGGCCAGGGCGGATTTTCGCGACGCGGAGCTTGACTCCCGGCACGTCGGCCAGCGCGTCCTGCTCGGCGGTGCGGCGGCCGTCCACCGTGGCCTCGTACCAGTAGCAGCGGAGCAGCGGCACGCCGGACCGTTCCCTGGCCAGGCTGGACAGAAGCTGCACAAGCCCCTCGTAGTCCCAGGAGACCGACTCGCCGCGGCGCGTCCCGTGCACGGCCATGGCACCATCCGCGAGCACGTAACCAGCATCGACGAACAGCGCGCAGCGATCCACGGCCCCACCGTCCTTTCCTCGGCGCAGCGGCCAGTCTTAGGCACCGATCTGGACCCGACGGCTCTAAGACTAGTGAAGTAACCTTCCCGGGGATGCCTTTCCGCGCATTCCCGCTGCCTAGAGCGTCGGTCAAGTAGTGGGGTCGGGTTTTGCCCGGGCGCCGACTGGCGGTCGTCGGGTGTGCTATTCCCCTGTTCGTAGCGGGTAGTGAAGGATTGGCTACGACCAGGAGGAGGTTCGATGCGCCCTTCTATGTGGCGGCCGCCGGTGCAGCCATCGGCGGCGGAGCAGGCGGTGATCAAGGCGGTGCGGCGGGCGAAGCTGTTCGTGTTCTTGCGGCTGCACCGGCACGAGCTGTTCGACGAGCAGTTCCAGGCCGAGCTGGCAGAAGCTTATGTGGACAGCCCGAAGGGGCAGCCGCCGGTGCCGCCCGCGCAGCTGGCGCTGGCGACGATCCTGCAGGCGTACACCGGGGTGTCCGATGATGAGGTGATCGAGGCGACGGTGATGGACCGCCGCTGGCAGCTGGTGCTGGACTGCATGGACGCCGGTCAGCCGCCGTTTGCCAAGGGCACCTTGGTGGGGTTCCGCAAACGGCTGATCGAGCAGAACCTGGACCGCCGGCTGGTCGAGCGCACGGTCGAGCTGGCCGCGCGGACCGGGGGGTTCGGGCCGCGGGCGCTGCGGGCGGCGCTGGATTCCAGCCCGCTGTGGGGAGCGGGCCGGGTGGAGGACACCTTGAACTTGATGGGACACGCCCTGCGCAAGGCCCTGGGCGTGATCGCGGCCGTGCAGGGGTGGGGGCAGGCCGCCGGGACCGCCGTGGCGGCGGCGCAGGCGGGGGTGCCGCAGCTGGCCGCCTCCAGCCTGAAGGCCGCGCTCGACCTGGACTGGGACGATCCCGCGACCGCCGGGCACGCCCTGGCCCAGGTACTGGGCTTGCTGGACCAGGTGGAGGCGTTCACCGCCGGCCAGTTCGGGGACCAGGCCGCGGCCGCCGCGGTGGCGGTGGCCCGCCAGGTCCGTGACCAGGACACAGACCTGTCCGG
>WNEZ01009553.1_pt1 | contig 10198 bp, 5 predicted proteins | sample 5400521 | NCBI WGS metagenome assembly WNEZ01 (sample SAMN13153339, study PRJNA577476) | soil metagenome | isolation source: 120 cm saprolite under Douglas fir tree site 2 hole 1 replicate 1 | place: USA:California | collected 2015-04-18
CGGCACGAAGGTTGGTTTCTCGGGGCCATCGCGGTTATACCATTCCTCCAGCCAGGGGTTGATGGTCTCGCGGCGCAGCTCCGGTAGTTGCCGGCGGTCGATGCGTTCGAGGGTGATCTGGACCGGCCGCCGCGGCATGAATACCAGCAAGTTGGCGACGAGGAATCCGACTCCCTGAAGGAGCCGTTTGCCGAGCGCGGGCGCCCTGCCCGTGAAGGCGTAGCTGAAGCTGCTGCCCCAGACGCCACGGGTGCGGACCAGGACAACGGTCGCGTCCGGCATGGCGCGCAGGATGTCAGCGGCGGCCCGCGCCGCCCCCAGCCGCTCGCTGCCGTCACGCTCGGCGTGCCCCGCGGGCCAGACGATGAAATTCTCGCCGCGCCCCAGACCCGCCACGACCTCGGCCAGGGCTTGCTCCGTCCGCTGGCGAGCCTCGCCACTGGCTTGGCGCAAATCAGGAATCCGCACCGCGCGAATCAGCCCCAGAAATGGATAGAGAAAGGGATTGAGAAACATCCCCTCCCAGAGCAGCGGCCGCGCTCGAAACCTCGGCCAGAGAAGGGTCATCATGATAATCGGATCGATATAGCCCGGGTGGTTGGGCAGAAAGAGCACGGGTCTCTCGCGAAATCCGAAATCCGAAATACCCAATCCCAATCGCTGAGTGACGAGGGGTGAGTTGTGAGTGGTCGCGCCGGTGTCTTTATTACTCACCGCTAACCCCTCACCACTCACCACATGGCATTGGATGTGATAGCGCAGCGGCAAAATCAGCCGCGCCAGCCACCAGAATCCCCAGCGAATCAGCCAGAGCACGAACACGCCTCCGCCACTCGGATTATGCTAAACAGTTCACACTGGTAGGACGGATTGAAATCCGTCCCAGCGCGATCAGAGAATTGATAAGGTTGGCGGATGGAATTTCAATCCCGTTGGGGTGCCATACTTTCGCAGCCCTAAAAATCCGGCAGTTCAGGCCTTAGATGCCGAAACTTGCCAGGGTATCCAAAAGCCGGCCGGCAATTTGAGCCGCGAAAGGCGCTTGATACTCGACACGAGTTATGGCCTGCTTCATGCGCTCGCGAGCCGCGGCCAGAAGACCCTGATTTTGTCTTTGATGTAAAGCTCGCACCAGGTGCGCCGTGCTGTCCGCCAGAGACTTGGTCTCTTCCGACGAGACCGTAGCGGAATGAAGCGCCTTTCCCAACTCCTCCACAATTTCGGCCAGCGCCTTCTGAGCCTCCGGACTTAGATGGTCGGCTTGACGAAGAAGCTGAGCAATCGATTGCAGCTTCGCTTCCAGGTTAGCATCGGCAGGCAAGTCTGGCGACGGTTGTTGCGGCATAGGCACCTCGAGTAGGGGATGGGTATTATTCTAATCACCGCGGCGCTTCCCAGGCTACTTTCCGAGGACAGTTTCTTGGATTGCGCTTTTCAGGCAGGCGCAGCAAGTTTTACACATGCACACACAGGTCCACGGAGCCGTCCACTCCTTTTTGTGCAAAAACGGCCATTCTGAGACAGAGTCCCAATCATTCAATCTCAAGATAACACGTCTAGCTGCTTGCAGCGGGGCTGTCGCCGGCCAATAATAGGGGCGATTCCTGGCCGGCTTGTGAGGCCGGGTAAAATTCCTTTTCTCGCGCACAATCGCGGCACAGTCGGTGTCTTTAACCATAGGGAGCGGGGATGGCCAAAGGCGAGCCGGGGCTGGGCGAGCGAAGGCTGTCAGCCCCTGCAGGCGAGTCGGAGGGCCAGGACCTCGAGCGGTTCCGGGATTACCTGCGACTGCTGGCGCGGCTTCAGCTCGATCCACGCTGGCAGGCAAAACTCGATCCGTCCGACATCGTCCAGCAGACATTGCTACAGGCTTACGAGGCGCGGGATCAGTTCCGCGGGCAAAGTACTGCCGAGCGGGCGGCTTGGCTGCGGCAAATCCTGGCGCGGGTGTTGGCCAACGCCGTCCGCGACCTGAGCCGGGCCAAACGGGACGCGGGCCGGGAGCGCTCCCTGGAGGCGGCTTTGTCGCAATCCTCCTCCCGCCTGGAAGCCTGGCTGGCCGCCGACCAATCGTCGCCGAGTGAATCCGTGGAACGCCACGAGCAATTGTTACTCCTGGCCGGGGCCCTGGCCCAGTTGCCCCAAGACCAGCGCGAGGCGGTGACGCTGCACCACTTGCAAGGCTGGTCCCTGGCCGAGTTGGCCAAGCACTTGGACCGCAGCGAAGCCGCCGTCGCCGGTCTCCTGCACCGCGGCTTCAAAAAGTTACGCGAGGTGCTTCATGAGTAAATCCGAAATCAGAAATTGCTGCCACGGATGAAACACAGATCAAACACGGATTGGCTTCAGTGTTTGATCCGTGTTTCATCCGTGGCTAGCCGGCATTTCGGATTTACAACGAGGTGATCCATGGCTTCGATGCCAATTGCAACCGACCAAGCAGACGAGGATCTGGAAGCAGTCCTTGCCGACTATCTGCGCGCCGCCGAGGACGGCCGGGCCCCGGAACGCATGGAGCTGCTGGCCCGCCACCCGGACCTGGCCCCCGAGTTGGCCGCGTTCTTCGCCGGCCAGGAGCGGTTCACCCGCCTGGCCGCCCCGCTGCGGGATGCGGTGTCGGCCGCTCAGCAATCCACCATCGAGGACAAGCTGGCCGAAGGCGGCCGGCTGGGCGATTTCCGTCTCCTCCGCGAGGTCGGTCGCGGAGGCATGGGCATCGTTTACGAGGCGGAGCAGATCTCGCTCGGGCGCAAAGTGGCCCTGAAGATTTTGCCCTTTGCCGGCGCGCTCGACGCCAAGCAACTTCAGCGCTTCAAAAACGAAGCGCACGCGGCCGCCCATCTCCAGCATCAGAATATCGTTCCCGTCTATTTCGTGGGCTGCGAGCGCGGCGTCCACTTCTACGCCATGCAGTTCGTGGAGGGGCAGACCTTGGCTGCTCTGATTCAAGAACTGCGGCAAGCAAGCCAGAAAACTCAATCTCCCTCTCCCCTTGGAAGCCCCCCCATAGACCCGCAACCCACTGGTCCGTATACAGCTGAACCGAAGTCGTCAGCAACAATTGGCGAGGATTCGCCGGAGGCTGAAAAAGCTGCCGCCACCGTCCAAGATCGTGACGCCTTGATCGAAACAGTCTCGGCTCCTACTCGATCCTCCATCCTCGATTCTCCATCCTCGTTCTTCCATACGGTAGCCAATCTCGGCATCCAGGCAGCCGAAGCCCTGGAACACGCGCATCAACTCGGCGTTATTCACCGCGACATCAAACCGGCCAACTTGATGGTCGAAAACTCTTCTCCTCTCGCCCCTCGGGGGAGAGGGGATGGGGGTGAGGGGGTTCGCCTGTGGATCACCGATTTTGGACTCGCCCATTGCCAGGGTGGCTGTGAGCTGACCATGAGCGGCGATCTCCTGGGCACGCTGCGCTACATGAGTCCGGAGCAGGCGCTGGCCAAGCGTGTGATCGTCGACGAGCGCACTGACATTTATTCCCTGGGTGTTACTCTGTACGAGTTGTTGACGCTGGAAGCTGCCTTTCCGGGAACCGACCGGCAGGAAGTGCTAAGGCAAATCGCTTTCGACGATCCGAAGCCGCCTCGACGCTTCAATAAAGCGATCCCAACGGAGCTGGAGACCATCATCCTTAAGGCGATGGAGAAGAATCCGGCAGACCGGTACGGCACCGCCAAGGAGTTGGCCGAAGATTTACAGCATTTCTTGGACGACAAGCCCATCCGGGCCAGACGGCCCACATTCGTGCAACGTTTCCGCAAATGGGCGCGGCGGCATCCAGGCGTAGTTAGGACGGCGATTGGAGCGTTCTTTACAGCTGTCCTAATCCTGGCGGTAAGCACCGGCCTGATCCTCTTCCAGCTGCACCGCACAGAAGTGGCGGAAAAAGATCAACGCCAGGCGCGCCTCGACGCGGAGGTCGCCGAGGAAAAGGCCACCAAGAACATGGAAAAGGCCCAAACCGAGGAGCGAGAAAAGACTCAAAAGCTTTGGCAGGAGAAACTGGCCCGGGCAGCTGCCAATCGCCTAAGCCGGCACGCCGGTCAGCGCTTCGAAAGCCTGAAGGTCTTAGCAGAAGCGGCCCAGATTGCTCGGGACTTGAAAATGCCGGAGGAGAACTTCCTTGAGCTGCGTAACGAGGCCATCGCCTGCTTGGCCATGCCCGACTTGCGCGTGGCCGAGGGGGAGAAGGCCTGGGAGGTTGGAAACGCCCAGATTGATTTTGACGGCAACCTGGAACGCTACGTCCGCGTCGATCAACAGGGGAACGTGAGCGTCCGCCGCCTGGCCGATGATGGGGAAATCTATCACTTCCCGTCTGGCATCGGACCTGCCTCCCCTCAGATCGCATCTGATGGGCGTTTCCTCGCCATGTCGGCATCCGCGACAACAGTAATCTGGAACCTGACCGGCCCTAAGCCCGCGCTTGTCCTAAGGACGGTGCTTCCGCGAGGATGCAATCTCGCCTTCACTGCTGACAGCCGGCGTCTTGCGATTTCCCGGCCGAACGGCTCTCTGCATCTTTATGAACTTCCCTCTGCCCGACTCCTCAAGGAACTTACGGTTGATCCATCGGCGAATAGCCTGGCGTTCAACCCCAAGAAGAACCAGTTAGCGGTTGGCTGCTCTTCACGACTTCAGATCATCGATCTCGACAGCGGACAGCTGACTGCCGAGTTTCCGACTACCCAATGTCCACATGGGTCGCACATGGTGTGTTGGAATCCCGACGGCAAATCCTTGGCGGCTGCATCCTGGCCTGCAGTTATCCTGATTTGGGACGTGCCCACGGGTAAGCAGATTGGCAGACTGGAGTGCAGGAAAGAAGATATCATCCTTGCCTATAGTCACCGCGGGAATTTGCTGGCCAGCACTGGCTGGGATGGTATGCTGCGGCTTTGGGACCCGCGTACCGGCCAGGAACTGGTCAGCACGCAGCTCCGGCTACCCTTCCTCCGTTTCAGCCGTGATGATCGCCTACTGGGCGCTGGCGTGCAAGGCGGCAAGCTGCGGTTTTGGGAAGTCCATGCAAACCGCGAGTACCGGACGCTGGCCTTCAGCCCAGTTTTGGACCGGGCGGGGTATGGCAGTAGCACCATTAGCGCCGACAACCGCTTAATAGCCGCCGGTATGGCGGAGGGCTTCGGACTTTGGGATCTGACGACCGGCAGCCCCCTCAGTTTTGTGCCGGCGCCAGGAGGTACGCCCCTCGTTTCGTTTGAATCATCGGGTGCGCTTCTAACCGGTGGTGACGTTCGCCGGGACTGTCCTAATTTTGGTCTCTTTCGGTGGCCGGTGCATGTGAACCCGAAGTTGCCTAGTTTGCGCCATTTCGGCCCGCCTCAAAAGATCGCAATCCCGGCTTCGGCTCCTCACCAAATTGCGGCCAACTGGAACGAGTGGGCGATGGCGATTGACCGAGCCCGAGGCGCCTTCGCCTTGGACCCCAACCGGCCCGATTGGTTGGTGGTGCCCAGGCCGCATGCTGGTACGGGGCTTATCATCGCCTTGAGTGGGGATGGTCGATGGGTTGCCGCGGGAGCCGATACGACCGGCTTTAATTACGAGGAGCTAATGGTTTGGGACGCGAACAGCGGCAAGTTCGTTAAGAAGCTCGGCTATTGTCCGTTCAACGATCTTTCTCCACCGGGATCGTGTCTCGCGTTTAGCCCGGACAGCCAATGGCTGGCGATTGGGGCGTACGGGTCCGTCCGCGTTTGGGAGGTCGGATCCTGGCGGGAACAGGCCCACTTCCAGGTACAGTACTCACCTGTGACTTTCTCCCCGGACAGCAAGATGCTGGCGTTCGAGGCCGGTGGCGCGATCCGGCTGGTGGCTCCAGACACGGGCCGGGAATATGCTCGGCTGGAAGATCCCAACCAGAACCAAGCATGGTCCATCCGTTTCAGCCCTGACGGCACGCACCTGGTAACAAACAACCGCGACGGGGAGCCAATTCACGTTTGGGACCTGCGGGCGATCCGAGAGCAGCTGGCGAGCATGGACCTTGATTGGGATCTGCCTTCTTATCCGCCCGCTGCCATAAACTTGGATTCGAAGCCGCTCCAGGTTGAAGTCCACGCGGGGGAACTGATGGACCGGGAAAAGTACAGCCTGATCATTGCTCTTTTTCCCTTCCATGCCGAGGCCTACTACCAGCGCGGTCTGGCGTACGCCCGCTCTTTCCAGTGGGAACAGGCCTCGAGCGATTTCACTATGGCCGCTGCTTTGAGACCGGATCATGCCGAGACTCATTACCAGCGCGGCTTGATGCAGGTTCGCCAGGGTCAATCCCAGAAAGCCGTGGGCGATTTCAGCCGGGCCATCGAGCTCCGCCCTAAGTATGGCGACGCCCATGCAGGACGTGCCGAGGCCTATGCAGCCGCCCAGCAATGGGACAGGGCTATCGCGGATTTTTCCCAAGCCCTGGAGAACAAGGGCGACGATCCGAACCTTTGGTTTGGCCGGGGCAAGGCTTATTCGAAGTTGGGCCAGTGGCAAAAGGCATCGCTGGATTTCTCGAAAACGATTGAGCTAGACCCGGATTGGCACGAGGCGTGGCACCTTCGGGGGCGGGCCTACTCTGGCATGGGACAGTGGGAAAAGGCCGTTGTGGACCTTTCGAAGGCCGAGGAACTGCTGCCGTGCTGTGTGTCCGCGTGGTCGGAACGAGGCGCCGCTTACTCCGCGCTAGGTCAGTGGGACAAGGCCTTTGCTGATCTCTCCAAAGCCATTGATTTGAACCCCCGCGAGCTTTCGTTTTGGATCGCCCGGGGTCTGGCCTACGCGGAGTCGGCCCAATGGGATAAAGCGGATGCCGATTTTGCCAAGGCCGACGAACTAGTCCCCGACAACATGTGGTGTCCGTACATGCGCGCCTTCCTCCGCCTGGCGCGTGGAGACTCCCAAGGATACCGCAAAGCCTGTGCGGCCCTCTTGGAAAGTTCCGCCCCCAAGCCGATACCAGAGGCCGACAACTGGGTGGCTTGGACTTGCGTGTTGCTTCCAGATGCCGTGAAAGAGTTGGATCGCCCGGTGAAACTGGCCGAGGGTGCGCTTCGAAGTGATCCAAACAATCACAGTTACTCCCAAACCCTTGGGGCGACTCTCTACCGTGCGGGGCGGTTTGCAGAAGCCGTGAGGCGGCTTGAGGAGACCAACAATGCCTGGGAGCAAGACCCAAACAAGTTGGCCTCTTATTGTCCAGGCTACACGCATTTCTTCCTAGCCATGAGCCATCACCGGTTGGGCCACGCGCAGAAAGCAAGCCAATGGCTGGACAAAGCCTCGAAGTGGATAGACCGGGAGATGCAGAATCCAGCCAACCAAGCCAGCAGCGCCTGGAACCGCCGCTTAACCCTGCATCTGTTCCAACGCGAGGCGGAGGATTTGTTGCACGGGCCGGCGAAACCCAACGACAAATCGGAATAGAGACCTCAGGCAACAGAATCGGCCGGCCTGTCAATTCCGCGCCCGGTTTGCAGGTAAGTAGGCAAAGGAGAAGGCAAAAGAGACAAAATCGGCCGGTGAGTTCAAGCCGCCAAGCATGCTCTCACCGGCCGGACAGCGTCCGGACGCTCGTTGTGCGCGCCCAGAGCGATGCGCTTTCATTATATGCGAGGACTCGTTTTCAGTGCGAGCAAAGAAGAACGGACGCTATGGGTAGCAGACAATTTCACTTGCGAAAGGAGCAGCAATGACTCTCATGATTTTGGGAATGGTGTTGCTGTGGCTTTTCTTAGGACTAGGGTTCTGGCTCGGCTACCAACTGCTGCTCCAGAACGGCCGGGTCGTGCTGCGGCTGGAGATGCTGGAAAAACAGATTCGTCAGCTCGGCGCCCTGTTAACCGGAGAGCCGGACTCTCCTCAAGGTCTGCCGGTCGGTACACCCGCTCCGGATTTTGAGCTGCCCGACTTGGCCGGCCAGCCTCAAAAGCTTAGCCAATTCCGGGGCCGGCGCCTGCTGCTGATTTTCTTCAATCCCAAATGTGGCTACTGCCTCAAAATGATGCCGGACCTAGCGGCATTGGAATCTGCCGCGTGGCCGGCGCAGCGCGTAGGGTGGGTCGAGTCTTCGAGGCCCACCGTGAAGCAACCATCATACCAATTGGGCAAGCCGATGGTGGGCCTCGAAGACTCGGCCCACCCTACCAATCAGCCCGAACTTCTGGCGGAAGGAGATCGTCCGGCCCTTGTATTAGTCTGCACCGGCGCTCTCGAAGACAACCGCTGGCTAATTGAGAAGCACGGCATCCGCTGTCCGGTCTTGCTCCAGAAGGACATGGAAGTAGCCGCTCAATTCCAAGCCCACGGCACGCCGACGGGATATCTGATCGACGAAGAGGGAAAAATCGCCAGCGAGTTGGCGGTGGGCGCTGAGGCGCTTCTGGCCCTGGCAGCTGTGCGCGGGTCTCCCGACCCCGCACATGACCTGGACCGTAGGTCTCCAAGCGTTCACGGAGACCTGCGGTCAAGCCACTCGGCGGGGTCAGGAGACCCGCGCCAAGCGCAGAGACCCAACGCCACGGCCAACGGCCACGTCGCCAAGGGGCCGCGCGGCAAAGCCAACAAAGGGCTGGGGTACAGTCGCATCAACCGCAACGGCCTGAAGGCCGGCACGCCGGCGCCGGCCAAGACGAACCGCAAAAAGGTGGCGGCCTTGCGATTAACGTTTCCGATTGTGCTTCAGCGGCAATGGGAGATCTCGCTCCTCTACGGCATGTTCGCCACCCCGATTGCTTACTGGATTGATGAGCAGGGACTGGTAGCCGCCGACGTCGCGGCGGGTGTCGAGCCGATCCGGACATTGATGACCGAGGCAGCACACAGAAGTGCCCGGCCGGTCGACGCTAACGCATCGAGCTAACTTGCTGTGGTGCGTCGGCGCTGCGCTGGACGCATCCACGCGCTGTGCGCGGGTCTCCTGACCCCGCACAGCGCGAGACTGACCTTTTCTCACGAAAGGAGAAACGCATGGAAAACCGATTCGATGACTTGACTAAGGCGCTGGCCGAGGGCATTCCCAGACGGCAAGCGCTGCGACGGCTGGCCGGCCTGTTCGGTGGCGCACTTTTCGGGTCTCTTGCCTTGGGCAGCAAGGTCCGGGCGAGTAATTGTCCTCCTGGAACGATCCAGTGCAATGGCAAATGCTGTCCCGCCACCACGACCATTGTTGATCCCTGCTGCAACCAACCAGACGGTTGCCCGCCGCTCGTCTTAAACGGCTGCTGTTTGCATGGCATGGGCAACTGCGGGTTTATAAGCATCACCGGCGCGTGTGTCGACCTTGATCCCTTGAATTTCAAGAAGGGGATCGTTTGCAGCGGCTAACCAATGCATCGAGTGCCGTAGGGTGGGCCGAATCTTCGAGGCCCACCACTTCGCCCAGATGAATAAGGTGGGCCTCGAAGATTCGGCCCACCCTACGGCAAAACTTTCTTCTCATGAAAGGAGAAACGCATGGAAAACCGATTCGACGACTTGACAAAGGCGCTCGCCGAAGGCATTCCCCGTCGGCAAGCGCTGGCGCGGCTGGCCGGGCTTTTTGGGGGCGCCCTCCTGGGCGCCCTGGCCTTCAGCGGCCTCGCCAGAGCCGACCCGGTCAAAAAATGCCCGCCGGGCACATTTGTTTGCAGAAACAATCCATTGGTTTGCTGCCCAACGGGGACGATATGTTGCGGGGGTAGCTGCTGCACAGGTGCACAGACTTGTTGCGGGGATAGCTGCTGCGGTGCAGGGAACACTTGTTGCTTCGGAGTCTGCTGCCCCGGATCTTGTACGTGCGGCGGCTGTGGTTTAAACCCTTGCTGCTCATGTTATTAGAACCAGTCGCCTGGTTTTGTCCGGGCGGCTCGGCTTGACTGCGTGGCGGGGCTGAGTCTCGAAACCCCAGTAAACGTGTGAGACGCCGTACGAAAAACGTGTGAGACGCCGTACGAATTCGACCGGGGCTTCAAAGACTCAGCCCTGGCCAGCCCTGACAAGCTTGATACGAACCGCCGTGCATTTTACGCGGCGCTTAAGCTTCCTTGCCAGGACCGAAAAGACAAAATCGGCCGGTGAGTTCAAGCGACCAAGCATGCTCTACCGGCCGGACAACGTCCGGACGCTCGGTCTGCGCGCCCGGAGCGATGCCATTTCATTTTAACGCAGACCATTTCTTAAAAGGAGACCCAATCCATGTTGT
>WNEZ01018027.1_pt1 | contig 10198 bp, 9 predicted proteins | sample 5400521 | NCBI WGS metagenome assembly WNEZ01 (sample SAMN13153339, study PRJNA577476) | soil metagenome | isolation source: 120 cm saprolite under Douglas fir tree site 2 hole 1 replicate 1 | place: USA:California | collected 2015-04-18
TGGAACGAGCTGCTCTGATAGCTCAGCATCACATCATCGGCGCCGGGCACGCCCATGATGTAGGTGCAGCCGGCGACCCCGAGCAGGGTCAAGAGCGCGTCCATGTCGTCCTGGTCGGCCTCGGCATGGTTGGTATAACAAACGTCGCAGCCCATCGGCAGACCGAGCAGCTTCCCGCAGAAATGGTCTTCCATTCCGGCGCGGATGATCTCCTTGCCGTCGAACAGGTATTCGGGGCCGATAAAACCGACCACCGAATTTACCAGCAGCGGATCGAAGGCGCGGGCCACGGCATAGGCGCGCGCTTCGAGCGTCTGCTGGTCGACGCCGTGATGCGCCTCGGCGGAGAGCGCGCTGCCCTGGCCGGTTTCGAAATACATGACATTGCTGCCGATTGTACCGCGGCGGAGCGACAGCGCGCCCGCGCGCGCCTCGCCGAGCATTGCGAGATCGATCCCGAAATGGCGGTTCGCGGCCTCGGTGCCGGCGACCGACTGAAAGACGAGGTCGACCGGCGCGCCCCGCTCGATCGCCGCGATCGCAGTCGTCACATGGGCGAGTACGCAACCCTGGCCGGGCAGATCGAGACGCTCGCGCAGCCGGTCGAGGAAACCGGTGAGTTCGAGATACTTGTCGAGCGTGTCGGTCGCGGGATTGATGCCAATGACGGCATCGCCCGAGCCCAGCATCAGCCCGTCGAGGGTGGCGGCGGCGATGCCGCGGACATCATCGGTCGGGTGGTTGGGCTGCAGCCGGGTCGACAACCGGCCTTCGAGCCCGATCGTGTTGCGAAAGCGGGTCACGACCCGGCATTTCGCGGCGACGCTGACCAGATCCTGCAGCCGCATGATCTTCGACACGGCGGCGACGGTTTCCGGGGTAAACCCGGCAGCGAGCCGGGCGAGGGCAGCCGTATCGGCCGCCTCCGAGAGCAGCCAATCGCGCAGCTGGCCGACGGTCATCGCGGCAACCGGCGCAAAGGCGGGCCGATCATGGCTGTCGACGATCAGGCGGGTGACCTCGTCTGCCTCATACGGCACGACCGGGTTCTCGACCAGCTCGCGCAGCGGCAGGTCGGCGAGAGCCCGCTGGGCCGCCACCCGTTCGGTCCCATCGGCGGCGGCGATGCCGGCGAGAAGGTCGCCGGAGCGGCGCGGCGTCGCCCGTGCCAGGAGGGTCTTTACGTCGGGAAAGACGTAGCTGGTGCCGCCGATCGTCTCCGCATAACCCACCGGCGCGTCCTTTCTCCCATCGGGCCCGTCACCCCAAGGCGCTGACGACGTCGGTCTTGGCGAAATCGCCGCCCTTGTACAACAGCGGCAGCCCGCGCGACCGGGCCAGGGCATAAGACACGCAATCGCCGAAATTGAGACCGGCAGGATGGCGTCCTTTACCGAAGCGGATGAACGCCGCGCGGCTCTCTCGCGCCAGATCCTCATCAAAGGGTACGATTTCGATCGGGAGTTCGCGCATCAGCCTATCCAACGGCTGAGCAAGCTCGGGTCGGTTACGACCGATCATCACCATCGAAGCCTCGAACAGACTGACGGCAGAAAAGAAGCAGGAATCCGCCTCGCCGATGATCGCGGCAAACCTAACGCCTTCCGCTTCCTCTCTAAGTACCGCAACGATGGCCGAGGTATCGACGACAATCACGCCGGTAGCCCATTCTCATCGTAGAGGTCTTCCTCGGAAAATCCGTCAGGATTTTCGGCGATAAGCTTAGCCGATTGATGGGCGATTTCCATGATCTTGCGGACGCGCTCCGCTACTTCCTCAGGTGTGCGGCGTCGCTTGCACCGGACACCATTATCGATGAATTCCACCCCTGCCGTTTCCAGCGCATGTTGGATCGCCATGGCCGCTCGGGTCGATGCACGCGCCGTTTTCGCGCCGCGCTCGACCCGGCGAAGCGTCGCCAGCGAGACGCCGGCCCGCCGCGCCAATTCGGGTTGTTCGAGGCGCAAAAAGGCACGGGCAGCGCGGATCTGATCAGGGGTTACCATGAGCGATAAGTATCATTTTGAGCGGACTTATGCAAGGCGGCTTCCGGCAACAACGGGCTTGGCGGCGGGCGGAGGAACCGCGAGGATGAGCGGGCGGCGGGGGGTCCCGTCGTTTTCCGGAGGATCAAAGCAATCCAATCCGTAGACAGCTCGCGTCTCGATCGTCGGGCGTATGCACCGCGCCAGGCATGGGCCGTCGACCCGAAACGCCCGCAGCGCTATCGGCTGCGCCTGGCGCGCTACATGGTTCTCGCGCAAGACATCAGCGACTGGGCCGGCGCGGCGGCCCTGGCTGGCCGAACGCTTTCGGTACTCGATGTCGGCTGCGGCTGGGGGCCCATGCTGAACCAGCTCGAAGCCGAGCCGCATTTCGACAACATCAGGATCTCGGCCTGCGATATGGCCGACGCGGAGCTCTACAAACCTGAGCTTTATCAGGAGTTCTTTATCGGCGACGTGGCCGACGGCTACCCCGAGATCGGCTCGGAGCGCTACGATGTCGTCGTCTGCGAGCAGGTGCTCGAGCACCTCGACAGCATCGATCGGGCGATCGCGACGCTGGTTCGGGTGACCCGCCCAGGGGGCATCATCGTCATCGGGGTCCCGATCTTCTTTCCGCCGCTGCACCTCGCCCGCAAATACCTCGTTCCCCGGCTCGCCAGCATTCTCCGGCATCCCGAAACCGCCAGCCATCTCCAGGCGTTCTCCCTGTTTTCTTTTTTGCGGTTGCTGAGAGGCTACCCCAATCTCAGCGTCGTCAAGGCACGCGGCTTTCGCATCATCTCCGGCGGTTTGCTGCGGCCCCTGGAGAATTACCGTTGGTGGTGGCAGCTCAATCGGCGGCTTGGCGAGTTGCTGCCGGCATTGTGCATCGAGGTGCAGATCATCGTGCGCAAATCGTCCGTGAGCCCCTGAGCGCCGTTACAGCCCGAGCACCTCCTTCATGCCGTAAAGTCCGGGCGGCCGTCCGACCAGCCACAGCGCGGCGCGCACCGCGCCCTTCGAATAGATGCCGCGGTTGGTCGCGCGATGGGTCAGCACCAGCTGCTCGCCGATGCCGGCGAAAATAACGTGGTGCTCGCCGATGTTGTCGCCGCCGCGCAGCGCGGCGAACCCGATCGCGCCGGCTAGGCGTGGCCCGGTGATGCCGTCGCGCCCGCGCGTTGCCACCTCGTCGAACGCGGCGCCCCGCGCCGTGGCGGCGGCGCGGCCGAGGGCCAGCGCCGTGCCGGACGGGGCATCGACTTTGCCGCGATGGTGCATCTCCATGATCTCGATGTCCCAATCGGGCCCGAGCCGGCGCGCCACCTGATCGACCAGTCCGAACAAGAGATTGATGCCGAGGCTGGTATTGGCCGCCCAGACGATCGGCACGCGCGTGGCGGCATCACGCACCGCGCGCTCCTCGGCGCCTTCGAGCCCGGTCGTGCCGATCACCAGCGGCTTGCCGAGCCGCGCCGCCAGCGCGGCGTGCTCGGCGGTGGCGGCCGGGGTGGTGAACTCGATCGCCACCGCGCTGTCGCGCAAGAGGTGTTCCGGGCTGTCGCCGACGGCGATGCCGAGGCGGCCTGTTGCGGCCAGCTCGCCGATATCCTGGCCCACCGCGGTGCTCCCCGGCCGGGCCACCCCGCCGGCCAAGGCGCACCCCTCGGCCGCTACGATGTCAGCGATCAGCATGCGGCCGACCCGGCCGGCGCATCCGATCACACCGATCCTGGTCTCCGCCATGCCCGCCTCCCAACCTTGACCGGCAATAGCGTTATCCCGGCGGGTGGAAAACACAAGCGGCGCCCGTGGTCGTTTCATTGGTGGGAGTTTTGCTCTACACCCAAAAAGCTGTCGTCCCGGCGAAAGCCGGGATCCATCTCTCAATCGGCTCGGGCGCCGATCCGTGGGTCCCGGCTTTCGCCGGGACGACAACTTTGAATTGGTTGTTTTCCCGGATTGCTTAAATGGCTTTGCTCCGTTCGGTCGCCACGGTCGGCGGCGATCCTCGGCGCTGGGCCGGTAGCCGACGCGTTTTTCGTCGCGCAGCGACTGCCCAATCTGTTCCGCAGCCTCTTCGCCGAGGGCGCCTTCAGCGCCGCTTTCGTGCCGCTGGCCTCGGGCGCACTGGCCGAGGGTGGCAAGCCGGCGCTGCGCGAATCTGCCGAGGAAGCGTTCGCCGTCTTGTTCGCCGTGCTGCTCGCATTTGTCCTGGTCGGCGAAATCTTCATGCCGGCGGTGATGGCGGTGATCGCTCCAGGCTTTGGCGCCGAGCCAGGTAAGTTCGATCTCGTCGTCACGCTGACGCGCATCACCTTTCCCTATCTCTTGTTCATTTCGCTGACCGCGCTGCAAGGCGGGCTGTTGAACGCGGTCGACCGGTTTGCCGCGCCGGCGGCGACCCCGATCCTCCTCAACCTGTTCCTGATCGCGGGGCTGTTGCTGATGGTGCGGTTCGGCTGGCATGACGGCCACGCGCTGGCCTGGGCGTTGTCGGCCGCCGGGGTCGCGCAATTCCTCTGGTTGATGATGTCCTGCGCGCGCGCCGGAATCATGCCGCGCCTGCGCCTGCCGCGCCTGACGCCCGGGGTCAAGGAGACGCTGCGGATCATGGGCCCCGGCGTGTTCGGCGCCGGGGTCACCCAGTTCAATTTGGTGATCTCGACCGCGCTTGCTTCGCTCTTGGCGGGCGGCTCGGTCTCCTATCTCTATTACGCCGACCGGCTGAATCAGCTGCCGCTCGGGGTTGTCGGCATCGCCATCGGCACGGCGATCCTGCCGTCGCTGTCGCGCCAGGTGCGCACCGGCGATGTAGCCGGCGCGGCGGCGACGCAGAATCGCGGGGTCGAGCTGGCGCTCTTGTTGACCCTGCCGGCGGCGGCGGCGCTCATTGTGTTGGCAACGCCAATCCTTACGGTGCTGTTCGAGCGCGGCGCCTTTGGCCCGGCCGAAGCGGCAGCAACCGCCGCGGCGCTCGCCGCTTATGCAGCCGGGCTGCCGGCGTTCGTATTGGTCAAGGTCCTGGCGCCCGGGTTCTACGCCCATCGCAACACCGCGACCCCGGTCAAGGTGGCGGTCGCGGCGGTGACGGTCAATTTCGTGCTGACCGTAGGGTTGATGCAGTTCCTCGCTCACGTCGGGGTGGCGATCGCGCTGTCCGTGGCGGGCTGGGTGCAGGCGCTGATCTTGCTGGTTCTCTTGGCGCGGCACGGCCATTTCCGGCTGGACCGGCGGGCGCGCGGCAACATTCCGCGGATCGCGGCGGCGACGCTCGCCATGGCGGGGATCCTGGTGGGCCTGCGTGTGCTGCTCGCCCCGGCGCTCGCCGGGCCGGCGATGCTGCGGTTCGGCGCGTTGGCAGGGCTGATCGCTGCCGGTTTATTCTCGTTCGGCTTGCTGATCCTAGGGCTCGGGGTCACCGATTGGCGCGAGTTGCGCGGCCGGATGCGGCGTCAACCCGCTTGACGCAAATCCCAGGGCAGCGATACGAGGTCGCATGAACCGAATCTTTTCCGGCATCCAGCCGACCGGCAATCTGCACCTCGGCAATTATCTCGGCGCGATCCGCAACTGGGTGGCGCTGCAGCATGATTACGAGTGCATCTTCTGCATCGTCGACCTGCACGCGCTGACCCAGCCGCAGGACCCCGATGAGCTGCGCGCCGCGACGCGCGAGGTCACAGCCGCCTATATCGCGGCCGGCATCGACCCCGAGCGCTGCATCATCTTCAACCAAAGCATGGTCAGCGCCCATGCCGAGCTCGCCTGGCTGCTCGGCTGCCTGACCCCGCTTGGCTGGCTCAACCGGATGACCCAGTTCAAGGAGAAGGCCCCCAAGCAGCGCGAGATGGCCGGGCTCGGCCTCTATGGCTATCCGGTGCTGATGGCGGCAGACATCCTCCTGTACAAGGCGACGCATGTCCCGGTCGGCGAAGACCAGAAGCAGCATGTCGAGCTGGCCCGCGACATCGCCGGAGCCTTCAACCGGCGCTACGAGCGCGACTTCTTCCCGCTCCCCGAGCCACAGATTTTTGGTGAGGCGACCCGGGTGATGAGCCTGCGCGACGGCACAAAGAAGATGTCGAAATCCGACACCTCGGATTATTCGCGCATCAATATGACCGACGATGCGGAACTGATCGCGCTGAAGATCCGCCGCGCCAAAACCGACCCCGAGCCGCTCCCGGCGAGCATCGCCGCGCTCGACGCCCGCCCCGAGGCGGATAATCTCGTCGTCATCTATGCCGTGCTCGCCGGAATATCGCGGGAAGCGGCGCTGGCGCGCTTTGCGGGCCAGAATTTTTCGACGTTCAAGGAGGCGCTCTCGGCGCTCTCGGTCGAGGTGCTCGGCCGGATCGGCGGCGAGATGCGGCGGCTCCTGGCCGACCCCGGCCATATCGACGCCGTGCTGCGCCGCGGCGCCGAGCGGGCGGCGGCGATTGCGATGCCGGTATTACGCGAGGTCCAGGACATCACCGGCCTGTTGCGGCCGTGAGAGACTGGCGGCGTCTGACGATCCGGCATCGCGGGGGCCCTCTACCAAAGCGTTATCGCGCCCAGGGATTGCCGCTTTTCTGAACGACAAGCGGGGCGTAGGTTGGCTCGACACGCTGCCCCGTTTTGCGGGGCGGCGCTGGGGCTGATTCGCAAGACCGGGGGCACCGGCCCGACATGGACATCTACCTGCCGATTGCCGAGGTGTCGCTCGACGTCTTCGTCCTCTTGGGGATCGGCGCGGCGATCGGCTTTCTGTCCGGCGTGTTCGGCGTCGGCGGCGGGTTTCTGCTGACCCCAATGTTGATCTTTATCGGCGTCCCGCCGGCCGTCGCGGTCGCCTCGTCGGCCAACCAGCTGGTCGGTGCCTCGCTGTCGGGGGTGATCGCCTATTGGCGGCGCGGCGCGGTCGACTTCAAAATGGGCTTCATCCTGTTGCTGGGTGGGCTCGCCGGTTCGGTCTTTGGCGTGTGGCTGTTCACGTTGCTCAAGCGCTTGGGTCAGGTCGAGCTGACTATCTCGCTGCTTTACGTCGTGCTGCTCGGGGTTTTGGGTGGGTTGATGGCGGTCGAGAGCACCCGCGCCCTGTTGCGCCAGCGTCGGCCCGGCGGGACGCGCCGCAAGCTCCATCAGCACAACTGGCTGCATGGATTGCCGTTGAAGACGCGGTTTCGCAGCTCCAAGCTCTACATCAGCGCATTGCTGCCGATCGGGCTCGGTTTTGCGGTCGGGATTCTGAGCGCGGTGCTCGGCATCGGTGGCGGTTTCGTCCTGGTGCCGGCGATGATCTACACGCTGGGGATGCCGACCGTGATAGTGCCCGGGACCTCGCTGTTGCAGATCATTTTCGTTGCAGCCAACGTGACCTTCCTGCAGGCCTACACCAACCGCACCGTCGATGTCGTGCTGGCGCTGGTGCTGCTGGTCGGCGGGGTGCTCGGGGCCCAGTTCGGCGCCCGCTTCGGGACCCGCCTGCGCGGCGAGCAGCTGCGGGTTCTGCTGGCCTTGATGGTGCTGGCGGTCGCGGGCAAGCTCGCTTTCGACCTGACGGTGCGCCCCGCCAGCCTCTACGAAGTCACGACGGGCAGCGGATGAACCGGGCCGTCTCGCGCCAGGGACCGCGCCGGCTGGCGCTTGCCGTGCTGTCATGCCTGGGGCTTGCGGTAGTGGCTGGGCCGGCGCAGAGCGATGCCGTCGTCGCCGATCTCAGCAGTCATCGGATCGCGATCAACAGCGGGTTCACCGGCACCAGCGTCGTACTGTTCGGTGCCACCGACGGCCCCGGCGACATCATCGCCGTGGTGCGCGGACCCGAGCGCGAGACGACGGTGTGGCACAAGGGCAAGGTGGCCGGCGTCTGGGTCAATGCCGAATCGATAACCTTTACCAATGTGCCGAGCTTTTATGCCGTCGCGGCGAGCCGGCCGCTCGACGAGGTGCTGTCGCCCGGAGCCGCGGCGCTCTATCGCATCGGCACCCCCAATCTGAAGCTCGAAAGCAAGCCGCCGCTGGCCGGAGAGCGCGTGCAGCGCTTTGCCAAGGCGCTGATCGAAGAGCAACAGCGCGCCGGGCTGATCGGCACCGAGATCCGCAAGATTGCCTTCCTCGGCGAGCGGTTGTTCCGCGTCGAGATCGCCTTTCCCGCCAACGTGCCCACCGGTGACTACCGCGTCGAGGTGTTCCTGGCGAAGGACCGCGATGTGGTGGGCGGGCAAACGACGCCCTTGCGTGTCGAGAAGGTCGGAATCGACGCCGAGGTGTCCGATTTCGCAAGGCGCGAGGCGGCCGCTTATGGGGCGATTGCGGTCCTGACCGCGGTAGTGGCAGGATGGCTGGCGAGCCTGCCGTTCCGCGGCGTCTGATCCGCAGCGAGGCCTTGTACGATGTCGGAGAGCGCGCCAGCGCGGGTTTTCCTCGTCGTCGTCGACGAGACGCCGGAGCATCGCATCGCGGTCCGCTATGCGGCCCGCCGCGCGGCGCATACCGGCGGTCGCCTTGCGCTGCTCTATGTGATCGAGCCGACGGAATTGCAGCATTTCCTCGCGATCGAGGAGCTGGCGCGGGCCGAGCGGCGCGAGGCCGCCGAGGAGCTCCTCCAGGGCCTCTGCGAGGAGATCGCCCCGATCGCCGGCGCGATGCCGATCGTCTTTATCCGCGAGGGGCGGCGGCGCGACGAGCTCCTCGCGCTGATCAACGAAGAGCCGACGATCTCGGTCCTGGTGCTCGCCGCCGGCACCGGCGCCGAGGGACCGGGCCCCCTGGTCTCCTCGCTCGCCGGCAAAGCCGCGGCGCGCCTCAGGATCCCGATCGCGATCGTCCCCGGCGGCCTCACCCTGGAGCAGGTCGACGCGCTGAGCTGAGCCGCCTCCACAGCCCGCGGTTGGGTTGTTTTGCTGAATCTGCAAGAAATAAGCAGCAAAAACTCGCCTGGGGGTTGCAGTCACCGGCTGCAAGACCGCAGAAACCCTGGGTTTTCGCGCCCGCGCCCGCGAACCCATGTCGCAAATCTGCAGCGAATCTGCAGCATATGTTGTTCTGCAAATCCGCAGCAGACGTCCATCCTGCAAATCTGCAACAGATGCCCATCCCGCGCCGCCTCTCCGCCCGATTCATATTGTGCGCGAAAGATACCATGCGAATGTGGCTAATTTAGTATCTTCGCAAACTAATCATACCGCTACTGGCACCCCGCCTTTGCCACCGGGTGCAAATTCGGCGAGGCCGGCATGGTGATACTCAGCCGGGGACCACTTCGTTTTAATCGGTCCGTCCGGGGTCCGCTCTGCGCCGAAAGCGGACCGCGGGCGTAGCACGTCACGCAGGCGTCTCCTTGGCGAACGTCATCCCGAACCACGAGCGCCCGTCCGTCCGGTCAGGCTGAAGCTTTCGAGCCGGCAGGCCGACGATCCTTTGCTCCGTTTGCAGTTCGCGATCATCATCGCGCCGGGTAATCTGCGACCGTGTCGCGGCCAAACTTATGTGCCGGTGTTCGGGCTGCTGCGTCCGGACCGGACGTGGACGGTCTGTATCTGGCGCAAGACCTCACATCGTGAAAGAGGAAATGGACGATGAAAGCTGGTGTGGTTTATCCGCAGATCGAACTTGGCGGCGATACAGGAGCGGTCAAGGCGTTTGCCCAGGCGGCGGAAGACCTGGGTTACGACCATATTGTGATCTACGATCATGTCCTCGGCGCCGTGCATGCCGGCAGAGAACCGAAGTTAACCGGTCCCTATAAAGAAAACGATCCGTTCCACGAGCCGTTGGTCACCTACGCTTACCTCGCCGGCGTCACCAAGAACCTCGGATTGACAACGGGCGTGATCATCCTGCCGCAGAGACAGACTGCCCTGTTCGCCAAACAGGCTGCGGATGTCGACCTGTTCTCAGATGGCCGGCTTCGCCTGGGCGTCGGGGTCGGCTGGAACTGGGTGGAATATGACGGTCTCGAAATGTCCGGACATTTTCGCCGCCGCGGCAAGCGGCAGGAGCAGCAGATCGCCTTGATCCGCAAGCTGTGGGAGCAGCCCGTGGTCGACCATGAGGACTCCGACCACCGGATCGACAGAGCCGGGATATTGCCGCGCCCGAAACGGCAGATCCCGATCTGGCTGGGAGGTTTCAGCGAGGCCGCGTTCGACCGGGCGGCCAGGATCGGGGACGGATTCCTTTTTTCGGGCCGGACTCAAACCGAGGCGGTCCAAATCAAGGCG
>WNEZ01007316.1_pt1 | contig 10196 bp, 11 predicted proteins | sample 5400521 | NCBI WGS metagenome assembly WNEZ01 (sample SAMN13153339, study PRJNA577476) | soil metagenome | isolation source: 120 cm saprolite under Douglas fir tree site 2 hole 1 replicate 1 | place: USA:California | collected 2015-04-18
CGGCGAAGAAGAATTCGATCTGGGCTTCGGGTGCCGCGGCTTCGATCTCCTGGCGCAGCCGACTGGCCTTATCCGTGCTTCGGGCAATGACTGCGAGGTCAGCTCCGCCGATCGCGAGATTGATCGCGGCCAGCCTGCCCAGGCCATTCGTGGCGCCGGTGACCACCATGAGTGGTCGGTTGTCCATCAAGCCTCCTCCTAAGTCGTGAGGTACCTCATGAACTGTAGCATGGTCGACACCAATGAGCAGGGCAAAGCCGAAAAAAGATCAGGGGAGGCGCAGTCGTGCTGGCGCCGACCTGGGTCTTCGATATCTGTCGGTGGCGTACGTCGTGCGAAAGACCGTCGACGACCAGATGATCGCCAGCGGCTTGTCGCTGTCACGTGCGAAAGTGCTGCAGGTGCTCGAGCGAGAGGGTCCACTGCGCCAGGCCTCGCTGGCCAAGGGCCTGCGCCTCGCGCCGAGGTCGGTCACGCAATCCATCGAAGGTCTCGAACGATCTGGACTCGTCGAGCGGCGCCCCGACCCCGACGATCAGCGTTGCAAGCTCGTCCTCCTCACACCGAAGGGTCGCGCCACCCTAACTACAGGCATGGAAGCCGGCCAACGGGTGCTGCGGTCGATCTTTGGTGCCCTTGAAGCGGACCGGCAGGCAGATCTCGACATCCTACTGACTGACATAGAGGCGGCCCAGACCGAAGTCTCTAGGCGTCTGCGCCGATAAGGGCTCTGCGATGGCGATTTTGGCGCCCGTGTTACAGCCGGGGCTTGGGCATCAGCGGTGTCCCCGTCCGACATATTCGGCCTGCTGCTATTTGAACGTGCGGCGGTGAACTGACCGATCTCGCGCGTTCCATTTACATGAATACACCGCGCATCGCCATCCTGGGAGCGGTCCTTCTGCTGAGCGCGATTACGATCGGTATGGCTCCTCTGACGGCGGCGGCCGGCCAGACCGGGGCCTGCTCGGTGTTCGCGACCTCGACCAACTCGGGGAGTGCGGACCTGGCCACCACCTCTACCTGGCACGTCCGCGAGGGGGACACGATCACGATCCAGGCAGCCTCGACCTACACCCAGCGCCAGCTCTCCATGCGGATGCTGCTGTACGGCATCCCGATCGGACTCGAGAGCGTGACTGGAAGCGCGAACGGTGGCCGGGAGACAATCGTCGTCAACAACTTCAGCTGGATCGCGCGGGTCTTCGCGCTTTCCGCATCAACCAACAGCTGCGATGGATCGGCCACTATGGTGATCGACGACCGGTCTGCGACAAACACCTTGGTCGGCGGGCTTGGACTGATCTTCGGCATCGTGGGACTAATCGGCCTCTTGGCTGTGGCCATCGGCCGGCAAGGCTGGATCGGCGGCGCGATGCTCGGTGGCTTGTCCGCCTTAGGCTTCGGGCTCCTGCTGCAGCAGACGCAGACACTTGACCCGCGGAACCTGTTGGACCTTCTCGTCCCTGTGGCGGGCATCCTGATCGGCGCCGGTCTGTGCGCCGTTGTCCGGCCATCCGCTTCGGAACAAATGCGACAGCGCTCCGTGGCCTGATCCGGCGCCCGTAAACCGAAGCAGTCAGCCTCTGAGTAGCCCTATCACCGTCGATCCGAATTCGGATCGACGGTTCAAATAGTGTCCCGTCCCCCCGACCAAAGAGTGAATTCGGAATCGTCGATTTCCGCTCTACAGCCAACGTCGCCGGGTCGCAGGCGACGCACAGACTCCTCTAGGGTGCTGAGTTCTCACTCCGTGAGTAAGTCAGTTCGAGATCCGGCTCCCATGCTCCGCCGTGCCGGCGCATTTCTCCTCTGCCGACGATCGTCTTGCCGTCGTCTGCAATGGTGAGCTCCATGCGCTGCGAAAAGTCAGGCGAGTAGCGGTGCCAGCGCAGAGCGTTGTGCTCGATCGACCAGTCGTACTTGCGAGAGACGTCGCGCTCGTCGAAGTAGAGCATGTAGTGATCAGGGGCAGCGTCATCGCTACCGAAAATAGCGATGCCACTGGGGATTTCCGGCTCATCGATCTCTGAACGCATGACGATAAACGCGCCTCCCTCGATCCACTCGAAGGCCGCTTTGCCGTGGAGCGTCTTCCCTGGGAGGAATGGGTGCGTACCCACCGTGTCCCAGCTGCCAAGTAGCACTTCCAGAGCCCTGAGCGCGGGGTTGGGTTTGAGTGCTTCATGTCCTACCTTTCTTTCCATTTGAGCCCAACCATACCGAGCTCAGACCTGGAGCCCACTGGCCGCTTCTGCAGGAGGTCTCGAGGGCTTGTCTCGAGGCGGCCGGGGCCCAGCCGGGGCACAGATTCCCGGCTCAAGGAGGACACGGGCGGACACCTAGGAGCGGTAATGAGAGTTCAGGCGGGTATCCGCGGAACCGCCAGGACACTCGAGGACATGCAACCATGACGGTTCGGGACAGTGAGGCCGAGAGTTCAAATCTCTCGCCCCCGACCAAAATCCGAACTCAGATCGCACGGCATCGGCTCAGTGCAGATGACGCCGTATCTCGACGGACTTGCCGTGTTTCCCGACGACCAAGAAACCCCGCTCGCGCAGAGCCCAAGCCAGCGCCGCCTCGGCACGCTCCGCCGCATCTCGGTTTGCTAATGGCGGGATCTTTCTGTACAGAGCCGGCAAGAGCCGTTGCCCGTATTTCCTGACGTCCGGATTCGCTAACCAACCTCCAGCCTTGTGTTGTGCGAATCGCTCGGATGGCGTCTTCGCACTCTGCCCGACGTAAACCCGCTTCTCTCCCTTGAGCTGACCAGGCATTCCAACAAGTTCGATTACATAGACTCGATAAGCGGGCAACTTTCAGCGTGAGACTACTCGTCGCAGCGCTTCAAGCCCGATTCACTAGATATACAGCAGCCGCTACTGCTCTCGATACGAGCCTGGTATCGAGAGCAGGGACTGACCGGTGGTCCCTTGATCGAAATGACTTTCGAGATCGGGTTGCTCAACTGGTAGCTTTGGGCCGCGGTTATCAGCTGGCAGTCATTGCGGTTAGGGAGTTGCCGTGTCTGCCAGTGCTGTGAGCCACTGCTGCATGAGCTGTCGCTCGGCCGGCGCTAGCGGGTTTGGTTCCGACTCGAGCTTGCTGCTCAGGGTTGCTGCGACTGAGGCAAGTGTGGTGGACTGCGGTGCCGCTCGCCGAGAACGTCCCTTGCCATTAGTGGCCGTGCCCACCGTGACGAAAGCAATCACGGCTTCGAGCAGCTGTTTTGCGAAGGAATCGTCGGTGTAGTACTCCGGCTGCGTGATCAACGCCAAGGCCGCTCCGACGGTTGCCGACATGACGATCCGCGCGGCCATGGCCGGAGACACGCGAAGTTGTCCCCTCGACGCACCAAGCTTCATTCGGTCGTACAAGATCCGGTGCGCGTCGCGTAGAGCCACGCTGTTTGGGGCGACTCCAGGCGACCACATCAGCCTGTAGAAGTTTGGATTCTTCTGCGCGAACTCGATGTGGTTATGCCAGCCGGCCCGAATGTCGTCGCCGATGTGGTCGTGGACCACGGCAGCGACGGTGCGCTTGCTTTCCAGGAACTTTGTCCAGCCGAAGTCGACGACCGCGCGGAGCAGGCTCTCCTTGTCGCGGAAGTAGTGGTAGAGCGTCGGCGCGGTCACCCCGGCGGCATCGCAGATCTCCCGCGTCGATACATCACCGTCTACGGATTCCGCGAGGAGCGCGGCGGCGGCTTCGATGACTCGGATCTGGACGGTTGGCGCTTGGCGGGTTCGGGTTGCGCGAGATCGCGTTGGGGCGGTCATGCCGGAATAATAGCAGGCTTTCCTAGCGTTACTAAAGGTGCTAGGGTAGCATTGCTATACCGCGGTGATCGAGCCGGCCGCTTCCTAAAAGGAGGAAACCAATGGTCGTCATAACGACGCCTACGGGCAATATCGGATCCCAGGTCCTGCAAGACCTGCTGTCGAACAGGGAGTCGATTCGGGTCATCGCGCGCGATCCAAACCGGCTTGCACCCGAGGCCCGGAACCGAGTCGAGATCGTGGTCGGTTCCCACGGTGACGGCGCGGTCGTCAATAGAGCATTTCAGGATGCCGACTCTGTCTTCTGGGTCGTCCCGCCCGACCCTCGGGCCGCAAGCGTCGAAACGGCTTACGTCGACTTCGCCCGGCCGGCCGCCAAAGCTCTGCGCCAACAGGGCGTCAAGCGGGTGGTAGGGGTCTCTGCGCTTGGCCGCGGCACTCCGTGGGCCACACACGCAGGATTGGCCACAGCATCCTTTGCGATGGATGACCTGATGGCGAGCTCTGGCGTGAGCTACAGGGCACTGTCCATACCGTCCTTCATGGACAACCTGCTTCGACAGTTCGAAGCGATCACCAAGAACGGGGTGTTCGCTCTGCCGATCGATGGCGATCGGAAGCTTCCCAGCGCAGCGACCTGCGACGTCGCGCGGGTAGCGGCGCGCTTGCTCCTCGACCACTCCTGGACCGGCGTCGCGAGCGTTCCGGTCCTTGGCCCCGAGGACCTGTCATACAACGACATGGCCCGAGCTCTGTCCGAGGTCCTTGGAAGGCCAGTGCGGTTCGAACGGATCTCGAACGACGCCTTCAAGGCGCGGCTGATGGGTCGGGGAATGTCTGATGCCATGGCCCAGGGCAACGTCGACATGTGGATCGCAAAAGGGAATGGGATCGACAACGCCGTGAAGCGCACTCCGGAGTCGTCGACTCCGACCACTTTTAGCGATTGGGCCTGGCAGGTCCTCAGGCCGCAAGTCGCGTCGTGATCGCTCGCACCACGCTGCCGTCACGCCAGACCGGACGGTGCAACTAGCAGATGCCCAGGAATCGCAGGCGGTACTACAACGAGATTGCAGCGAGAAGTCGTTTGCGACTGGACGCGATCTCGGACGGAATTTTCGGAGTCGCAATGACGCTTCTCGTCTTGACGCTGGTCGTACCGACCGCCATGGAGGTCCACGACGCGGGTAACTTGTGGCACGCACTTCTAGAGCTGATGCCGAACGTGGTCACTTACTTCATGAGCTTTCTGACATTAGGCATCTTTTGGGTCGCACAGGAAACGCAGTCGAGTGAAGTCGAGCGAACCGATCGCGACTACACGTGGATCATGCTGGCTTTCTTGTTGTTCGTAACGCTTGTGCCGTTTTCGACCGCGTTACTCGCGGCGTACTACCAGTCCTGGATGGCGGTCGTCGAGTACTGGTTCAACATCTTCTTGCTCGGAGCAGTCAACACGGCTGCCGTCGAGTATGCCGCTCGAACCGGCCTCTTCTCTGCGGCGAGGCAAGCGATACTGCTGCCGGCAATCCGTCGCCGTGCCGTAATCGCACAATCCCTTTACGCAATCGCCACCGCACTGTCCATCTTCGACACCCGAATCAGCATCGTTGCGATCGTGCTAATTCAGCTCAACTACGCCTTGGCCCCGAGGCTGCTATTCCTTCACCGTTTATAAGCGGTCAGTTGACCCTACTCCGAGTAGCCTGCCGGCGATGAATATCTGACCCCCGGGGCCGGGTTGAGAGGAGACGCAGCTCGCTAGCCCGTTGAACGGCAGAAGAGCGATCGTGCGCACCAAGCTTGGAGTAAATGTTGCGCATGTGCGTGTTGACCGTGTTGACCGACACGTAGAGGGCTCGCGCGATCTCGGGTCGCGTCAGGTTCGTCGGCAGGTACCGCAGGACGCGGAGTTCGCTTGTGCTGAGCTCCTCCGATTGCGGCAGACGCTCGGGGTCAATGCGTGTCGCTGGTGTGCCTCGTAATAGGTCGGCGACATCGGTGAGTAACGCGCCATGCGCCGTTTGATGACGTGGGAGAACGTCGAGGAGCTCGGCAGCGTTGTGCATGACAAACGGGAGGATCAGCCGATCAGGCTCAGCAGCAGCAAGCGCGGCCTCGGCTGCGGTCGCGGCGGCGTTCCGATCGCCCAGAGCCAGGTGCGCGAGGCCGGCGAGCACATGTGCTTCGACGAGTGCGTACGCCGGGAAGCCGGGCGGCGGCAGGAAGCGCTGAACATCCCCGAGGACAGCTAACGCAATGGCATGGTCTCCCTCTGCCAGCTTGATTGCTGCTCGGGCGAGGTCAATGCCGACCATCGGTTCGTGTTCGATGGAGAACTCGTCGAGCGTTGCGCGCGCCTCGTCTCGCATTCCGAGACGAGCTTGAGTGGCCGCGAGCCATTCGGCGATCACCGGCGCGAGGATGTGCACACCGGTGAGCAGCGACTGTGCCTGCACTGCCGCGGTTAACGCCTCGAGTGCCGATTGATGCTCGCCGCGACCGGCATGCAACATGCCTGTCACCATGTGCAGCAGCACCGCGGTAGCAGGGTCAATGTCAGGCTGGACGACTTCCCAACCGCGACGGAGCCAATCCTCTCCCTCCTCGAACTCACCCATCCACACCGCTATGCAGGCAACCGCCCCTAACGCGGGCGCGAGCATGGGGCGATCGCTCAAGCCATAGCGCTCAGCCAGGGCTAACGCGTGACGTCCGCGTTCGTGTGCGTTCGCGAGTGAGACAAGCGTTGACGGAAACGCTTGATACGCGCGACACGCGACCTCTATGTACGGTCGGCCGATCATCTGCGCGAGCGTCGCCCCTTCGGTCACGTGCCGCTCGGCATCGGCGAATTGACCGGACCACGTCTCGACGATTCCAAGGTTCATCAGCGCGACTGCGCGCAACTCACTGTCCATGCCAACCAGGTCGCTCGACCCAACTGCGGTCGATGTATCGAGCAGATTTACTTGCTCGACCACTTCCGCGAACTGGCCGCTACGCCGCGCTAGCGCCAACCGCAGCGACGCATGCGCTATCGCGAGTCGGCGGCGGCGGGGTTGCGGTGCGCTCTCCAGGTGGGATTCAGCCACCACGAGGTGAGCCGATGCGTCCTCCAGCCGTCCCTGCGCAAGCTGAGTTGCTGCGTGAGCCAAAGCCAGCTCCGGGTGCTCACCCGCTGCCCCGGCAGGGAACGACCGCAACAGCGCGGCGATGCTGCCTTCCTGACCGTCGAGCGTCAGGCTGAACAAGTGGTCCGCGAGTAGCCTGGCCGCATCGGGCCAGTCGCCGGCCGCGAGCGTGTGTCGAATGGCCGCGACGACCTCACCGTGATCAGCGAGCCACGCTGCGGCCTTGCGGTGGAGGTCAGGAACCTCCGCAGCCAACGTTCGGCGAAGTTCCAAGCGCAAGAAGTCCGCCATAAGCTGGTGGTAGCGGAACCACACGCGCTGGGCGTCAAGCGAAACGACGAATGCGTTGGCGTCCTCGAGTGCCAGCAGCATCTGCTCACAGCCTGGGCGGCCGGCCAGCAGGTCGGCCAGCTCACCGGTCAACCGATCGGCCACCGAGGTCCGCAGCAGCATGCTCTGAACCTCGATCGGCTGGCGTTCGAGCATCTCCGCCATGAGGTATTCCCCGATCGCCCTGTCAGTCCCCGAGAACTCGTCCACGAAACGGTCCGGTTCCGGGTGACCGTTGAGAGAGATCACTGCCAGGCGCAGGCCGGCCGCCCAACCCTCCGTACGTTCGTACAACACGGCCGCACCGGAATCGGACAGGCTGATCTCAGAAGCGGCGAGCAGTTCGCGTGTCTCGCTCGCGGTGAACCGCAGATCGCTGGCTCGAAGCTCGGCGACCTCGCCGGCAAGCCTGAGCTTGTGCAGCCTGATCGCCGGATCGCGGCGAGACGACAACACCACACGCGCAGATTTCGGAAGAACGCTGAGCAGGTGCTCAAGTTGGGAGAGGGCGTCAGCGGAACTCAGCTCGTGGAGATCGTCTATGACCAACACAACGACTCCGGCCGCTTTGGCTAATTCCGATACGACAACGTCGACCATCATTTCGCCGGCAAAAGCGGGCCCAGCCATGTGCCTGTGGGAATCAGCGATGGAGTCTGTTTGACGGATCGCGTCCAAGACGGCGAGCCAGAACTCCTGAGCATCCTGCTGGTCACGTGGCACCGTCACGAAGGCGACCCGGCGATCCTTGCTGGCTCGGTCAGACCACACCCGTAGAAGCGAAGTCTTCCCGCTTCCTGGAGGCGCCGAGATGACGGTCACCTTCCTCAGAGAGGCGCGATCCAGCGCGGCCAAGAGGTCATCGCGACGAAGGAGACCCGCGGCGCGCGAGACGCCCGTTGAAGCCGGCCGGGAGTGAGGCGCGGCCCGCGGTATCGTCGCCACGCCGATCATGCTACGCACGTCTCACAGGATCGCGATGCCCCTCAGCGGGGCTCGCAAATCATGCGGTCGCTACGGCCAGATCGATCACGTCGGGCAGTGTCACCGGCAACCGTGCCCAGCTCTCGCCTGCGTCGTCGGTGATCAACAGCGTCCCGCCGCGTAGCCCAGCGAGCAGGCGGCCAGGTTGGTCGGGCACGGTGACAAGTGCGTAGGGCATCCGCCGCAGATCTGCGGAGTCGCCCCAACCGTCTACTGCCTCCCAGCCGTTTCCGCGCGAGCGCAGCAAACGCGCCTGCCCGTCGCCGCCGCCGTGGGCGGCGGACGGGGAGCGGCTGACCGCGACGTACCAGAGATCCGGGTCGGCGGGGTCGATCGCCTGGGCCCAGGCGTAATGGCGGTCGAGCCCTTCGTCTAGCCGCTCCCATGTGTCGCCGCGGTCGTCCGAGCGGGCGATCCCCTGTCCGGCGGCTTCGTACAGGCGCTCTGGTGCGAGCGGGTGCGTGAGAAGTTGGTGGGCGTCGCTGTGGGCCTGGGGGTTGTGGTCGATCCAGGTCTTTCCGCCGTCGCGCGAGCGCATCACCCCGCCCAGCTCGATCCCGACCGCGAGCCACTCCGGATCGGTCGGGTGAAGCGCGATCGTGCGGACATGGTGCGTCCAGGGGCGCGGCGGCAACGACCAGCTCGACGCGCTCGGAAGCTCGCGGAGAGCCGGCAGCAGTTGCCAGCTGAATCCTCCGTCCTCGGACTGATAGAGGTTGCTCGGCTCGGTACCTGCGTAGACGACCGAGACGCCTGAGCGCCTGTCTGACCGAGAGACAGCGACCGAGAGAACCCTGAGCTCATCGATTGCCGGACCGGCCTGGCGCCAGCTGGCGCCACCGTCGGCACTGAACCAAAGGCCGCTGTCGATCGTCCCGACGTACACACGTCGTGGATCGCGAGGATCGACCGCGATGCAGCGCGCCTGGCTGCCCTCGAGTGCGAGCTCTGGCTCGGGGTCGTCCAGCATGAACCGCGCCACCGCGTCGCCGGCTACGGCGAAGATCCTCACCGGGTCAGCCATCGGCATTCGCTTCCGCCTCCGCCGCCCGGATTTGACGGAGCTCGAGCAATTCGAGGCCGAGTCCTTCGATCTGGGCGATCACGCCGAACACCGCCGCTTGATCTTCAAGCCTACCGGTGAGCACGGTCTCGCTGCGCATCAGCTCACATGCCATCGAGGGAAAGGCGGACAGCGCGGTGGCTCCGAGCCGACCCTTGATGCGGATCGTGTACAAGTTCGCCGGTGCGGCCACGCGATCATCCTGCCGCCCGATCGAGTGAGCCGGCGACGCCGGAATCCGGTGATTCGCCGGAATCAGGGATACGCGTGAATCACCGGGATCCGGTGACGACCTCTCACCCCCCCAGCGGCGAGCCTGGGTCCGTGGGAAGGAGTGCGTCCCCTCATGTCCGCCGGAACCGGATACTCGGCGTTGCGGGAGCGACTCTTGCCGCCGCGGCGATCTGGGTGATCGAGGTGCCTGTTCTCGGCATCCGGCTGCAGACCAAATTCGGCAATGCCGCTCCTCAACCATTCTGGAGAGGCGCTTTATGAGGGCCCGCACCATCTGGACTGGCATCGCTATCGCCGTCTTGCTGGTCTCATTCAGCGCTCCCATTTCTGCTGGGACCACGACCACGACCAAATTTGCGCTGGCAATGATGCACGTGGCTGTCGCCGCGGTTCTCATCCCAACACTGCGCCGCGGGTGAATCACCGGGATCCGGTGACGACCTCTCACCCGCCTGGCGGCGAGCCTGGGTGCATCGCAAAGACTTGCACCGCCACCAAAGGCGTGCGCGGAGATACAAGGGAGGTACTACCCATGACATCACCAGGTTCCGGCACAGACACCGCCGCAGCTCTACCGGACTACGCGCCGGTCCCCCAGTCCGCGTACGGCCCCGCGCTCAATGAGCAGGGGTACTACGTCGGACGCGTCGAGCGGAACCTCTACTGGGT
>WNEZ01006593.1_pt1 | contig 10193 bp, 6 predicted proteins | sample 5400521 | NCBI WGS metagenome assembly WNEZ01 (sample SAMN13153339, study PRJNA577476) | soil metagenome | isolation source: 120 cm saprolite under Douglas fir tree site 2 hole 1 replicate 1 | place: USA:California | collected 2015-04-18
GGAATCTTCATGCCGTTGGAAGTGGCGCTGAATCGTATTTGGGGGTTCCCCAACAATCGCTCTTACTTCGGCAATCAACTGATATCTCTTGGCCTGGCGTTTAGCTGCGGCCTGCTGGCGCTGCTGTCGATTGCCTGCACCGCGGGAAACGTGGCGCTGCTGGGGAGTCTGCTGCGAAGTCGTGGGCCTTTTGTGGTGCGGCTGGGCGGTTTCCTGATGATGAAGGGGTTCGCCGTCGCTGCCAGCATTGCCATCTTCTTTCTCATTTATTGGTTGCTGCCTAACGGCAAGATACCCGCCCGGGCCGTGCTGCCGACGGCGGTGATCATGGGATTGCTGTCAGAGACCTTGAAATATGCCTACATCCTGGCCCTGCCCTGGCTGAATTTCCAGGAAGTCTACGGACCGTTTGCCTTGTCGGTAAGCCTGATGTTCTGGGCATTCCTTTCCGGATTGCTGATGCTGACGGGAGCCCATCTGTCGGCGCGAGGGTACAGCGGGCACAGAGCGTGATGCAACGCAGTGTATTTGGGAGATGCATCTCCAGGCGCCGGCCGGGATGTCTGCTTTACACGTTGGTCGTCCGTCACACCGCTTCGTGATGGCTGGCACATCCTGCGGCCACGCTTGCCTATAGCATCGTTTTATTCCCCGTCCCATCTGGTCACGTTTCAAGCGAGGCTTTGGCCATGCCCTTTTCGTTGAGGCCCCTGATGTTTGGGCTGGCATTGTTTTTTGTCCCGCAATTTTTGCTTTCGGCTGTAGCACAGAACTCGCTCGCCAATCGAGTTCTTCCCCCGGCAGCAAATTCGCGCCAGATGAACCAGCATTCTGGTTACATATTCGACGGGACCGTGCTGTCAGTAGAACGAGTGGCCGAGTCTGGATCAGACACCGTGCCCACCGTGCAGATCACCTTTCGCGTGGAACGAGCTATTCGTGGAACTCGCAAGGGACAAGTGCTCACCATCCGCGAGTGGGCCGGCTTGTGGAATTCTGGTGAACGCTATCGCACCGGCGAACGTCTCTTGTTGTTCCTATACAGCCCCAGCAAACTGGGTTTGACCAGCCCGGTTGGCGGCCCGCTGGGCCGCTATGCCGTGGACTCGGGAGGAAACGTCAGTCTGGAAAATGCACGGCCTACTGCCCTCCCACTCGATCCAGTTTCACAATCACGGTTGCGCGGCAAGACCTTTGTCAACAGCCGTGCTCTTGCGCTGGCCATCGAGCGGACCGCCACTCAGCGTGCGGCTGCACCGAACGCGGCCAGGGAGTAAGTCATGGCACGCGCATTCACCGTGCTGGCGTCAGGGATAGCACTCCTCATGGTGCTACCGCAACTGGTGCGTGCAGGCGGTCCGCGAGACATTGCTGGAACCAGTTTTTTCGACTCTGGAACCAAGGGTGTCCCGCTTACCTGGGCCGGGGGCGCGATCAGCTACTACACCGACCGGGGAAACCTGAGCCCCGTCCTTCCTGGAGCTACCGCGGACACGTTCGTGGCCGACGCCTTTAGCCGCTGGACCTCCATCTCCACCGCAGCGGTTTCGGCGGTGCGGGCCGGTCAGCTCGGCGAAGATGTGAGCGGTGCCAACGTCAGCGCGAGCAGCGGAGCCCTCACGCTGCCCGCCGACATTCTGCCTTCCGCGGTGAACCTGCCGGTGGCCATCGTTTACGACGCGGACGGAGCTGTGACCGACGCTCTGCTCGGCCAGGGTGCCGGAAGCGCCAGCGCCTGTTTCGACAATGCCGCGTACGGCGGAGTGGACAGCTTCAGCGCGGACGCGCATCTGCAGCACGCGCTGGTCATCCTGAACGGGATGTGCGCGCAAGCTTCGCAGCAGTTGCCGGACCTGGAGTATCGCCTCATCCGGGTACTGGGGCGGGTTCTGGGGTTAGACTGGTCGCAGATAAACGTCAATGTTTTTACCCGAAGTCCACCGCCCACATCCGCCGACTATCCCGGCCTCACCATCATGCACGCCATGGACCCGATCAACTGCGTGCCCATTTCCTTGTGCTATCCCAACGCAGACCAGCCCAAAATGGATGATCGTGCGGCGCTGTCGCGCCTGTACCCGGTCACATCGTTGAACCTGGCAAGCTTCCCGGGCAAGCAGCTGTTTTTCGAAAACACGGTGCGCATCCACGGCGCAGTGCACTTTGCGGATGCCAACGGACAACCGGCGCAGCCCATGCAAGGAGTGAACGTAACAGCGCGCTGGATCGATCCCGCGACCGGTCAGCCTTCCCGAACCTACGCCGCAGCCTCTGTTTCCGGCTTTCTGTTCCGCGGCAATGCAGGCAATCTCGCGACCGGTTTCAACGACAGCATGGGACAGATGTTTGACCGCTTTGGTTCCGACGATCCGGCAGTGGAGGGTTTCTTCGACCTTGCCGGGTTGGAGATTCCGGACGGTACGAGCAGCGCGCAGTACCAACTGACCGTAGAGGCTCTCGATCCCTTGTGGTCTCAGTCCGTGGGCCCGTACGGACCCTGGCAGGTGCTGCCTTCGGGCGCGGCGCAACCCATTGTCGTAACTGCCAGTAAAGGCAGCGATGTGCAGCAAGACTTACTGATGCAGGGGAGCGCGATCCAGGTCCTGGACTCGTTTGAGCCAACAACCTTTGCGGCACCCGCCGTTTTGCCCGACTCGGGAGACTGGGCGGGGACACTCAGTGGTTCGGGCAACGCCGACTATTTCTGGTTTAACGGGCAAAGCAATCGCACCCTGTCAGTGGAGGTTACCGCGCTGGACGAATCCAAGGCCGCTTCCGAGGTCAAGGCACAGCCCGTTCTTGGTATGTGGGCATTGGCCGACTCCGGAACCTCTCCAGCACCGGCGAGCACGCATCTGGCCTTTAACACCATCAACTTCGGTGTGACGCGGCTGGACGCTACCTTGCAGGCGAATGCAGCTTTTCGCTTGGGCGTGTTCGACTACCGGGGCGACGGACGTCCCGACTACCGCTACCATGGACGCGTTTTCTACGCCGACAGTGCAACCCCGGCGCGGACACGCGTGGACGGCGGCACAGTGATCGCGGTGCAGGGCTTCGGCTTTCACACGAATACGGCTGCCACCGTCGCGGCTGCGAAGATTCCAGTGCTGGCTGTTTCCGCAAACCAGCTGCTCGCAGCGGCGCCGGCCATGGCGGATGGGCTACAGAGCGTCACGCTGAGCGATCCCGCTACCGGCGCGTCCTCGGCGATGACGAATGCACTCACCTACGGCGCCGGACCGACAGATACCATCCGATTGATTCAGGGCTCGAATCCAGCCACGCCCGTGGGCGGACAGGCACCCAATCCTGTCCGTATACAGGTTCTGGCGCCCGATGGGGTGACCCCGGTGAGCGGCGCCAGCGTTTTCTTCACTTCAACGCCGGCAGCTTCCTTCCTCGCATGCGGCGGCGCGGGCAGTTGCACGTTGCTGACCGACGAGGGCGGCCAGGCTTTGTCACGCGTCACGGTACTGCAAGCCGCTGTCATGAACATCAGTGTCCTGCTGGCGCCAGCCTCTTACAAGACCCCGAAGTCGGTTCAGGCGACGCTTCTGGGAACATCGTCTGCCATGGACATTTCGTTGGCTTCGGCGTTTGCCTGGATTGCTCAGGGCGCGACTGTGGACGTTCCCCTTGCCGCCCGCCTGTTGGCCAATGGCACGCCCGTGGCCGGAGGCGCGGTGAACTATCAGGTGGTCAAAGGATCGGGCACACTGAGTTCAGCCAGCCCGCTCAGCGACCCGCATGGGTTCGCCAACAGCATGCTGCACCTTGCTGCCCTGGGCGGAGACGTGCAGGTGAGCGCGTGTCTGGCGCCGGGAAACAAACCGTGTCAGATTTTCTCCGTGACGGCAGTACCGGCGTCCGCGCTGCGGCTGCAACCGGTGGGTGGGAGTGTCCAGATTCTTCCCGTGGGTCAAGGATTCCAGCCGGTAATGGTGCGGGTAATCGATTCAGCGACGCCGGCCCACCCGGTGCTTGGCGCCAACGTAACCTTCCAGGCCGTGGTTTCGCGTCCGGTCGTCGGGCCGCCACCGGTTTCCATCGGCGGAATTATCATTACCAGGAATCCTGCGCCGGTCATAGTCTCCTCGTCACGGCTGGCTGTGCTTTCCGATGGGGCAGGCCAGGCCACGCTTCAGCCCTCGACAGGGGGAGCGCAAGGAGCTCTTCTGATTCAAGGCACGGCTGCTGCCGGAACCAGCGTTCTTCCGTTCCGATTGCAGTCGCTCTCGCCGGTGGTGCTCGCCGGGTCAGCCGCCACGTTACGTCCGGGCGAGAACGGTTCTTCGGAGACTGGCGCGGAGAGCGGTCGGGAAGGGTCTGTTCGAACTCGCTCCGGGCAAGTTCCGGCCCGTCAGCGCTGAAAGAAGCCCGGTCATAGTTTTTCCGGCAACTCGTCCCGGCGCATGGCATCTAACCCAATGAAGAAAACTGCAGCTCTCCGGTGTTCGTCCCTCTGAGCGGAGGGGGCAGGGACACCGGGGAACCGCGGTGAAACGGCAGCTTTCCCCATCAGGTTTCGCTACACTATCTCTATGAGATTCATGCTGCGCTTTGCAGTGCTGTTGGTCGGGTTGGTTGCGGTGCCGTTTTCGCTCCAAAGCCTGGCCGAGGAAGGCCCTCTCGACCCCGCCCCGCCCAAGGGCACCACGACGGACGAGATTATTCGGCATTTCGCGGCCAAGGAGAAGGAGTTCCAACAGGCGCGGGACCAGTACACCTATCGCCAGGACGTGAAGGTTCAGACGCCGGAGGACGACGGGGAGTATCACGAAATCTTCGACGTGCTCTTTGATGACCAGGGCAGGCGTTTGGAGAACGTCGTCTACGCACCTCAGTCTTCGCTCTCCCGGATTTCGATGTCTCCTGAGGACATCGACGATATTCGGCACCGGCTGCCCTTCGTCCTGACCAGCGACGAAATTCCTGAGTATCAGATTCTGTATGTCGGACAGCAGCAGGAGGACGAACTGCGGTGCTATGTTTTCGACATTGCCCCCAAGGAAATCGTCGGCAAGAAGCGATATTTCCAGGGCCGCCTGTGGGTGGATGACCGCGATTTCCAGATCGTAAAGACCTTTGGCAAGACCGTCCCTGACATTCGCAAGAAGAGGGGGCAGGAAAATCTCTTTCCCAAGTTCACCACCTGGCGGGAACAGATCGACGGCAAGTACTGGTTCCCTACCTACACGAAAGCCGATGATGAGCTGCATTTTTCCACGGGAGACATACGCATCCGCGAAATCGTGAAGTACAGCGATTACAAGCGGTTCGGATCAAACGTGAAGATCACGTATGAAGGACAGGAAGTGCAGAAGGCACCAGGAGCGGAGAAGGACAAGTCGCAGGCGCCGGACAAGCCGCAGAAATAGCTGTCAGCTCTCAGCCGTCAGCTTTCAAGAAGCCAATTTCCCCGCTTGCGAAAAGTAAATTGCTCATCCCCGAAGGGGCGGAAGAGCAGGTCTGCGATGAATACTCGCTGCGGATATTGCTCGCGCGGTTCATCTGATAGCTGAGAGCTGACAGCTGACAGCTAGTAAAAAAGGTACTTCCGCCACTTGTCATCCGAGCGGCCCATCAAGCGCATGATGTGGCGGCTGGTGTGCAGGTTGAAGGCGCGGGGCTCGCGCATCAGCTTCATATCCGCTTCGGTGGGAAACTGGTTGCCCTTTTGACGGTTGCAAGGATGGCAGCAAGCCACCAGGTTTTCCCAAGTGGAAGCTCCGCCTCGCGAACGCGGCACCACGTGGTCGAGCGTCAGTTCGCTCGACGGCAACACTTCGCCGCAGTATTGGCAGGTGTTGCGGTCCCGCAGCAGGATATTCTTGCGGGAGAGAGCGCGGGTCTGGTGCGGGATCCGCCGGTATTCGAGCAATCGAATCACCGAGGGCACACGAATGGCCAGGCGGGCGGCGTGAAGGAAATGCCCATTCTCTTCCTCCGTCATCGCTACACCTTTCAGCACCAGAACGATGGCCCGGCGCGCCGCGCAAACATTGATAGGCTCGTAGGATGCGTTCAGCACCAGCACGGGCGCGTGCAGGGCGTGGCCGTTGCCATCGCGGTGAACTCCTTCGCGGTGAACTCCCTCGCGGTGAACTCCAAAGACGGCCGGCCCAGGCGCATGGCCCCTCATCGAATTGTTCCACTTCCCCGGCATACTCAGCTTTCAACTGCAGCCGCGACCGCATTTCGAGATGTTTTCCGGACTATCCCGCTGCTGCCATGACTTGCTCTTCGTCCGCGAAGGTCTGCAGCAGAGGTGCACCCTTCGCATCTGCTTTCAGGGTCCGAGCCACAGTCGCCACAAATACTTTAGATGCGCCTGCCCGTCGCAGAACCCGGGCACACTCCGAGACTGTGGTTCCGGTAGTAAACACGTCGTCTACCAGCAGGACCTCGCAGCCGGCAATCGGCTCCGGCCTGGCCACGGTAAACGCACCACGAATGTTTTCCCGGCGCTGATGTCGCGTCAGCCCGGTTTGCGACTGGGTCTCGCGACATCGCTCCAGTACCCCGGCGTGCAGCGTGAACCGGCCGCCTCCGGTCCCCAGCTTTAATGCATTCCTGACCATCAGCTCCGACTGGTTAAAGCCGCGCTGACGCAGTTTCCGCGCATGCAATGGCACAGGCACAACCGCGACTGGTCGCTGGGCCCAGGAAGATTCCAGTTCATTCATGGCTTCCGCCAACATGCGCCCCAGCACCCGAGCGGCGGGATGCACCTGCTGGTATTTAAGCAGATGTATCAGTTCGCGCAACCCACCTTCGTAACTGCCGTAGGCGACGGCCCTGGCAAAGGGCGGCTCCAGCCTGCGGCACAACCCGCAGCGCGGTTCGTCTGGCGCGCCGGCAAAAGCATAAGGACTAAGCAGCCGCTCGCCGCAGACGAAGCAGACCCCATTCTCGATTGGGCGCATGTCGGAAAGGCATTCCCGGCAGACCGGCAGGCGGGAAATGTTGATCAAGGGGGTACCGCAAAGGCGACAGTCAGAGGGGAAGAGGGTAGCGAAGAGACTTTCGGCAACGCCGCGCACAGAAGAGAACAGGATGGGGACCAGCGCAGCGTCCCGTGTCCCAACCTTGGTCCCGGAAGCTCGGATTGAGTCCTCGCTACTGCTGAAGACGAACCTCCCACGTCGGTCCGTCGCCCCAGAAGTTGCGGCGAGCGAACCCACCTCAGTATAGCGGGCTACGATGTCCCAGGCAATGACTCAACGGTTATGCAACTGCGCGGTGTGCCGATTTGGAATCACGTCGTTCGCGTACTGGGACAAACACCAGCTGGTACGAACGCCTGAAGCAATCACCGCAACGCACCGGTCGATGCAGCACCAGGGGCAACAAGAATTTTTCCGTCAGACTTCTTGGACGTGAGCGGTATCCATTAAAACCACCACAGTCCCGACATTGGAACAGTCCGGAGAGCATGCTGCTACCTCGGGAGGGCCAGAGAAAAAGTGGGTGCCATCATACCAGAACGACCGTCGGATAGGAACTTGGGCAGCCGCCAGGATTCACGCACGTGTGGCGGTGGACGACTCGCCCGCGCTCCACGGACAAGGCAGAGACGCCAGACCCTTCGAAAGCTCAGGTAAGGCTCCCCGAAACAAGAGTCGCTCAACAAGAATCAGGTGCATCTGATCGAGGAGGAGCGGCGACGGGCACTTGTAAAACCTGCGGCATGCATGTTAACGTGCGCCGTCTCATTTTATGATCCAAGCCAAAGCAGTGCCTGCAGTTCAGGATCCCAGATCATGAGTTCTCAAACCCCCGAAAATACCCCCCCCAGCCCAAAACAATTCAGACCCTACGTCCCCGAAACCATGGAAATGAGGGAGTTCACCCTGCGGGCGGTGCTGCTGGGGCTGGCCATGACGATTGTTCTGGGCGCAGCCAACGCCTACCTGGGTTTGCGAGCCGGCATTACGATCGCGGCGACATATCCCGCCGCCGTCATCGCGATGGCGGCAATGCGGGCGTGGAAAGGATCACTGCTCGAGGAGAATATCGCTCGTACGGCTGGCTCGATCGGAGAAGGTATCGCGGCGGGAGCAATTTTCACGATTCCCGCCTTCCTGATCGCGAAGGCCTGGCCGTCGTTTCGCCCCGCCGACGCCTACTGGAAGTCCACCGCGCTGATCATGGTGGGCAGCGTCCTTGGAGTGTTGTTCATTTCTCTGGTGCGACGGGTCATGGTGGAGGACCCGGAGTTGCCCTTCCCCGAATCCGTGGCGGCTTCGGAAATTCACAAGGCCGGACAACGCGGCGCCGAAGCCGCAAAATATCTCTTCTGGAACATCGGCGTGGGCGGCGTGGTGTACATGCTGGGGCGTTTTGGGCTGTTTGCCGCCGATAGAGATTTTCACTTCGCCATCGGCAACCTGGGCCGCAGTCAGGTTCGCCTGGGCGCAGCGGGAACCAGCAATGTTCTGGCGGCGGGAGGAGCGAGCACCTTCGCTGCGCCCAGCGTGAGCCCGGCCTATTTAGGCGTGGGCTACATCATTGGGTTGCGGCTCGCGTCAATCCAGTTTGCCGGTGGCGTGCTGGCCTGGGGATTGATGGTTCCGTTGCTCATATTTTTTCTTGGACCGCAGCTCAGGCATTTCCTTCCAGCAGATACGCCCGACAATTGGGCAGCGATGTCGGTCGCCGTGTGGCGGTTCATCGTGCGTCCCATCGCCGTGGGCGGCATGCTGGTGGGAGCCGCTTACACGCTGTTCAAGATGCGCAAGAGCCTCACCGCGGGACTGGGCAAAGCATTCTCCGATTTGCGTCAGACCGCAGACGAGCACGCCAAGTTGTCGCGCACCGAGCGTTACATGAGCTCGAAAACTGTTTTTGGCCTGATCGCCCTGATGTTCGTGCTCATGTGCTTCCTTTACATCCATATCTCCGGACTGGTTTGGCCCGCCGTACTGGCGGCGGTAGTGATGCTGATCGTCGGTTTCTTCTTTTCCACGGTCTCGGGAAGCCTGGTCGGCTTCATCGGATCGTCCAATAACCCGGTTTCGGGGTTGACCCTCTCGACCTTGATCATTGCCGCGCTTCTGATGGTCTCACTCGGGGTTTCCGGAACTTCGGGAGTGGCGGCGGTGTTGGGCGTGGCCGCGGTAGTTTGCGTTTCCGCGTCGGTCGCAGGCGAACTGCTGCAGGACTTCAAAGTTGGCTACATCCTGGGTGGTACGCCGCGCACCATTCAGATCGCCGAACTGATCGCGGTGGTGGTGGCCAGTCTGGTGATGTATTTCCCTCTCATGCTGCTGCACGAAGCCAACATTAAAGCGGGTGGAATCGGATTTGGCGATCGTCAGCTTTCGGCGCCGCAGGCTGGGCTGATGGCGACTTTGGCCATCGGCATTGTCGGCGGCGATATGCCGTGGCCGCTGGTCGTAGTGGGCGTCTTCTTCGGCATCGCGATGATCATGATGCAGGTGCGCAGCCCGATGCTGGTTGCGGTCGGCATGTACCTGCCCTTTGAGACGACATTCGCCATTTTCCTGGGCGGAGTGTTTCGCTCGCTTGGAGACTGGTTGGCGCAACGCCGCGGATTCAACGATGCGCAGCGCGCGCGCGTGGAGAATGCCGGAGTCCTCACTGCTTCCGGCCTGATCGCCGGCGAAGCGGTGCTCGGACTGGTGTGGGCGGGATTGCAGTTTGCCCCGGACTGGGCCAGGCCGCAGTTCTTTCGAAACCCCTCGTACCTGGTCGGCGGAATGATCGTATTGCTCGGTTTAGCAGCTTTAATGGTCCTGTTGCCCCTGACAAGTGCGGGCGATCCGAACGAACCAGCGCCCCCGACTGCGATGATGTGAGTTGGTTGTGTGGCGCGGGCGCCCTCGCCCGCGATTTCCAAAGTCGGGCGTCAGACCTCGGACGTCGGACGTCAGACTCGCAACTCAGTCTGCCAATTTATCGGCGCTGTCCTGCTTGAGAATTCAACGCGCCGCTGAGGTCCGAAGTCCGAGGTCTGAGGTCCGGGGTCCGACGTCCGTGGTTTACTATCTGAATGTCCATCCCAGAAAATGTCGCCCGAGTAGCCGAGCGTATCGCGGCCGCGGCGCGCCGGGCGGGACGGAACCCGGAAGAAGTCATGCTCATGGCGGTGAGCAAGACGTTCGCAGCGGAGCGAGTCCGCGAGGCTTACCGGTCCGGACTTCGCGCATTCGGCGAAAATCGTGTAC
>WNEZ01016259.1_pt1 | contig 10193 bp, 6 predicted proteins | sample 5400521 | NCBI WGS metagenome assembly WNEZ01 (sample SAMN13153339, study PRJNA577476) | soil metagenome | isolation source: 120 cm saprolite under Douglas fir tree site 2 hole 1 replicate 1 | place: USA:California | collected 2015-04-18
CAGTTAGCGGCGACCGCCAGTGAAGGCTGATCAACCGCCTCAGCCCGCCAAGTCAGGATCGTAGAACATGGGGGCTAGTGACCAAGGATCGCTAGCTTTCCTGGCACTCATGTCCGGTGCCATGACGTCGCCAGCGGCGACCCTGGCGGCGAATGCGATATTGCGCCAGCGGTTCCTCTCCTCGTATGCCAGCTCATCCCAGCTCGCGCCGGGCGTAGCGTACTCGAATGCCCCCTTGGCGGCGCGATCGTTGCTTCCGGTTGAGTACATGGTCATTCCCTCCGGGTCATCACCGGGATCTCGCCCGGCACTGGCATGAGTCCTGGCTGCCAGCTGACGGTTCCTGGCGCCAGGCTTAGATATGGCAAATCGATGAGCGCCCGCATGGCTTCGCCCAGGAACATGAGCGTTAGCGCTTTTCCAGGGCACACATGACCCCCGGCGCCGAAGGCGAGGATCGCGCGGTGGGATCGGCTAATATCGAAAACGCCGGGCTCATGGTCGCGGGAAGGATCGCGGTGCGCGGCCCGGATGACCGGCAGCACGTTCGCGCCCTCGGGGATGATCAGCCGCCCTACCTGAGTGTCACGCATGCACTTGCCGGGCAACCCGAACGTGAAGTGAGCATTCCGCCTGAGGTGTTCCCAGATAACCTGGCGCAGCAGGCCGGGGTCATGCCGGCACATCTCCATGACATCAGGACGGTTGACTGTCTCGAATGCGATCACGCTCAGCGTGGGCAGCACGCTCGGAAAGCCGCCGTATATGGTTGTGCAGGCATCGACAATCTCACCGGGCGACATTCCGCGGTCGTCCATGACCTGCACGGCGCCCGAGATGAGCGTTGACTGCTTGCGGCTCCGCTCGATGAGGGGCCCGCAGAACTCGTACAGCTCCATGCGCGCCTGGTCGATGTCATCGTGACCAGTGAGCACCAGGGCATTTGCGCGGGCGCCGAGACAGTTCAGGCGCTGCCATTCATCCGGCTCCAGCCCAGCCGTCAGGCAGGCGAGATCTCCGGCTAGCGGCGCGCAGAAATCGCGGGCCAGGTCGGCCCGGCCGCGCAGTGCCCTGGCGCGCGTCCTGGCCAGCAGCTTGATACTCCCGCGCCAGCGCTCGGCGGCAGGCGGTGCGAACAGCGGGTTGAGCGCGGTCCTGACGCTGGCGGCGGGCCCGCTCTGGCGCAGCAGTCCGCCCGGGCGCTCGCGAGTTATGCCCGCGATCGCGCAGTCCGGGTCGATGGCGCCCAGATCGCGCAGGTAAGGATTACGGAGCCCGGCCAGGACCGAGCGCCAGCTCCGCAGCAGGATGAAGTCGTTGCCGTTGACGGTGAACACCGGGCATGCGTCGTCGTCGTGGTAGTCGAAGCAAGGCGCTGGCGTGCCGCCTGGCCCGATGTCGTGAGAGAGCATCATCGCCGCCTCACCACGATCATGTGACACCGGACCGTCTGTCCCTTCACCCCGTCCAGGCCGAACGGCCCGTAGACCCACTCCCCGCATGACATGGCGCCCTCCGTAGCTGGCTCCAGCGGCTTCTGCTGGCAGGAACCGCGGCACAAGCGTGCGCCGCCAGCCCGGACGTCCGTGTTGCACTCGTCTTGACCCTTACCTTGCACCCCAGGTCACACACGCAAGCCGGGTGCGGCTCAGGGCGCGCCCAGCCGGATTCCGGGCGATAATCGCCGGCCGGCTCGGGACCACTGAGGACGACATAGAACCGGCTCAGAACCGCTGAGAGCCGCGCATGTGGCCAAGGTGTCCAGAACTCCCGCACCCGTACCGAACTCCGCGTCCGTCGCGGCAATGCGCTTGAGGGCTATGGCCAGGGTGCGCACACCGGACGAATCATCCGGCCTGGCGCGGGCAGCTTTCCAGCACCGCGGCCTCGTCGTGTCCGAACCGGTCGCGGACCAGTCGCACCAGCGCCTGCACGCCGACTACGAGGTGCGGCGGCCGAAGGCGGGGTCCGTGGTCTCTATGCGTATCCGCGCCGACTCCGCCTCTGGCACGCCGAGCTGTTCGAAGATGTCCAGCGCCTGCCTGAATACGATCCGGGCAGCGTGCGGCCCCTGCGTGCTGAGCGTCGTTTCCGCGATTCCTTCGAGGATTTTGGCCTCCTCGTATGGGTCACCGATCTCCCTGGCGAGCCTGAGAGCAGTGTGGTAATGATCAAACGCCTCGCCGTACCGGCCAGATCCGCGACGCACGTCGGCTATCCCGCGAAGTGCGATCACCTGCTCGGACAGGTTTCCGATCTCCTCGGCGATCAATCTCGCCTTTTGGTGGTGAATCAGCGCCTCGTCGTAGCACTCCGCGCTTTGGTAAATGGCGCCGATGTCATTGAGCACGTCGGCTTCATCCGGGAGATCGCCGATGTCACGGTATATGGCGAGGGCCCGTCGGCAAGCAGCAAGCCCTTCCTCGTAACTGCCCTTGTAATGGTAGACGCTTCCCATGTTATGATACAGGATCGCCTGGTTCTGCGCTCCGCCTATCTCACTAAAGATTTCCAGTGACTTCTGGTAGTTTTCGAGCGCGTCTCTATGATAGCCGCAATACAGTTGCATCTTTCCTAGATTGTTGAGGGTCTTCGCCTCGCCGCGCCTGTCGCCGACGTCACGGTAGAGCGAAAGCGCGTCATGCAGGTGACCCATTGCGTCTGGGTAGCGCCCAAGATGCCAGCAGGCGATCCCGGAGTGACTCAACGTATTGGCCACGCCGCGCTGGTCCGCGGCGTCGCGGTACAGAATCCTTGCTTCGTGGAAATAAGCGAGGGCCTCACGGGAACGGGCCGCGCGCCGGTGGGCCATGCCAATCTGGTCGAGGGCTTCGGCCTCGCCGTGCCGGTCGGCGAGCGAGCGGTAGATCGCCGCGGCGTCCTCAGCTAGGGGAAGCGTCGCCTCGTGCCGGCCGGTCTGCTGGCTCACCACGCTGAGCTCCAGTGACGCCTGCGCGATCCTGGCCGGGTCAGCGAGGTCACGGCACGCCTGCAGGGCCAGCGTGTGGGCCGCGATCGCATCGTCCCAGTACGCCCTGATCTCCACAAAGCCGGCCAGCACGTGGGTCAGATCGGCGCACTGCCGCTTCCATTCGTGCCTGCCCGCGTGCTGAGCGGCCTGCAGGATGTTGCGCCACTCCGACTCCAGCCAGGCTGCCGCGTCTTCCTGCGTGCCCAATGCTGGGCTCGCGGCTGGTGGATGGGTGACCGACACCGGCATCCGGCGCCGGAACGGATGAAGTACCCGGTCAGCCTTATCGGCTGTGTGCAAGTAGTAGTCAAGGAGCCTGCCGACTGCCTGTCGCTGCTCAGGCTCGGGGTCATCACGCGCGGCGCGCACAGTCGCGTATCCGCGGATGAGGTCGTGGAAACGGAACTGACCGGCTGGGGCTCGTACCAGCAGGTGGTGATCAAGCAGGACGGCGAGGGCTTTTTCTGCTTCGGCGAGGGTGCCGCCGTCCAGGCCCGCCGCAGCCTGCAGGCTGACATGAGCGCAAGGGCTCACGCCCAGCCGCCGGAAGAGCCGCTGGTGGTCGGGTTCCAGCGCACGGTAGGACAGGTCGAAGGCAGACATCACTTCCGGGCTTGCCGCGCCTGTGCCGCCCAGGCGAGCGGGAGACTGCGACAGTTCCTCGACCAGATCGGCGAGCCTGGGCGGGTAGTCTTGCGCAAGCCTGCCGGCGGTGAGCTGGATCGCGAGCGGCAAGCGCCCGCACAGCCCCACAGCGGTGGCGACCTCATCCTCGTCGTGGGCCCTGCCTTGCCCCGCGATCCGCCGGAACAGCGTGATCGCGTCGTCGATGGACAGCACGTCGAGGGTCAGCGCGCGGGCGCCCTCAAGGTCGGGAAGCCTGCGCCGGGTGGTGATCAAGATCAGGCACCGGCCTGCCATGGGCAGCAGCGGGCGGATCTGGTCATGCCTGGCAGCGTCGTCGAGAATCACGACGGCACGAAGGCGGCTCAGCTGGGCTCGCCACAGCGCGGTGCGCTCGCCGATAGTCTCAGGTATCTGCGTGGCCGGCACGGTCAGCATCCGGAGCAGGCGGTGCAGCGCCTCGGCTGCGTCGAGCGAAGGGCGCCCGGGGTCGTGGGCGTGAAAGTTGAGGTAGAGCATCCCGTCCGGGTACTGACCGGAGACAATGCGGGCAGCGTGGACCGCGAGCGCGGTCTTTCCCACACCGGGCATGCCCTCGATCACGCTGACCCGCGGGGTGTCAGCGTACTCCGCGGTGAGCAGCCTGAGTTCCTCGCTGCGGCCCACGAACTCCACCGTCTCGGGGGGAAGCGTGTCCGGCCGTGACACCCGGCCAGGACGTCGGCCGGCCAGCCTCACGGCAAGCTGGGGGTCACGGCGCAGGATGCGCTGATGGAGTTCGGACAGCATTGGCCCCGGCTCTGTGCCCTGCTCATCGATAAGGCGGCTGCGGGTCTCCCGGTAGAGGCTGAGCGCGTCACCCGGCCTGCCGCTCCAGTAAAGGGCCGTCATCTGGTGGGCGATGAATGTCTCGTCCAGCGGGTACTGAGCCAGCAGGTGGCGAAGCTCACCTACCAGATCGGCATGCCGGCCAAGCTCCAGCTCACACTCGACGCGCTCCAGGATGGCCGCCCGACGCTCCTCTTCGAGGCTGTCACGCATCCGCGCCACCCAGTCGCCGCGGATCCCTGCCAGCGCCTGACCGCGCCAGAGCCCGTCCGCCTCGCGCAACAGCATGGCCGCATGATCGTAGTCGCCGCTTGCGGTCAGTGCATCCGCTTGCCGGCGCAAACGGCGGAACTGATACAAGTCGACCGCCTCAGGATCGACGTCGAGCACGTAGCCTCTGGCGCGCCCCGCCAGCCGGACGCTATCGCCAAGGGTCTGCCGGAGCGACGCCCGGAGCCTTGCGATGTAGACCGAGAGACTCTCCCGGGCCTTGGGCGGAGGCCGCGTATCCCACAGCCGGTCAATGAGAGCCTCAGCCGGCACTATTGTGCGCGGCGTTAACAAGAGGATCGCCAGGACGCAGCGCGCCCTGGTCGGCCCAAGATCACCTTGCTGCCCAGCCGACCACAGCTCAATCGGCCCGAGGACCCGGAATTCCATGATCGCCTTGCATCTTCCACCGCCTGCGGACACGCTCGCGGCTCGCGTCCGAAAGGGATGTACAGAAACGTTCCGCTTCGTAAATACCCCGTTATGGGCAGTTCTCACGCGAATCCCGGGAGAACTAGCAGGAACGGAGAAATGATCATGCTCTGTCGGTCCGCAGGTGGCGCCATTTGCGCGCAGGTTTCACGATGCCGCCGCGCCCGCTGGCGCCCCAATGCCGTAGAGAAGAGTATTCGCGTGGCGGCTGGGACTGAAGACGCCTGGTAATGGTGAGTGATAGCCGATGCGGTGCGGGCTGGCGTGGCGCGACACGACCGGCGGGATGCTCGTGGTTACAGGGATTGGGGAGGCTCCCGGTAGAAGAGGCACCCGGTGCCGGTAGAACGCGGGCACCTTCCGGTTGACCGTCGATGCGGCCACGTACGCGACCACGACCAGAGCCCGCCAGGGCTTCCCGGACGCGCCCCGCGGCATCACCGCCCGCGCCGGCCCAGCGGAACCGGCCGCCTCCCCGGAGCGACAGCGGGCCGCCACACGCGCCCGCCCGAAAGCCATCACTCTCCGTATAACACTTCCGGGGTCTCTACCGGCCTGCGCGCCCTGACCCAGGACGCCAATCATCCACTTCTCCACGGCATTTGCGCCGGCCCGGCGATCAGCTCCGGCCTTCTGGAAATGCTTGCCGTCCCACCCACAGAAACGGACTGCAGTGGTCGCTGCGGCGCGAGCGGCACCGGCTCTCCCCGCGCGCCGCAGCGGGTGCCAACCCACGCCTGGCAGGATGCCGCCCGGATCGATCCAAATGTCATATCCCGAGATGGATCGTGGTGTAGTTTCTCACTCTTGGCGGGTCTGATATCTAAGTTACCGATGAGGGGACCTTCGATGGAGACTCATAGAGCGTTATGGCATGTCAAGCCGACCGGCAGATCGCTGGCCAGCGCTCGCCGTGAACCCTCGACGGGGACGGCTCGCGCCCGGGCGGCGCAAGGTATTCTCGTTCCAGCTCTGGTGTTAGCCAGCCTCGGCGCCGCAGCACCGGCATCGCCGGGGCACGGCAGCGCTGGCCATGTCCATGCGAGCGCACATCAGCCAGCGGATAGCCTCGCTCTCTCGGCGGGCGCTGACTCGATGACCTCCTGCACTACCCACAGTAGGCCCTGGATGTACTCACCCGGCACCTCCAGCAGGCCCTGGATGTACTCACCCGGCACCTCCAGCAGGCCCTGGATGTACTCACCCGGGATCTCCAGCAGGCCCTGGATGTACTCACCCGGGACCTCGTCACGCGACAAGGTCGCGTTTCAGCCGGCCCCCATCCCTGCGGGACTCGGCATATCCAGAGGTCATGATCTTCAGCGGCATGATGGCTGTACCTTCCGCTGGTTAAGAGGTGCCGGGTGCCGTGCGGCGCTGCTCGCGACAACCCGCCGTCCAGTCGTGACAGCACCGGTCGGGCGCCAGCGGTCGCGCTGCGCCATGAGACCTTAGGCGACTGATCAGCCGTTCACCGAGTCGCCGCCGTCGACACGGACCACGACCCGCAGGTTGCCTGGACCGCTCCGAGACTCGTCGCAGCGACCTTGTGGGCACGGGCCCGGGCGAGGTTGAGGGCTGCCCCGTCGCCTTGACGTGCACCGCAGTAGGCACCGGCACGTCCACCACGGCACGCGCCCAGTCCCGTGTGAGATTGGTCACAGCGCGTCGGTCTCCCGCGCGTTGGCGTCGATCCGGCCCGTGATCCCGCCAAGCCAGATCGCCGGCCGCGTCAGCAGGATCGCCCCTGTCACGAGCAGCACGATCTCCAGGCCACTGGCGCGCCCACGAAGCGACGTCGGGCAGATGCGTCCCACCCGAGAACATGCCTTCCATCATTGCCGAACCCGCCGGCGACTACAGCCGAAGCCGCGGCAGAACGCCCGCGGCACTGGCCGGTGGCAATACCCCGTGCCAGCGCCGACAGCTCGCCGGCACTTCGAGCACCGCCGTCCGGCCGGCTACCAGCCGCCGCGCGACTGCCACGCTTGCCGCCCGTTTGAGATCGCCACCATTATCAAGATCGGCCGTCCAGAGGGCAGCCGCGACCGCGAGACTACTGTGATGGGATTCGACTTGCCAGGTCTCCTCGCCGCTCGGCGTGATCAGGGATACGAACTGCATGCCCGCCACCTGAATCCCCAGCTGCCGCGCATGTTGCATGCCATCGGCTTCGACAGGGTCTATGAGCAGGGGCAAGGTTGCTACCTCTACGACCGCGACGGCAGCCGCTACGCCGACTACCTGAGCGGTTTCGGCGTCTTTGCCGTGGGCCGCAATCATCCGGTGGTCCGCAGGGCGCTGAACGACGTACTCGACGGCGGACTCGCGGACATGGCCCAATTCGACTGTGCTCTGCTGCCCGGCCTGCTTGCCGAGCAACTGCTGGCCAAGGCACCGGGACTGGACCGGGTGTATTTCTGCAACAGCGGCACCGAGGCGGTGGAGGCGGCGCTGAAGTTCGCCAGATATGCGACAGGCCGGCCGCGGGTGGTCTACTGCGACCGTGCCTACCACGGTCTCACGGTCGGCTCGTTGTCGGTGAACGGCTCGGCCGAGTTCCGGCGCGGCTTCGACCCGCTCCTGGCCGACACCGGCATCGCGTTCGGGAGTCTTCACGCGCTGGAAGCCGAACTTCGCAAGGGAGATGTCGCGGCGCTCATCGTCGAGCCGGTCCAGGGCAAGGGCGTCCATGTGGCACCGCCAGGGTTCCTAGCCGCCGCCCAGACGCTGCTGCACGACCATGGGGCGCTGCTCATATGCGATGAGGTGCAGACAGGCCTTGGGCGAACCGGGCGGTTCTTCGGCTACCAGCATGAGGATGTCGTGCCGGACATCATCACCGTCGCGAAGGCATTGTCGGGCGGGTTCGTCCCGGTGGGTGCCACGCTGGCCAGGGGCTGGATCTTCGAGAAGGTCTATTCTTCCATGGACCGGGTGCTCGTGCATGACTCGACGTTCGGCGCCAATGCGTCGGCCATGGCCGCCGGCCTGGCCTCGCTCGCGGTCATCGAGGACGAGCAGCTTGTTAGCAGCGCTGAGCGGACCGGGAAGGCGCTGCAGGACGCACTCAAGGACATGGCCGGGGAGTACGAACTGCTCGCCGACGTGCGAGGACGCGGGCTGATGGTCGGATTGGAGTTCGGCAAGCCTCGCTCACTGAAGCTCCGGGCCGGCTGGAACATGCTGCAAGCGGCCAGGCACGGGCTGTTTGCGCAGATGGTGGTCGTCACGCTGTTTCAGCGACACCACATCCTCACCCAGGTGGCCGGCGATCACATGGAGGTGATCAAGCTACTGCCGCCGCTGACGATAGGAGACGCGGAGGTAACGCTGTTTTGCGACGCCTTCGCCGCTGTGATGGATGAAGCGCACCGGGGCACGGGCCTGATGTGGGACTTCGGGCGCACGCTCGTCAAGCAGGCGATGACCCGTTGACAGTTCCATGGTGACGGCGCCGCCGCCGGCAGCATCGGTTCCTGAGGTTCGGGACTCGCTGGCACGATTCAGGCGAATGTCGCATGGAGCCTTCCGGCGCCGCTTACGCTGGGCGAAGACGTGTAAGCAGGGGCCAGCCGAGAAGTAATAGAGGCATCCGGGAGCCCAAGCCCGGGCGGCGCGGCGATACCTGCGCCGACAGTGGCCGCGCAGGTCCGCTAATGGAGGTATGGCCCAGGTGACACAGGTGTCCAGCCGGCCGGCTGACCCGCCCGGATCGGCCGGGCCGGCCGGCCGGTCCAGGACGTATGGTCCCGTCGAAGGGCACGATCCGACCGGTCCGATCGAGCGGCTCATGAGCAGGGTGATCCGCACGCTCGCCTGGAGCAGGCTCTCCGACCCCAAGATCGCTATCACCGTGTCCGGAGTCGGTCTGCTGCTGGGAATGCTCGTCGGGGCGACAGCGCCGAACGCCGAGACGTTGCCCATCAGGCTGCCCCTGTCGTACCTCCTGCCGTCGCTGAGCCACCAGGGCATCATCGCGACGGCGATGCTTTATGCGGGAACCATCCTCGCCTGCCTGGGGCTCGCCGGGATGCTGTGGGCGCATAGCCAGGGGTGGCGCCCCGACCCGCGTCTCCTGCTAGTGGTAAGTGCGGCCGTCGTCGCGGTCATGGTCAGCCTCACCCCGGTTGGCTCATCGGATACCGCGAGCTATGCGGCATATGGTCGCATAACGTCGCAGGGCGGGAATCCGTATACGACCAACCCGGTTCTGTGGCTCGGGCGTCACTCCGCATATACCAATGTCGTCGGTGCGGTGTGGAAGAGCCAAGCGTCCGTATACGGCCCCTTCGCCACCGTGGTCCAGAGATTCGCGGCATCGATCGGCGGCGCGAATGTCGCCACCACCATCTGGGTCTTGATGATCCTCAACGGTATCGTGTTCATCGGCGTCGGATTGCTGCTCCTCAAGACCTCTGACGATCCTGTGCGGGCGACGCTGTTCTGGACGGCGAACCCCGTCCTCATTCAGCAGCTGGTGGGCGGCGGTCATCTCGACACGTTCGTGGCGGCAGCGGCGATCTGCTCGATCCAAGTGGCGCGTCGCGTCTCGGGTATGTCGGGCGACGTACTGATCGGCATATTGATCGGCCTCGCCTGCGGGGTAAAGGCCAACGCGGTGCTTATCGGGATCGGACTCGCGTGGCCACTGCTTCGACGACACGAGTGGATGCGCACCAGCCGGATCGCGGTGGTGTCAGTGGTGACGGTCGCCCTGCAATACAGTTTCTACGGGCTTGATGCGCTGAAGCCGCTCTTCGGTGGGTCGAAGTGGGTCACACTGCCATCGCCATGGCGGCTCTTCCAGATGTCCGGAGAGGCGCTAGGCGTCGATAAGACCACCATGGCAACGGTCATCAGCTTTCTTTGGCCGATCGCGATGGTCGTGGTCGCATGGTTCATCTATCGGCGGATCTCTTCAGATCAGCCGCGCGAAGTCGTAGCGCCATTCGCTCTGACATTCGCCTGGGTCCTCGTGGCCCCTTGGGTATTTGCGTGGTACACCGCGATCGCATGGGCCGCGCTGACCCAAGTTCCGCGCAACCGGATGACCCGATGGCTAGCG
>WNEZ01011784.1_pt1 | contig 10192 bp, 8 predicted proteins | sample 5400521 | NCBI WGS metagenome assembly WNEZ01 (sample SAMN13153339, study PRJNA577476) | soil metagenome | isolation source: 120 cm saprolite under Douglas fir tree site 2 hole 1 replicate 1 | place: USA:California | collected 2015-04-18
CAGGGAGTGAGCCTTTTGCACAGTTGACGCAACTAATGTGAGACTCATCCCGTTGGCGCCAGCGGCCCGTCGCGTGAGCAACCAAGCCGCCGCCCGACGGTCATCACCAACCGTCTGCCATCGGGCAAGGTGACGATGCCTGCGTTCACTTTGCGACACACTTCCTCCACATCGCGGACCAGTGCCCGGTTGTTGAAGGCACACACTTCGAGCTGCACCTCGCTGGCTGTGGTTGTGACCCACCCACCGAGCTTAAAAAAAGGCAGCAAGCGGTGCCAGCTACAGTGCTGGTAGTTCTCGCCAAAATATTCATCCCGTACCCACATCCCCAGATTAGCCAACCCCACCTTGAACAGGGTCATGAGCTGGTCTTTCGCGTGGTCGAGTTCGTACATGGCTCGTGCTCGGGCCACCAGGTCTTCGCGCTGCCTGAGGACTTGCCGCAGTTGCCGACAGTATCCCTCGCATTTGTCAACCTCGCGAGGGCTCCGTGCGGCGCTCTTTTCCAACTTCGTCTGGTGCTGGCGCACTTCCCAGCCTGCTGCCAGTTGCTGAGCCTTTACGGGAAAATAGCTCCGCTCCTGCGTGTGTCCGGCTGCTTCTAACTGGCTGACCTGTGCTGACAGCTTGATCTGGCGCTGCTCATAGACCTGGGCTTGCTCTTCGTCTCGCTGATTCTGTGCGATCAGTCGTGCTACCCGCACTCGGCTGGCCTGTGCCAAGTGTTCGAGGCGTTGCACTCGCCCTTCCAACACCATCTGGCGTTTAGCCAGTTCCGAGTTCACGACCTGCTCTTTCGCGTAGCCGTGATTGGTGTCCAAATTGAGCGGGATTAACCAGTCGCGAAGACTATTTTCCTGGCAGTTCCAGCGTCTGAAGTAGGTGTGAGCCAGTTCCACCGCCTTCATCCCGTGCCCCGTGGTAATCACCGGGATAAGTTTTGGGGTGGTGGGGGCAGGTGGAGCTGGCATTGCCTGCCACCCTTCTTCCCAGAACTGCGCCTGGTGTGTGGCCAGGTCAGCCTTCCAGTCCTGGCCAGCGGCTGCTTCACTGGGTCCTTCAATGGGCAGCAACTTGCGCCAATCGCGGATCAGGGCCACCTCCACCTCGACAGGGAGGTCAAGAGGATTGGGTCGAGGTAACCTGAAGCGAGCCGAGGCCACTTCGCAGATCACCTGGCCACCCCGGTTGCAGCGCCACGGCTGCCATTGCCCCACCTGTTCAAACGACCCTTCCGCTTCGTATTGGTCGCTGCGCAACAACGTGATCACCTGTCGCCCTTCTTGGTGCAGTTGGGCGAGGAATTCGGCCGCCATGCCTTCGCGGTCGACGACGACTCGCTGCACAAACACCGCCCCTGTCGCGTGCTCGTAGCAGCGGAGCATCAGGGGTAAGCCAATCGTCAAGTGTTGATCTCCCCGGTACGTCATTGCCAAGAGGGGATGGCCTTGGGCATCGTGCAACACGACCAGTTCGCGACAACCCAGGATCTTCCCGTCGAGCCTGCCCACCGGTCCTCGCGGGACGAGCACATCACTGTAGACGGCCTTGCGATGCCCATCGACGTAGTAGACGGCTAGAGCACTGGACTGACGAGCCTCGGGTTGCTCGGTCTGCCACAGCGACCAGGTCCAGCGTGCCATTACCTCTGTCAGGCATGCGGCTGCTCCTGCGTGTGCCAGGCGGGCGAGAAACCGTTCGCTGTAGCGCTGACTGTAGGCCCGAGGCCTCCCCGAAAGCCTCGCCAACATCGTCCCGGTATAGCTCCGCAAATCCCAGATGCGGGCCAAACCCGCTACGGGCAGAAACAGCAACGTGCGTACTAAGCGCTCGACCACCGCTGGATTGGGTGGGCCCAGACCCGGAATGGTCGGATCAGCCAGTCCCATGACCGCCGTGACCAAAGCGTCAAGCAACCCGGTTTGCTGGGCTGCCGAAAGCAGCAAGAAGCTGCCAATCCCCTCTTGCCAGACGGGTTGAGCTTCATTCAGTTTTTTTCCCCGTGCGCCTGCGCCCGACCACGCCACTGGTGGCTCACTCCACACTGTGCCCGCACCCGATTGATCTGACTGACGCTGACGACTACCCCAAAGCGGCTTTTGAGTTCACGCTGGACGCGGCTCGAAGGAAGCTGCGGGTTGCTGGTGCAAAACTCGGTCATCCACACCCGCACTGGCTCAGTGATTTTGTAGGGATGCCCATGGCGGTCGTCGAGGAAAGCTCGCTCTGCTTTCTCCTCGTCGCGAGCCAGTTTGACCAGGCGGTAAGCGGTGGCACGAGACATGTTCAACTGGCTCTGGGTCACCGCTGTCTGCCAGGAGTGGCCTGCGAACATGTGCTCGATGAGCTGCAATCTCCCCGTGCGGTCCCGGTGGTCTTTCATACCTTTCGTCCTCCCATTTGAGGTGGGTCCCGCCCACTTCTGGGCCGCATTGTACCATCCGGAGTTATCCAAGTCCAGATGCGCTGATGGCCAAAAGGCTCACTCCCTGGCCAAAAGGCTCACTCCCTGCGAATAGCGTCAAGCTGACCATACACTTGCAACATAGATAAAATCTGTGTTGCTTTAGGTATCCAAGGAATTAACACATCTTGGTAAAGATATTCCCCTTCATATGTCTCAATGGAGTGATACAAATAACGAAACTCCGTAACTTCCATAACTATCCCTCCGGCTATTTCTGAAGTATGATCCCAGTCCCCATTTAGGAAACCACTTAGGGCTCTCAAAGGGAAGCTGCGTCATATCGGTCACCAGCACCTGGAAACAGGTGGTGATCTGGATGTGGCGGACGAGATTGGCTCAGTCCCCACATGCGCAGCAGTTTCGGATTGACGACGATGCCTTCCTGCTCGGCCAGGGCTTTCTCGAGACGAGGCACCCGATAGCTGGGGTGCTTTTCCACGACCTTGAACTTATGACGGTTCTCGACATGTTGTGTTTATGCAAACAACCACATCAGAGCCGATGGAACCGTCAGATCAATTTTGCCCGAATCCGCCGTGTTCCGCAAGAGGCCAAAAAGGACTGGGTACCATCGCGATCCATGATCGCAAACAGCAACTCTACCGCTGTAAGCACTACAAATAGACCTTTAGTGTGAGGCTAGGAACGATGTTCGAAGGGCTACGCAAGGCAACCGGGTTGATTGTCATTGTCATGACCTTTGGACAACTTTGTGTAACATATGTCTCTGCTCTTCCCTCACATATCTTTCACAATTGCTTACATATGTGCGATGAAACGCAGCCTGGCTGTTACATTTGGCCTCACGAATACAATGAAAATAGAGAAGTACATCATATTCACAGAACAAACTCTTAATGCCTCTATAGTGCGCTTGCAAGGAGGGCTGACCTACCATGCGCCTGAACATCACACAACCCCTCACGGCCCGGCTGCACGAACTCATTCAGCGGCCGGGCAGAACTTCACACACGACTCCCCATCTGGAGATCGCAAGAATCCCTCATATCAGGCCAGCGAGCATGCACCCTATGCTCTTGCTGGTAGACGCCAACGAGGAACGCGCCCAGCGCCTGGCGCGTATCCTGACCCTGGCCGATTACCGTCCCTGTATAGCGAAAACGCCCCTCCAGGCATTTGGACGCCTTCTCCGGGAGCCATCGCTTCCTCAGGCCGTCCTACTCGGCTGTATAGATGACCGCAGCCGTTTTGCCTTCACGCGCCTCTTCCAATGGATGCTAAGCGAGCAGGGGCAGGACATTCCCATCATCGCCTTACCTCAGAACCGCCACATCCTCACCCGCTTGCTACAGCAGCTCGCCTACGAACTGAAGCGCGATATTCCCTTCACCGTTCTCCTGAGACCAGTACCGGACGAGGCGCCCTTGATTGCCGACCCGTCTTCACCGGCCGTCCATGTCGTCTCGCCTGCCTCGGCGCAGATATTGGAAGGCATCTGGCGCGTTTTGCCCGGCACGCGCAGCAGCCTCAAAACAGCCCTGCACTCACTCGTTCTGGACGATTTGACAATTGCTGGCTTGTCGCCGCGCGTCTCCAGAAAACTTCGTTCGCGCAACAGCCACTTTCGCCAACTGCTCAAAGCGGCCCGTGAACTGATCGATCCCGCTCAATGGGACACCTTGCTGAAGGACGTAGGCCTGGGCAGCTATTGTTCCCAGGATTCCTGGCCGCCCGATGACGACGAGTACACCATCCCGGCTGAGTACCTCAGTTGCCTCAACCAGGCCGTAGCCTTCTCGCGACCTGCCGATCCGGTCGACCAGTTACGCCGCTGGGGTAATCGTAGTACCCGGCTCTCCCTGGAAAAGCGCGTACCCTCATTGCTCACACAGCAGGCGCTCAAAGTACTGCCTGATAAGCGCGTGATGGGCGCCGTGCTGAACGCCTTCACTGGCGAGATGAACGGGATTCGTGGCGAGGAGTTACACGTGTGGAAGCGCTGGTCCGACGGCAGCTACCGCGTCGTGCACTACAGCAACCTCTACGTTTACGGTCGAGTTCGCTGCCTCCAGCCGGCATGCCACGCCTGGGTGGCCTCGCTGGAGGCGATGCTGCACCTGCTGCACCTGGACAACGCGTGGCAGGTAAACGAGGTAGAGTGCAGTTGCCAGACCCAGACCGGCCACTGCATACTCGCCTTGCAGCCACTAGGCGAAGCAGATTCCACCAACGACCAGTGGCCCGATGTGCCATGACGCACCAAATAAATGTAGGGGCGAGGCTTGCCCTCGCCCTGCCCGCCTGTCACTCACCAGGCCTGCTGCTTGCCCTCGCCCTGCCCGCTTGCCCTCGCCCGGCCTAAATGTAAAGTGAGAATGCCTATCCCCCATTGGCATCACGTGAAAGGGCGTAGGTCCCCGATTTATCGTGGGACCGACATTTATGGCGCTAGGGGTGGGGACAGCCTCGCCCAGGATACCTCCCACCCCGGCGCGATGATGGAAATGTAACACCCACAACCGGGAATGTCATGCTGAGCGAAGCGAAGCATCTCTGTGCCGAAGAGCCAGACCCTTCGCTTCGCTCAGGGTGACAGGACCGGTTTTGATCGTTAAAAATCATCATCGCGCACCTACGCCTTCTTTCGTTCCATTATCTGGACGCTTATGGGGCGATCCCTTGCGATCGCCCTGCCTGCTCCAACCCTATTTGCATGCTACAATTTGCCACCCTCCGAAAAAACGTGCTACAATGAAACCACCCTATTGTACGGGATCTGTAAAAATGTAGGGGCGACCCTTGCGGTCGCCCTGCTGCGGTCGCCCTATACCACGTACCAATTGAATTTTGAAAGAGCACTAGCCCAGGATTAGAAGTGTGACCAGATATCAAGTAGAAGTGCGGGCAGTCGCCGGGCAGCATGATGTGCAGGCTCAGCGACTTGCTCGCGAAATACTGCACATCCCGCTGACGCGCCTCCCTTCGCTCGCAGCGCTTCCTACCAACTCAACCTCGCTCACCATTCACACCTCACACCTCTACCTCCTCACAGGAACCCTCACAACCTCTCACATAGATCAGCTCACCAGCCAGTTGCTCGTCGATCCCGTCATCCAGGAAGTAGGCCCACGATTTATCGTGGGGCGTTCCTTGGATGAACTATCGCGCGATTTGTCCTACCATGTCGTTGACGTATTCTTTCACCCGGGAGTCACGGACACATTGGCCGCGAGTGTGCTGGCTGGCGCTCACATGCTGGGCATCACAGGACTGGAGCAGGTAGAGACGGGGCAGCGCTATACACTGGATGGCCGCTTGAGCGAAAGCGACGTACGAACCATCGTCGAGGAACTCCTCTATAACCTTGTCATCCAGCAATACACCCTGTGGCCCGCGCACACCACACCCGGCGCGCTCAATACCCAACCGGCGCCAGGTGCAGCAGCTCCTCCTGCGCATGTCACGCGTATCACTCAACCTGTTCGCTCCATCCCACTATCCACCATGACAGATCAGCAGCTCCTTGAGATCAGCAGAGCGGGTATGCTCGCACTGGACCTGGACGAAATGCGTGCTATCCAGCAATATTACCAGGCACGCGGGCGCGAACCCACCGACGTTGAACTGGAAACCCTGGCGCAGACCTGGTCTGAGCACTGCTCGCACAAGACCTTCAAGGCCACTATCGATTATCAGGAGGTAGACAGCGACGGTACCGTGCTCCGTCAGGAAACGATTCAAGGCCTGCTCAAACAGTACATCATGCGCGCAACGGAGGCAATCAAACGTCCCTGGGTGGTATCGGCCTTCAGCGACAACGCGGGCATCATACGTTTTACAGACTCGCAGGATATCGCCTTCAAAGTCGAAACGCACAACCATCCCTCGGCCATCGAACCCTTTGGCGGGGCAAACACCGGCGTAGGCGGTGTGATCCGCGACGTGCTGGGCGTTTCCGCGCAGCCCATCGCCTGCACCGATATCCTCTGCTTCGGCCCACCTGAAACGCCGGTCGAGGAGTTGCCAGCTGGAGTGCTCACGCCCCGGCGCATCGCCAGCGGCGTCGTCAACGGCGTGCGCGACTACGGCAACAAGATGGGCATTCCCACCGTTAACGGCGCCATCCTCTATCACCCCGGCTATATTTACAACCCGCTCGTCTTCTGCGGCTGCCTGGGCATACTCCCGCACGGCGGCCATCCAGACCAGGCGCAGCCCGGCGACCATATCGTTGTGCTCGGCGGCCGCACCGGGCGCGATGGCATCCACGGCGCGACCTTTTCCTCCGGCGAGATGAGCAGCGAGATCAATGCGCAGGCCGGAAGCGCGGTGCAGATCGGCGCCCCCATCACCGAGAAAAAAGTCGCGGACATCATCGTCCAGGCGCGCGACCTCCGCCTTTACCACGCCATCACCGACTGCGGCGCGGGCGGCTTCTCCTCGGCAATCGGCGAGATGGGAGCCAGGACAGGAGCACGGGTTGAGCTGGCACACGCGCCACTCAAATACCAGGGGCTGGCCCCCTGGGAAATCTGGCTCTCCGAGGCGCAGGAGCGCATGGTGCTCGCCGTTCCGCCCGAGCACCTCGAAACGTTACTGGCAATATGTGCCGCCGAAGAGGTTGAGGCCAGCGTCATCGGTACCTTCACGAACGATCACCGCCTGATTGTTACCTACGATGGCCAGCCAGCCGCCGATATAGATATGGCATTTCTGCACGACGGCAGACCCGACAGGAGCTTGAAGGCCGTTTGGGTACAGCCCCAGCCTGGACACCCTTCCGGGGAAACTTCCCTTCCCTCCCTTCCCTCCCTTCCCGTAGGGGCGAGAGTGGCGGGGGGTGGCGGGGTGGGCCTTTATGGTCGCCCGCTCTCGCCTCCCGTAGAGGTGGGCCTTTATAGAACCCTGTCCGGGGGACAGGTAAGCCCGCTCGTTCCCCCTAATGAAGGTAGACCCGATGGAGACCTGGCCTCCGCAAGGATCGAGGCCTCCCCCGGAGACCATGTAGCCGCTGCATGTTCAACGGCCCTCCTCGCCCTCCTGCGCCATCCCACCATCGCCTCCAAAGAACAGATCGTGCGCCGCTACGACTACGAAGTGCAGGGAGCGACCGTACTGAAACCGCTGGTAGGAGCCGCGGGCAATGGACCCGGCGACGCCGCCGTGCTCCAGCCCTTTTTCGAGGCTCTTCATCCTTCAGGAGGAACTTCGCTTCCCTCGCCTCCCTCGCCTCCCGTAGGGGCTCTTCCCGTAGGGGCGAGGGAGGAGTGGATGGGTGGGGAGGGCCTTTATGGTCGCCCGCTCTCGCCTCCCGTAGAGGTGGCCCTTTACGGCACCCTGTCTGGGGGACAGGTAGGCCCGCTCGTCCCCCCTGAAAAGCCAGGAGAGCCTTCCAGGGCCGCTATCGTACTGTCCAACGGCATCAACCCCCTCTACGGCAAGATCGATCCCTATGCTATGGCAGCGAACGCCATCGACGAGGCGCTGCGCAACCTGACCGCCGTGGGCGGCGATGTCGAACGCGCCGCCATCCTGGACAATTTTTGCTGGGGCAGCCCCACGGACCCCCTGCAGCTGGGGCTGCTCGTGCGCGCCGTCAAAGGCTGTCACGATGCCGCTCTCGGCTTCGGCACCCCCTTCATCTCCGGCAAGGACAGCCTGAACAACGAGTACCGGGCCGGAGAACAGCGCCTGCCCGTCATCCCCACGCTGCTCATCTCCGCGGTCGGGGTCATCGACGATGCCGCCCAGACCATCGATATGTCGCTCAAGAGCCCGGGCAGCCTGCTTTACCAGCTCGGCGCAACACACAACGAGCTGGCCGGCTCACACTACCTCGAGTACCTGGCAGACCCGGCTCTCTTCCCGGCTACAATCGTTCCTCAGGTGAACGTTCCCTACGCGCTGGCTCTGATGAAAGCGCTGGGCGCGGCCATACGCCAGGGACTGGTGCGCGCCTGCCACGATCTCTCAGAAGGCGGACTCGCTGTAGCCGCCGCCGAGATATCGCTTGCCGGGCTGCTTGGCATAGACATAGACCTGGAGCAGATCCCACACGATATGCATGTTTTGCACGCCAATCTCATCGACACCTTATTGCTGTTCAGCGAATCCGCCTCGCGCTTCCTGCTTGAGGTCGCTCCGGAAAAGCGCGCTGCCTTTGAAGCTCACATGCGCTCCCACGGCGTACAGGACATCGCCTGCATTGGCGTGGTATCTTCCACTGGCCGCTTCACCGTCCGCGGCGTCGAACAGGTATTGATCGATCTTACCGTGGCAGACCTGCAACAGGCCTGGAAAGGAGAGGAAGCATGAGCACCCCACGCGCCCTCGTCCTACGCGCCCCCGGCATCAACTGCGACCGTGAGACCGCCCAGGCCTGCCGCCTCGTGGGCTTCGCCACCGATCTCCTGCACATCAACCACCTGTTGCAGGCCCCGGCCCTCCTGCTCGACTACGATTTCCTGGTTATTCCAGGCGGCTTTTCCTACGGGGACGACCTGGGCGCGGGTACGCTGCTCGCCAAAAATCTAACCATCCACCTCGGCCCGCAGCTCCATCGCTTCATCGACACGGGTCGCCCGGTCCTGGGCATCTGCAACGGCTTCCAGGTCCTCGTCCGTGCAGGCCTGCTGCCAGGCCATTGCTCTAATACGCCACAAAACTTACCAGGCGCCAGCCTGACGGATAACGCCTCGGCGCAATTCGAGTGCCGCTGGGTCACGTTATCCATACAACCAGGACCATGCCTCTTTACTAAAGGCATAGAACACAGCATCGAATTGCCCGTGGCTCATGGCGAGGGGCAGTTCGTCTTAGCTGACAACGAAGGGTTGGCACAATTACATATGAATGGGCAGGTGCCCCTGCTTTATGCCAGGCAACACGTAACCGGAGCAAATCTCTCCGGCGTAGAAGAGGTTCCCTATCCCGACAATCCCAACGGCTCCGCTGGCAACATCGCGGGCGTCTGCAGCGCTCAAGGCAACGTCTTCGGGTTGATGCCTCACCCCGAACGCTACGTCCATGCCCTACAGCATCCCCTTCGCCGCGGTCGACAGGACGGGCAGGGGGATGGCCTGTTAATTTTCAAAAACGCATATAACTACGCTCTGAAGCTCCAGGGCGACCGCAAGGGTCGCCCCTACTATACACGGCAGAAGCCAGCCGATCCGCATATAGTAGGGGCGGGGCTTGCCCCCGCCCTGCCACCGCACCTTCCCGACGCCGGCGCAACCTCTTACGCGGCGAGTGGCGTTGATATTGCCGCCGCCGACAGCGCAAAAGCCTTGATGCTAGAGGCGGTGCGGGGTACGCAAGGCCCGCGGGTGCTGGCAGGCATGGGCGCATTTGCCGGTATGCTCGATGCAGCCTCGATCAAGGAAATGCGCAGGCCCGCGCTAGTGGCCTCGACCGACGGCATTGGCACAAAAACCTTAATCGCGGCCCAGGCTGGGCGCTTTGATACCATTGGCCACGATCTCGTCAACCACTCCGTCAATGACCTGTTGACGCAGGGAGCCAGGCCGCTTTTCTTTATGGACTACCTGGCAATGGGGAAGCTCGACCCGTTGCAGGCAGCCTCCATTGTAGACAGCGTCGCAGCTGCTTGCAAAGAGATAGGCTGCGCATTACTGGGAGGCGAGACAGCAGAGATGCCCGGCGTTTATTTACCTGGAGCCTTTGATCTGGCCGGAACCATTGTCGGCATCGTCGAGCAGGATGCCATCATCGACAGTACCGCCATACGTCCAGGCGATGTCC
>WNEZ01015318.1_pt1 | contig 10191 bp, 9 predicted proteins | sample 5400521 | NCBI WGS metagenome assembly WNEZ01 (sample SAMN13153339, study PRJNA577476) | soil metagenome | isolation source: 120 cm saprolite under Douglas fir tree site 2 hole 1 replicate 1 | place: USA:California | collected 2015-04-18
ATGTTTCGTATTTCCACACATATGGTCATTCGTGGTCCTGATCGTGGCTCATCGATGAGGCCGTACCAGGCGGGGCGGATCGCTCGCGTACCGATTGCAGCACGTCGGATCACCGCCCAGATGGGGTTCGTGATCAACTCCAGTTGTGTTCCTTGCCCGCGCGCATTGTGCCCCTTGCCGCGGGCTTCTTTTAGGACGTGTCTGGGCATTCGGGCATTATGCCTTTCTCTTACGTTGAGTCGCTCCCCGTCTCATACCGAGCGCACTCGCTTTCTGAAGGAGTTCGCCGGGATCGGTGGTCATCATTTTCTTCTCCGCTTTGACGAACAGCGTCTTGCCTTCCGGCACCGAGGCAAGGGAGCAGGCTCCTGCGCCGGGCGCTGGGTGGCGCAGCGCTAACCCTCTTAGCGGCCCGCGCGTGAGTTGGCCGCAAGAGGGATACCCGCTTCCAGAATTGGCCCAAGGCTGCCCCGATCCGGCCACCCTCTATGGGTCCGCTTACTGGGTAGGACCGGCCGCACATGCGCGCGCCAGAGAGGTGGTCGGCGCGGCCGAGTCTGACCCTGAGCCGACATAGACGGCGGTGCAGCAATGTAATTGTCGTATCGCCGGACATATGGTCAAGGCTGCTCGTTCAAGAATTTATTGATGCTCAAGCGGGAGAGCCGAACATTGCGTCGGTCATCCGTAGCAGTCATCTCTTCGTACCGGAAAGATTCAGAGTGATTATTTCTATCATGCGGTTGGCCGTGGTGCCGGGCGGAAAGAAACCGATGTATTTTCCGGTTTTATCGACCAAGTAGATAAATGCAGAATGGTCGATGACGTAATCCGAGCTGTCAGGCGGGTATTTAGCGTAATAGACCTTGTAGGCGAGCGCAACGCGCCGAATCTGCTCCGCGCTGCCTGTTAGGCCGATGAGCCGCGGGTGGAATGACGGCACGTAGTCGGCGAGGTGTGCGGCGGTGTCGCGCTCGGGATCGAGGGTGATGAAGAGCGGCTGGACTGCTTCGGCTCGTGCGCCCAATCCATCGACCGCTAACCCGATCTGCTGCAGGTCGGTTGGACACACATCCGGGCAATAGGTGTAGCCGAAGTAGATCAGCAGCAGCTTGCCGCGAAAATCCTCGTCAGTACGCAGTTTGCCGGCGTGGTCGATTAAAGCAAACGACCCGCCGATCGGGCCGCGGTTCCACATCAGGTCGTCCATCAGCCGCGTGGCCGATGCTTCTTCAGGCGATTCTGCCCGCGACGACCATCCTGCGCCGGCCAGCAAGAGACCGGCTGCGAGACCGAGAAAGCGCCGGCGCGTCGCAATCATGCGCCAAAATTGAGCCGCGCCGCCGCCGAGGCCAGCAGTAGCCTGTCCGGCATGATCTTCTGCACGGAATCGACAAAGGTCTGGCCGCTGCAGTGCATGGGCACCACCACGTCGGGCGCGAACGTCTTTAACTCGGCGACGACCTGATCGGTATAGTCGGGAGTCGCCGGGCCGAGATGGAAGCCACCGATCAGCGCATGCAGCTTCTTGATGCCGGAGACTTCCTGCGCCTGCCGGATGGTGTTGAGGATGCCGACATGGCCGCACGAGGTGATGACGACGAGGCCGCGGTCCTTCACGTTGAAGCAGGTTGCGTGCTCGTGGGTATGCTCGTCCGGGACGACCTTACCCTGCAGTTCCGCCGCCGTGAAATGCGTGTATTCGGTAGCGTCGCAGCCGAGCCCATCCTTGATTCCATACTCCACCATAGTGTTGGGCAAGACCTTTTCGATGCCGGAACGCTTGATCTGCCCGGTGGTGAAGGCGTGGCCGGCAATCACGGTCGGGTGCTCACACAATACGGTCGCGACCTTCTGGGCCGCCAGGGCGCGCCGGTCGAGCGTGCCGAAGTCGGTCAGTTGGCCCGGTGCCCCGATCAGCCGATGGCAGAAATTGTCCTCGCCCCCGGCATAGAGCTTTACGTCCGCCGGCAGCGCGCCACGGTACTTCTCAAGGAATCCCATCAGCCCGCCGAAATGATCGAAATGGCCGTGGCTGACGATCAAGGCGTCGATCTTCTTCACGTCGACGCCCATGATGCCCATGTTGTTAATAAGCACGTCGGGCGTGTAGCCGTAATCGAGCATCAAGGTGCGGGACTCGTTGTCGCGCTGGGATTCGAGCCAGAGTGACAGGCCCCATTGGATGTGAATCACATTGGGAAACCCGGCCGAGTAGGGAGTTGGCTGCACGCTCACCCCGTTGACCGTGCCGGGACGCGGAAAAAGATTGGGCGTGGAGTCGACGAGCACTTTGATCGACAGCTTGTCCACCACCGGAACCTCGATCGGCGCCGCCGAGGCAAACTCGACGCACGTGAAGCCGCCGCCAACAGCCGCCCCGGCGAGCGCCGCAGAGCCTACGAGGATGTCACGCCGTCCCAATGTGCGGGTCATGTCGGCCTCCATGCCGTGCTTCGAGGGGGTACAATCAATACACGCTCGTCAAGGCGGGCAGTGTAGCGAGCTTCTCGACTGTGTGGAAGTCCGGCCCCGTGCTGGGGCGGCCAGGCGTCAACTTCCGGTCCTGGCCCGTTGCAGGCACCACGGCCGACCGCCTTGACGGCCGGTTACTGGGGAACACCGGTCGCCAGCGTGACGCGGCCGACCGTTGATAGCTGCGACATCCTGACGCAGGTCAGCAGTTGGCCTCGTTGGCGTCCGGTATCGAAGCAAGTCCCGCCGCGGCGGTCGCGAAGCTCGGTGGCGGAAATTGACCCAATCCGGAAGTCGTTGGATGACAATGGTGCAGTGCAAACGATTCATTCTCCCTTGATGTTCGCCGCCTTGATGATGGGCCACCACTTCTCGATTTCGGCTTTTTGAAATGCGCCGAGCGCCTCCGGCGTCTGTTGGTCGCGCGGCGGAACCTCCTGACCCAGCTTAGTCAATTTTTGCCGCACGGCTGGATCGGCAAGCGTCTCCACAATGGCAGCATTGAGCTTGGTGATGATGTCGTTCGGCGCTCCTTTAGGGGCCCAAAGCGCCGTCCAGACGGAAAAGTCGAAGCTAGGCAATCCCGCTTCGCCTGCCGTCGGAATATCAGGGGCCGCGGCGAAGCGGTTCTTGGCCGTGACCGCGTACGCCTTGATTTGGCCGGCGCGTACTTGCGGCAGGGACGTGACCGGCGAGTCGATGATCATATCGATCTGCCCGGCCACCAAATCCTGCATGGCCGGGGCGAGGCCGCGATAGGGCACGAATTGAAAGCGGGTCCCCGTAATGTTCTGAAAAAGTACACCGCCGACGTGCGGCGGACTACCCATGCCGGAAGTTCCAGCCAATGCCTTGTCCGGGTTGGACTTCAACCAATCAATAAAGCCCTTCAAGTCATTTGCGGGCGTGGCTTTCTTTGCAACGATCAACTGCGGATTGCTTGCGACCAGCGCGATCGGCTCAAAATCCGTCAGCACGTTGTAGGAAAGCGAGTAGATTGCGCCGCTCACGACGTGCGTGCCCCATGTGCCGAAGCTGAGCGTGTAGCCGTCGGGTGCCGCGCGGGCGACCCGGCCGTTGGCAAATCGCCATTGAACTTCTGTCCGGTTCTGCCGTAATTAGGAAGTTCTATTTTTCGCCACCGATGTAGCTTTTTAGACACGATGGCAGCATTACAGTGGACAGACCGCATTGGTCGCCGCCTTAAGCCGCGGGACCTCCACATTTTCATGGTCGCCGTCGAACACGGCAACATCTCGAAAGCTGCTGACAGCCTCGCGATTTCGCGACCGGTCGTGTCGAAGACGATTGCCGGTCTTGAACATACGCTCGGTGTACCGCTGCTCGATCGCAGCCCGCAAGGCGTCGAGCTGACGCTTTATGGTCGCGCACTGCTCAAGTGGGCCGTTGCTGTCTTCGACGACTTGCGGCAAGGCGTGAAGGAGATCGAGTTCCTTGCCGATCCGAATTCTGGCGAAGTACGTGTCGGATGCACCGAGACCATGACGGCGGGATTGGTGTCAGCCGTCATCGACCGGCTCTGCCGGCGACACCCGCAATTGGTCTTTCAAATGCAATTGGGAGAGCCGGACATTCTCCAGACTCACTTCCTGCGTGCTCGTCAATGCGAGCTCGTCATTGCACGGATGTTGGCGCCCACGCCCGAGCCGGACATGGATGCCGAGGCTCTTTTTAAGGAGCAGTTCTTCGTCGTAACGGGATTGCGCAACAAATGGTTTGGGCGTCGAAAGGTCTCGCTTGCCGAACTTGTCGACGAGACCTGGATCCTTGCGCAGAGGGAAATCGAATCTGGGTCACCCATCGTTGAGGCATTCCGCGCGATCGGATTGGGAATGCCGCGAGCGAGAATATTGAGCGACTCACTCAACTTGCGAAACAGTTTGCTGGAAACCGGGCGCTTTCTCACCGTGGTTCCAGGTTCCGTGCTGCGGTTCGGCCCCAAGCGTACGCTGTTCAAGGTGCTGCCCATTGAGCTGCCTCGTTGGCCGTATCCCGTTGCTATCATCACCCTAAAGAACCGGACGCTAAGCCCGGTCGCGCAGCTATTCATCGAATGTGCACGCGCAGTTACTAGACCGTTGGTGACTGGAAAATAGCTCAGCATGTCGCAGAGGCACGGGGCGCAACCAGCGGCTCTTGCCATTGGCCGCTCGTGATGACGGGTGAAGGACTTCCCGATCTTCTATTGCAGCGCGGTAGTCCGGAATTGGCCCGACTCTGCCGTCAACAGGATCCGCCGGGCACGGCAGCTATCTGGGGATAAGCTGCCGTCACTGGGACGGCGCGCTACGGCTGAAGATGACCCGAGCAGTGATTCATGCGGCTGAGAGGGTGCTTCTGGTTCTTTGTTGCGAGTTCTCACATCCTTCGAGATGTCATACAGTCAGACCACGATGTGTGCTCACTGCTTCCTGGCCAAGCATGGCGCGCACGCGCACAAACTGTTCGTGTGTGAACCTCGGCTTGCGGCCGATGTACGCGCGGTTGCCAAGCTGCTTCGCATACTCGATCCCGGCCCGCCGCGCAGTCTTGCTCGCCTCAGCCTGGGCGTGAGAATAAGCGGCCGTAATACAGCGTTGCGGCGAATGAACGTGACGGGCCACATCACATCCGGATATTCACGCAAAATAGCGTATGATATACTTACCTCATGCAAATCGTGCTGCAGTGGCTCTTCGATACCTTAACTTTGTTCAACGCGGACAAGACCGGCAATCCGTTGCTGCTCGTTGCGCTGCTGGGTCGCCTCTTTTTGATCGCGGTTGTTGTCCTGGTTCCGATGGGCGCAGCTGTGGAAATCAATCATAGATGGCGAAGGCGACGCGAGAGCTTGAGGCAATTCAAGCCCACCGGGAAGCCTGATTGAACGCTCGATTCGCGCACTTGTCCCTGGTCGCTCCGACAATCCTGGTTTTCACATCCCAACACCCTCCAGTCGTCGCACCTCTTGGGTCGCACTAAGCGGGATGCTATAAGCACAAGAGATTTGATAATAGTCGCGGTACTCGTTTCATGGTCGATACCACGAGAGAAGCTGTTGTCATTAGCGGGCACCCGCCCCGTCAACGCCCAACGCAGCTAGCATTGGCGGTCGGCAGCATCGGCGTTGTATACGGTGACATCGGCACCAGCCCGCTCTATGCGTTCCGTGTCGCGGTCACGGCAGCAGTCGGCGATGGACCGATCACGGCCGACGTGGTTTTGGGCGTGCTGTCGCTAATTCTGTGGTCGCTGACTATCACGGTCACCATCAAGTATGTGTTGATTCTGTTGCGTGCCGACAACAACGGCGAAGGCGGTACCCTCTCGCTGACCGCTCTCGCGGCTCGTGTGCTCGGCAGGAGGACCACAGTATTGTTTACGCTCGGCATGATTGGCGCGGCCATGTTCTATGGCGATTCCGTGATCACGCCGGCGATGTCCGTGCTGTCTGCTATCGAAGGCCTCAAGCTTGCGAGCCCCGCGTTCGAACACGCCGTGCTGCCGCTCACCGTGCTAATCCTGGTCGCCCTTTTTGCAGTGCAATCCCGTGGCACCGCTCGGGTCGCGGCTTTCTTTGGTCCGGTGATGGTCTTGTGGTTCCTGACAATTGCCGGCGCAGGAATCCCGCATTTGTTCGACGATCCACGCCTGTTTGCCGCGGTCAATCCACTCTATGCGATTTCGTTCCTTTGGCGTCATGGCGAGATCGGCCTGGTGACGCTCGGGTTTGTGTTCCTGGCAGTTACTGGAGGGGAAGCACTCTATGCCGACCTAGGACATTTTGGCCGCAAGCCGATCCAAACCGCGTGGTTTGGTATGGTGTTTCCGGCTCTGGTTCTCAACTATTTCGCACAGGGGGCATTGATCCTTGCTGATCCGGCGGCGATCGAGAGCCCGTTCTACCGCATGTTTCCCCCTATCATGCTCGTGCCGGTCGTAGTGCTGGCGACAGTTGCGACGGTAATTGCCAGCCAGGCGGTAATCACGGGCGCCTACTCGGTCACTCGCCAGGCTATCCAACTCGGTTTCATTCCACGTCTTGCCATACTGCATACCTCGGAAATACACGAAGGCCAGATATACATTCCACGTGCCAACACCGCATTGCTGTTGGGCGTTCTTCTGCTCGTTGCCATCTTTCGCACTTCAAACGCCCTGGCCTCAGCCTATGGTGTAGCGGTGACCACGACCATGGTGGTCGATGGCTTGCTCGGGTTCATAGTAATCTGGAAATTCTGGGAGTGGCGCCCATGGGCGGCCGCCGCCATGATGATGCCGCTGATTTTTGTGGATACGACCTTCCTTAGTTCCAATTTGCTCAAGATCGTTGACGGAGCTTGGGCGCCGCTGGCGCTCGGCGCGGCGATCGTTTTGCTGGTGTTGACCTGGCGGCGCGGAACCATGCTGCTTCTGCTCAAGACACGCCAGAATGAAGTGCCGTTAGATACCCTGGTGGCACGCCTTGAAAAGAAGCCGCCGCACATTGTTGCAGGCACCGCAGTCTTCCTGACCAGCGATCCCTCCTCGGCGCCGACAGCGCTCCTGCACAATCTCAAGCACAACAAGATCTTGCACGAGCACAATGTCGTCCTGACCATCACGACGGCCGATACGCCGCGCGTTCCCGACGATGAACGGATTCGCATGACCCAGGTTTCGCGCCTGTTCGCTAAGGTTGAGATCAAGTTTGGTTTCATGGAGACACCGAACGTTCCCCGAGCGCTCGCAATTGCGCGCAAGCAGGGCTGGCATTTCGATATCATGTCGACCTCGTTCTACCTGTCGCGACGGGCGCTCAAACCAGCCGCGCACTCGGGTATGCCGCGCTGGCAGGATCGGCTATTCATTGGGCTTGCCAAGTCGGCGAGCGACGCAAGTGACTTCTTCCAGATCCCGACTGGCCGCGTGGTGGAGGTAGGAACCCAACTCACGATCTGACGTCACAGTCCAAGGTCAGGTCGTCGAGAAAACGCGCCGATTGGGATTTTCTGAATGTTCGCCCGCCGAGGGCATGAGCGTTGCCGCTGAAAAAGGACTTCGGCACGGTCCCGCTGGGCAACTCTATTATCAGGCTACCTCACTTTCGGGGCGATGCGGAAGGGGGGTACAATGACCGCTTGTGGCCCAACTCTGCCGTCAGCAGCATCCGCCAGGCACGGAAGCTATCTGGGGATAAGCTGCCGTCCTTGCCGATGGAGCCCCACGGGCGAATTTGACCCACAGCGTACATCTAAGACGCGGCCTCGTCGTTCTCTTTATCCAACGTGTTGGTCTCGCCGCGGACCGATGCGCCCAGCGAATGTTTCATCTTCGCCGCCAGGAAATTGACGCATAGACGAACCTTGGCCGCGGCCAAACGGCTGTGCGGGTAAACGGCGTGAATGGGGGATGCCGGAAGGCGCAACTGAGACAGAACCACCTCAAGCCTGCCGGCATCGACATCGTCACGCACGTCCCAGATCGACTTCACTACTAAGCCCGCGCCTTCGAGCGCCCAAACATGTGCCAGATCGCCGTCATTGGTAATGAGTCCACCCCTCAAGCGGACTGACGATCCATCAACGAACGTCCAATGGTCGAGGAGTGGCGAACCGTAAATAATGCAATCGTGGGAAAGTAAATCCTCGATCGTTTGGGGACGACCACGTTGCTCGAGATACGTTGGCGCGCCGCAAATGACGCGATGATCCGGCGCCAGTATACGCGCGATCAAGCTGGAGTCTAGGAGCGGTCCAAATCTGATCGCCAGATCAAAGCCGCCGTCCACCAGACTGACAATGCTGTCCGACGCTTCGAGGTGAATCTGCAGGTCAGGATGGCCTTTTTGGAACTCGTGCATCAGAGTGGCAAGGTGGCGCCGCCCGAACGCAAAGGTGGACGTGATTTTTAGCAGGCCGATTGCTTTATCGCGGCCTTGCGTCACTTCCGTTTCGGCTTCGTCGATTTCTGCCAAGATGCGCACGCAACGGGCGTGGAATGCCGCTCCTTCGTCCGTCAACGCCAGGGTACGGGTGGTGCGATTTACGAGTCGAACGCCCAGCCGCTCCTCCAACCGCGCCAGTTTGCGACTGATAACCGCCAGCGAAAGGTTGAGATCGCGAGCCGCACCCGAAAGGCTGCCCGCCTCGACCACGTGAACGAAAGCCACCATGTCAGAAAAGTTGTCGGCCATACTCTTGCGGATACCACAAGAGACCTTCGACAATAAGGCCTATTCTTTCTAAAACAGAGAGAGACTAACCTGCTCCGTGGCAGCAATGCATCGAAGGAGTAGGGCAAATGGCAATCCAGAAGCGTGACGTGATGTTCAAAAGTGGCGAAACCTTCGCCGCCGCCTGGCTTTTCTTGCCGGACCAAGCCCGACCAGGGGACCGTGTACCAGCCGTCGCCATGGCCCATGGTTTTGGCGCTGTGAAGGAAATGTATCTGGAGCCGTTCGCCCGTCGCTTCGCGGCAGCCGGTATAGCCGCTCTTGTGTTTGACTACCGGAGTTTCGGGGCGAGCGGCGGCGAACCGCGACAACGCGTTCTCCCCCGCGATCAGATCGAGGATTATCGCAACGCTCTGACCTGGCTTTCACTTCAGCCTGAAATCGATGCAGACAAGTTGGCTGTTTGGGGCACCAGCTTCAGCGGCGCTCATGTCATCGATGTCGCCGCCCATGATAGCCGCGTCAAGGCAGTGGTCAGTCAGGTTGGCCCCATGGATCTCGCTCAGATCACTCGCGAGGTCGTCGGTCCCAAACAGTTTGCCGGACTTCAGCAAATGGCGATTCAGGAGCGAATCCGTCACGCCACCGAAGGCGGCGAACACTACGTCCCCAGCGCTGGTCGGCCTGGTGAAGGAATGGCGCTGCAAGCGGATCAGGACAGCTATGACTTTGGCACCCGGGCGAAAGCAACCATCGCGCCAGCATGGCGCAATGAGGTGACCCTGAGTTCGCTTGATGCAATCCTCGAATACGCGTCGGGCAGGTTCATTGATTTGGTCGCACCGCGTCCTCTGCTAATGATCCTGGCACGCAACGATGCAATCGTGCCGCCAGGCTCCATACGCCAAGCCTTCTCCCGCGCTGGTGAACCTAAACGCCTAATGGAAATCGAAGGCGGCCACTACTCTGTTTACAACGGACCAGGGGCTGAAGAGGCGGGAAAGGCCGCAACTGACTGGTTCGCCGAGCACCTCTTGCACGCCAGGGGTTAGAAAAATCTATTACATTTATCGGGTGAAAATTCTGGCGCGTAATTCCGCTGTTGGCCCAAGGCTGAAATATCTGAAAACACCAGTTATTTCCGCTTACTGGGATCGACCGGAAATTCACAACGTCACGGGCGCACGGCTTTGGACGATAGTCCTTCCCGTCACGGTCGCGGATGCTGTGCGGCGACGAGCCTGGACCGCATTCGTAGCTGAAATTGAAGGCGCCTTGTGCGTCTCAAGCAATGCAAACGCGCCAGGTCGATCGCAGACTTCCCTCATGAACTACGGCGTGCCAGCACGCACGGCTGGCAGTTGGCCCTCTGGGGCAAGCGATCGTGGCGTCGATCGCCCATTCCGCATGCCAACGAAGCCATGACGTTGCAATGGCTTGCGCAACCCGGGCTCGTCAGCTTCCAAGACCCATCGCGCGGCGCTGCGATCTGCTGAAAACCGCTGAGTACGATGAGTACGCTCGGTGGTGTGAGCGTTCGGTTCTGAGGATTGCAGTTATGA
>WNEZ01059427.1_pt1 | contig 10191 bp, 8 predicted proteins | sample 5400521 | NCBI WGS metagenome assembly WNEZ01 (sample SAMN13153339, study PRJNA577476) | soil metagenome | isolation source: 120 cm saprolite under Douglas fir tree site 2 hole 1 replicate 1 | place: USA:California | collected 2015-04-18
CCCAGATACGCTATGCCGGTTGATCAAGAGCACACCAAATCGGTATTTCAGAAATTGAATCGTCAGTTGACGAAGCTGGCGACCAAGCCCCAGCCAAAGAATGTTCACCAATTCCGCACCAATACGCGGCGGCTACAGGCCGTCCTGGAGGAAGTGGCGCCGGAATTAGGTCGTAATGAGAAAAAACTGCTCAAGCTGCTGATGCGCCTACGCCGGCGTGCGGGACGAGTTCGAGACCTTGATGTGCAGATTGCCGCTTTGCGCAGCCTGAAAATTCCGCCGGAAGCGGCGCGCAAGGGGGAATTGTTGCGCACTCTCGCCGAAATGCGCGCCAAGCGCGAGAAGAAATTCATCAAGTCTGTGGATGCGAACACTGTTCGCCAATTGAGGAAGCGACTGAAGCGTGCCGCAGGGGAGCTACAGATTCCGAATGGTGTAGAGCCTCTGGCGCTGGCTACGCGCATATTTTCTCGTGTCACGCAGGGGCAATCGCCGCTGACTGAGAAGATCCTGCACAGTTACCGAATCATCGGAAAGCGGGTGCGATACGTCGCTGAGTTGGCGGGGGACGTCCCGGAAGCGAAGCGCATGCTGGAAACTTTAAAGTCCATGCAGGATGCATTGGGAGATTGGCACGACTGGTTGATGTTGACGCAAAGTGCTGAAAAGCTTTTTGGAGACGCCCCGGATTGTGCACTGATATCGGCCTTACGCAACCTGACGCGGGCTAAATTCCGTCATGCCATGCAGGTCGTAACCAACACACGTGCGCTGTTATTGGCCAAACCGGCGGTCGCACATCGTTCAGGTGTATCCGCTGAATTATCCGGCGCCGCAGCGGCGTAAACCCGTTCCCAGCCCGGGGGATGTCGGGAGCGCGGCGGTAGCGTAACGACCTTTCGGAATTCACATTCGCTGTCCATTCACGTCTTTTTGCCGGAATCCTTTCCTTACCCATTGCACTCTGCGAATATTTTGTGAGATGAGTGGACGGTTGCCGGCAATCGAGCGCCGACGCCTCTCCTAGCCCATGCCGACTTTTGCCGCCATTGATATCGGTTCCAATTCCGTCCGCCTGAAGATCGGCCGCCTGCAAGGGCGCCGTCTACACCCGATCCATGAAGACCGAGAAGTAACCCGGCTCGGCGAATGGGTGTTTAAGACGGGGTTCCTTTCGCCTGAGGCAATGGCGGAAACGGTCAAGGTGCTACGCCGATTCCATCGGGCGGCACAACGGCTGGCGGCCGATACGGTAAGGGTAGTTGCCACCAGCGCTCTACGCGACGCACGGAATTCACGCGCATTCCTTGAATGGGTGCGATCCGCGACCGGGTGGAAGGTGGAAATCATCTCGGGACTGGAGGAAGCGCGGCTGATTCATCTCGGCCTGGTGTCCAGCCTGCGAGTGAAGGCTTCCCCAGTTCTGATGATCGACTTAGGTGGCGGCAGCTGCGAGCTGACGATCTCCAACAAAGGCCACATACGCGAAACGGTGAGCCTGCCTCTTGGCGCTGTACGCTTGACGAATGAGTTCCTGCGTCATGATCCACCACGCAAGAGTGAGCTGAAACGGCTGCGCGGATTCATGACACGCGAAGTGGGGCGCGTCGTCGATCGCATCGTCGCCGCGCGAGCCAAAGCGGTGATTGCCACCTCGGGAACGGCCGCAGCCCTTGCCGCGGTAGCCAGTCACTTACAAAAGGGACCCAAGAAACGACAGCCAGCCAACGTTTCTCGTGCACTGATGGAGCGCATCGCCAAACTGATTTGCCGGCTGCCCATTGAAGATCGTCGCAAGCTGCAGGGCATTGGCCCGCGTCGTGCTGAAATCATTGCTGCCGGCGCATTGGTGTACGACGAATTACTGCAGCGCTGTCATTTGCGCGGGTTTCGGTATTCGCCGCTCGGTTTACGCGATGGCCTGCTGGTCCAGATGGCGGCGGAGTATGACCGCGGCGTTCAGTCGCGAAAGCAGATCGAATCAGAACGGTGGGATTCGATCACAAACGCGGTCGAGCATTACCGGGTAGACATGAATCACGCGCTACAGGTGCGCGACTCGGCAATGCAGTTGTTTACCGCGCTCAAAGCAGTCCATCGTCTGCCGTCCGAGTACGCGGAATGGCTTTCGGCAGCGGCGATGCTGTACGAAGTGGGCGATTACGTGAACCGCAGCGGGCGTCACCGTCATGCCTACTACATTATTTCCAACTCCGAAATTCTGGGATACACACCGCAGCAACGGCGGATTATCGCGGCGATCGCCCGTTATCTGGGCAAATCGCGGCCTACGCCGGGGGACAGCCCCATGAAGTCCCTCCCGCTGGGCGACCAGGAAGATGTGCGCAAAGCTTCGCTGTTACTGCGACTCGCGCGCTCCTTGAACCTGGGCCGCAGCGGCGCAGTGCAGCAAACCCGCATCCAGGTAAAGAATGGGGTAGTGCGGCTGAGTCTGCTTCCCCGGCGCAGAATGGGCGTAGACCTGGAACTCTGGGCCATCGAAAAAGAGCAGACTTATTTTCGCGAAGTTTTCGGCCGGGAACTCTCGGCAGCGGCGGCGTAAAGCGTGCGCAAGACCTTCGGAGTCAAGCACCAGTGCAGCGAGGCCGAGTTGCGCCGCGTTTACACTTTGGCGACGGCTCCCTTTCGCAAGTCCACAGCGGCTTCGCAGCCACTATCACTGATGATACGTCCGAGGAACTCGCTGAGGTTGGGATTGTGTCCGACCACCACGATGGAGTCCTGCTTAGCATACTTGTCCAGCAGCCGGCGAAAATCGGAGAAAGTAGCTGCTGGGCGGAGGCCCGGATCAATCTGTAGTTTCCCCTCGTGACCGATCTCGTTTGCCACCAGGGACGCCGTCTGTGTGGCCCGCTTCAAAGGGCTGGAGATGATGGAATCCACCTGGACTTCGATGGCCGCCAAGGCGCGGCCTATGTAGCCGCACTGCTCGATTCCCTCTTTGTCGAGAGCGCGTTTTTCGTCCCTCCTCGGGTTGGTGACGCGCTCCCCGGCACTGGCATGGCGCAGGAAGTAAATTATCATTGCAGCTTATCTTTCCTTTCCAGTGAACCTTTTCGGAGTCTTCGCGGTGCAGGTGCAGGGATCGCATCCAGCAATTGCTTTCCTTCTGCCAGCGCGATCAGGAATTCCTGTGCATTGAATGCCGCGGTACCGCTCGGCGGTCTTACATTCCGCTTTCCAGGCTGCGTTTGCCAGGCAGGGATATATTTTCCATCTTTCTGCAGCAGGCGAGCTTTCACGTTATCGGCCAGATAGGCCTCCAGAATTTCCCGCCGCGCGCGTTCGCGCAAGAGCGCATCTTTGAGGGGAAAAATAACTTCGACACGTTCGTAGAGGTTGCGCGGCATCCAATCCGCGCTGCCCAGGTAGACCTCTTCCTCGCCGCCATTGGCGAAGTAGAAGATCCGGCTGTGCTCCAGAAAACGGCCCACAATGCTGCGCACGCGAATGTGGTCGCTGATGCCGCGGACACCCGGTCGCAGCGCGCAAATCCCGCGCACGGGCGTGCTCGGCCTCACGATCAATCAGCGCCAGGCATTTTTCCGCGAGATCAAGCGGCGCTACGAGAAGTGGTTCGTAACTGGGGTGCTCGGCATAAGCAGTGAGGAAGCTGAAGACATCATGTACCGCGCCGGTGATTTCCGGGTCTGCCGTCAACAGGCTGAGGTCGGTATAAATGCGTGCGGTGGTGGTGTTGTAATTGCCAGTGCCGAGGTGAGCATACCGGCGGGTGACGCCATCCGCATCGCGCCGCACCAACAGTGAGAGCTTGCAGTGGGTCTTCAGGCCCACGAGCCCGTGAAACACTTGGACGCCGGCGTCTTCCAGATCGCGTGACCAGCGGATGTTTGAGGCTTCGTCGAAGCGCGCCTTCAACTCGACAACGGCTGTGACTTCTTTTTTCTCCGCAGCACTGATCAAAGCTGGAACGATGAGCGAGTGCTCGCTAGTGCGGTACAAGGTCTGCTTGATGGAGAGCACACGATCGTCTTCGGCCGCCGATTCAATGAAGGAGACGACGGCGTCGTAGGAGTCGAACGGGTGATGCAGCAGGACATCATGGCGCCGCAGTTCTTCGAACAAGTCTTTTGACTTGGAGGTGAGACGCAGTTCGCGCGGCACAAAGGGTTTGAACTTCAGCTCCGGGTGCGTGGTCTGCTCGTAAATGTTGAAGAGGCGGGAGAGGTTGACTGGTCCGTTGACCGAGAATACCTGCCAGGGTTCGAGGCGCAGGCGCTCGATAATTTCTGGATCGGCATCCGCTTCGATCTCAAGCCGCACCGCGTCGCCCTTGCGCCGGTTGTGCAGTTCGGAACGCACCGACTCGAGCAGGCTGCGCGATTCCTCTTCTTGCAGGTAGAGATTGCTGTTGCGCGTGACCCGGAAAGCGGCTGAAGAGACTATGTCGTACCCGTGATACATGCGCGACGCGTGGAAAGCGACCAGGTCGGCAAGAAAAATGAAATCGTCCGTACCGTCCGAGGGCAGCCGCACAAGACGTGGCAAGGCGCGCGGGACGGTAACAACGCCCGTGTAAGTGAGCGACGAGCGACGGCGGCGCCGCAGCAGAAATGCTACACAGAGCGCTTTGTTGATGACCCGCGGAAAAGGGTGGGCCGGATCGACCGTGACCGGGGTTAACAGAGGATCCAGTTCCCTTTCACAATAATCCGCAACAAATTCCTTGGCTTTAGTATCGAGTTCGTGCAGACCGAGGACGCGAATTCCATTTTCAGCCAGGGCGGGACGGAGCTTTTCATTCCAACAGAGGTACTGCTCTTCCACAAACTCATGGGTTTCGCGGTTGACCAGTTCGCGTTCCTCTATCAGGGTCAGACCGTCGGCTCCAGCTTCGGTGTACCCGTCTTCCAATTGCTGCATCAGGCCGGCTACACGGACTTCGAAAAACTCGTCCAGATTGCTGGCAGTAATCGAAAGGAATTTTAGGCGTTCCAATAGCGGGTTCTTATCGTCTTCGGCTTCCTCGAGAACGCGCCAATTAAAAGCCAGCCAGGAAGACTCGCGGTTGAGGTAATACTCGGGGTTGTCAGGGGAAATTCGGGCCATGGTTCAATGATTGTTTGCAGGGGAAATACGCTTCACGATCACAAATTGAAGTTCACTGCCATCGGGGCGTTTCAGGAACATGAAATGCTTTTCAATTCTCGCCTGTATGCTTTCGCCAGGCTTCCAATTGCCGGGCAAGGACTCTTCCGCATGACGCGGAGTATATTCTCCCACGTAAATCGTGTTTTTCAATTGCACCGAGACTTGGTAAAAGGGATCTTCCTGGGTAACCGGAGTGTTCACGATGTAATAAAGAACCCGGCTGCGGTGCCTCTGCTGCACACCGACCAACGTGGCGGTTTGATAGCTCCTCTCAACAGCGTAGAGACATGGAAGCAGCACCACCACAACCGCCAGCAGAAATGCAATGTGGCACCTGCGGACCATAAGAAGAAACCTCAGTATAGAACAACTCGTGCTGCTCTGAGGCGGGGTGCTCAGAACCACTCCATTGCGAGGTATCGGTCAGCCACTGCGTGCCACTCCCCTCTGCAAGAACAATGCCGCTCAAAAATAAGAACAGGCGTCGGGGTAAGGCCGACGCCCGCCGAGGCGCAACTAGAACGAATAAATCAGATCAAACTGCAGCCGGTTGAGCCACGGTTCGATCTGGCCTGGCTTGAGGCCTGGACCAAGGACAGCATTTTCAAGATTCGTGTTCAGTGTGCGCCCGTGCCACCAGGTGAAACTGGCAACCGTGTTCTGACGCAATTTATAGAGCGCATACAAACGGTGCTGCAGGATGTTGGTCGGTGCGCGCTGATCGCTTTCCGCGAAGGAAGCGATCACGGAATCCTGCTCCTGCCGGAGCCAGGCATACCCGAACTGCAGGTCGCCTTTATTTTTCACCTGCCCCAAACTGATGTCTGCCAGGTAGACATGAGATTGCTTGCCCAAGTTGGTAGCCAAGGCTCCGGTGAAATCAACCGGATGCTCCTTGGCAGCCAGGTTGTCTTCATACTCAAGTAAAAGGTTCAAGGGCAGACGGCTCACACCGGTCTTGATCTGATTGTTCAGGATGAAATCGGCATAAAGGAAGGGTGACCCGAAGTGTGGCTTGCCGCTCGCATCGAGATATGTGCTGTTGGTCATGCCGTTCGCAGCGAAGGCGCACGGTGGGAAGCTCGGCAGCTTGCCACCGTTCCTACCGCCCGCACAGCCCGGACCTTCCCCGGGAACCGGTATGGAGGGTACTGGGGTGGTGAGGCTGGTGCTACCGGTCGTGGTAGCCTGCACGGCAAAGGCCGAGGCCTGCAGGAGGGCATCGGGTAAATGCCAATTCAAGACCATGAAAGAGGGAGTTGCCGTCCAACGGCCGAGTTCCAACTTGCTCGATACCTGCCCACCGACTGCGTACGAGTCAGGACCGTTGGTAACTTCGTTAAACAGCAATTCCATACCCTGGAACGTGACGTTCTTCACGAACGGCATATGCGTATCGAATGATAATTTCTGGTTGAAACCTTCCGGGTTAATGTCAGGATCACCGGTCACCTGGGTGCGCTGCCATTGATACGCGAACTTGCCGCCGGTCAGCGAGAGCCATTTGTGGGCGAGCGGGTTGTGAGTGATCCAGCCCTTGTCGAGGCCGATGGTCTTGCGGTCGAAGAAGTTGGTGAAAGTCTCATTGGTTGTGGTGGGATCGCCCAGCGAACCCGTGGCGAGATAAACGCCACCAGTGAAGTCCTCATTCAGTTTCCCATCGAATCCGAAGCGCACGCGGACCCGGCCGCGATTGCGATCAAAAAATCCTGGTTGGTCCTGGAACTGGCTTTCACCGCGGATCCGGACATCGCCGCCCAGCCGGAATCGTCCGACCAAGCCCTCGAGCGCGGACATCCGCTTCTGCTCATCTTGCGTGTTCACGGCAGTATTGGTCAGCGTTGTCTTCACATCCGCCAAATCATTGTTCAGCTTGGTGACCGTGTGATTGGTCCGCTGCAGCTGTTGCCGGAGTTCTTCGATCTGCTGCTGCTGCGCCGTCAGCGCCTGGCGCAGAACCTGCACGTCAGCCGCCGTAATCGCTGGGCTGGACTTGGTGGTTTTCCTGGTCTTCGGTTTCGTCGTGGTTTGAGTCGGGGCAGTCTGCGCCACCAGCGTTGTCGCCAAAAGCGGAACTACGCACCATCTGAGAACAGACTTCATCTTCTCTCCTTTTGCCTCACAACCGACGAAGAGGCAGGCTGAGTATTTTAGCGGACTTGCTTGATGGCATTCTTGACCTTCTGCGCTACGGATTCAGGCAATGGCGCGTAGGTCAACTGTGCGGTCATTTTCTGACCGTCATCCACCATCCAATTGAGAAAGTCGGCCAGAATTTTTCCTTTGGTCTTGTCTTTCGACTGCTCCGGAATCAGAAGCCAGGTGAAGCTGGAGATAGGGTAAGCATCCTTCCCCGGGGCATTTGTGATGGAAACGCGAAAATCCGGGGGCATGCTCTTAGCAGAAGCTGCAGCGGCCGTGACACTGTCCAAGGAAGCCTTGACAAAATTTCCGGAGGCATTTTTTACGGAACCATATGTGATTTTGTTCTGCACGGCGTAGATCAGTTCAACATAGCCGATCGAACCCTGCATCTGGCGGATCATTCCGGCCACACCTTCGTTCCCTTTCCCCCCGAGACCGACGGGCCATTTAACCGAGGTCCCCTTGCCCACCTGGTTTTGCCACTCGCTGCTTACCTTCGAAAGATAGTCAGTGAAGATGTAAGTGGTGCCGCTGCCATCGGATCGATGCACTACGATGATGGTCTGGTTGGGAAGGTTCACGCCAGGATTAGCACTAGCGAGGGCAGGATCGTTCCAAGAGGTAATCTTCCCCAGAAAAATTCCAGCTAACGCCTGAGGTGTGAACTTCACCTCGCCAGTGACACCGGGAATGTTGTAGGCGGGCACGACAGCGCCCAGCACAGTCGGAATGTGCAGGATCTTGGTCTTGGCCTGAGCAAGTTGTTCGTCGCTCATGGGACCGTCGCTGGCTCCGAAATCAACTGTGCTTGCAAGCACTTGGCGGATGCCTCCCCCACTACCGATCGATTGATAATTGAATTGGATTTCCGGATGGAGCTTGTTGTACTCGCTGAACCACTTGGAGTACATAGGGTAGGGGAAAGTAGCGCCCGCTCCATTTAAGGTGGTCTGCGCCAGAGTTGGGATGGCCAGAGTGAGACACACTAACAGCGCGATGCGTCGTATCACTCGATGATTCCTCCTTCTTATGCAGTCTGTAACTCTTTTTATCTGGGGAGTGTTACAGGACGATTACAAACTGGTGAATTTCTGATGAACACGGAGCGGACAACGTAAGGTTGCGACAGAAGTTGGGTTCTGAATTGATTTCGTTGGAAATTTCTCCGCGGCGCTTAGACTCGTTCGGTAAACATCCTTATGGCAATAACGATCAGCAGGATGGCAAACCCCTTCCTGAGGAGAGGGCCTGGCAGATGCTGCGCCCATTCCGCTCCGAAATAGCCGCCGATGGCAAATCCGAAAGCAACAAGAATAGAGGCCTTAATCTCTACGCTCCCAGCTTTGTAGTATTCCCAAAAGGCCAGAGCACCCACGGGCAGGAGCAATGCCCCTAGGGATGTACCCTGCGCCTTGTGTTGATTCATACCGAACAGGTAGACGAGAGCTGGCACAATGAGAACACCGCCACCAATGCCAATCAGTCCTGAAAGTGCTCCCGCCGCGCAGCCCAGAGCCAAGTAGAGTAGGTTGGTCATGCTGGCATCATAGACAGCGAAGACAAAAATTCAAACTCGGGACGAACCTGTTCAGTTCCGGATGGTGAGCGCGAGAAGCTAGTGACCGTAGTCGAGCCGGGCGATCTCGCGAGCAAAGAGGGGGTTATTGGGAAATTCGTCGCGAAGTGATGACAGTAACTCCCGCGCGTGCGGCTTATCTTTTTCACGCACGTAGGCGATGGCCAGCAGAATGCGCGCGAACGGCGCGAGATAGTGGCCGCGCTGCGCAGTGAGCTGGAGTTCAGCTATACCACGCTGTTTGCCCCCAGAGATCCCGCCCACACGCAGGATCCAGCGGACCGGAGCCGACATTGTGCCAATCACATACTGGCTGATGCCAGTAGCAACGTGGGCATCGTAACAATTGGGATCAACCGCGAGCAGTTGTTGGGCCCAGCCAGTCGCTTCCTTGGTGAATCGCAAGGAGGCAAGATTACGTTTCTCGATCATCGCTGCGTAATCGGCCTTCAAGCCGGCAGAAAGCGTCATGGCGAACAACCCATCACGATCCTTGGGATCTCTGGCTAGCCGCGCGCGGGCGAGAGTCTCAGCTCGCTGGAGGGCGGCATTGAACCGTTCCCGGGTTGTCGCGTCTGGCGCGACCCTCTTTCTGGACTTGAACGCGGCATCGTTTTCGTAGAACTGAGCCTCCAGAATTCCAAGGCGGTGGAACTCGGAAAACAACAACCCAGCAGCCTCGCTCACCGGGCCAACAGGATTGTCCGAATGCCCCTGTTCCCATGATGCGAACTCTTGTTGAGCCCGCGGAAAATCGAGGTTGTAGAGGAAGCGGAACCCGCGATCTAGAGATTGATCCGTTTGAGTTGTAGCCGATGCGGGCAGGCACAAGAAGAGTAGCGTGAGCAGCAGCGCTGTAGCTGGCCTCGCCATCTTGCGGCTTTTTCCGCGGTGAAGCAGGATTCCGGGTTCAAGCATTCGTTTGTCTTTTCTGAGAACTCGAAAATCTCTGAATTAAACTCAACTGTCAATACTCTTAATCTGTTTGCTTGGATGCAGAACAATCTCGCTGTGAATAGTCTATCGTAGGAAATTTGTAGAGCTGGTAAAGGATTTGTCATTTTCTGGCAAACTAAGGAAGTCTGAGGACAAGACCGAGTGAACGATCCAGCAATCCGCTATGCTCCGGGGTGGCCCGGAATTGAGCCACGATGGACTTCTAGTGCCAAATCGGGTGTCGGTACTGCTCTAAGCCGGCACAGTCGCGTGTGGTTCACCCTCAGCCACGGCATCCTGAATGAGATTTATTTCCCGCGGGTAGACCAGGCCTGCACGCGCGACCAGGGCCTGATCGTTACCGATGGCGCCAGCTTTTTCTCCGAAGAAAAGCGGCACTG
>WNEZ01035571.1_pt1 | contig 10190 bp, 7 predicted proteins | sample 5400521 | NCBI WGS metagenome assembly WNEZ01 (sample SAMN13153339, study PRJNA577476) | soil metagenome | isolation source: 120 cm saprolite under Douglas fir tree site 2 hole 1 replicate 1 | place: USA:California | collected 2015-04-18
AGCCGCAGCCGCGGGCGAGCGCGCGGATCATCGCGACGTGCTCGGCGTAGCTGGCGCCGCCGCCACCGAGCTCGCTCGGCACGGGTGCGGAGAAGAGCTTCGCGCTTCGCAGCGCGGCGTAGTTCTCGGCGACGAAGCTGTCTTCGGCGTCGTGCTGTGCGGCCCGGGTGGCGAAGTCGTCGCTGAGCTTCCTCGCCGTTGCCAGCCAGTCGGTCTTTGTTGGTGCGAGCGTCTCGGTGGTCATCTGATCCCTCCCCGGGCCTCTGGTTGACGGAAGCATGCCCCCGAGGCTGCCGGCGCGGAAGTACGAAAAATGGACTGACAGCCGGGGTAGGTGCTGGCACACTCCCGGCATGCACCGCTACGGCCAGTACTGCCCGGTCGCGAAGGCGGCCGAGGTGCTCGGGGAACGGTGGACGCTCCTCATCGTCCGCGACGTGATGGAGGGCGCGCATCGGTTCACCGATCTGTATGCCGGGTTGCCCGGGCTATCGCGGACGGTCCTGACCCAGCGGCTGCGGCTGCTCGAGCGCGAGGGAGTGATCGAGCGGCGCGGCGGCTCCGGCGGACGCGGCGAGTATTGGCTGACCAGGGTGGGCGAGGACCTGCAGCCCGCGCTGTTCGCGATCGGCGAGTGGGCCAGCCGTAACTACGCGCGGGAGCCCAAGCGCGACGAGCTCGATCCCACGGTTCTCATGCTCTGGATACAGCGCCACATTCGTGGTGATGCGCTACCAGGTGGCCGCGCGGTCTTCCGCTTCGAGTTCCGCGGCGCGCGACCGCCGCGCGCCTGGCTACTGATCGAGGATGGTGTTCCGTCAGTTTGCCGCGAGGACCCAGGCTTCGACTGCGACCTGGTCATCTGGACGGACCTCGTCACGCTGAACCGCGTCTTTGCTGGCCGCCTAGCGCTGAGTGCGGCGCTGCGTGACGGAAGCGTGCGGCTCGAGGGCGGAGCCGCGCACGCACGCGCGTTCCCACGCTGGTTCGGTCTCAGCCCGTTCGCGAAGACCGCGCGGGAGTCGTTCGCGAGCTGACCGCAGCATCGCCGGTGCTATGTTCGACCCGTGGGCGTCGTGTTCCTGTGCGATCTCGACAACACCCTGTGCGACAACGACCTCGCGCGTGAGCGCCTGACCGAGGCGACCGAGCGCATCCTCGGACCGGAGCTCTCGGCGGCGTACTGGGCAACATACGACGCCGTGCGCGAGGAGCAGGGGTTCGTTGACTTCCTCGAGACGCAGCGCCGGTTCCACCGGGAACATCCTGAAGTGCCGGAGGGGCCGCTCGATCGCGCGATCCTCGACTTCCCGTACGCCGACGTGCGCTATCCCGAGTCGCTGCGGGTCATCGCGGCGCTCCGCCAGATGGGCACCGTCGCCATCCTCTCGGACGGCGATCCGACGTTCCAACCGCTCAAGGTGGCCCGATCGGGCATCGCGGACGCGGTGGACGGGAACGTCATGGTCTTCGCGCACAAGGAGCAGCACCTCGAGGACGTCGCGCTGCTGTTCCCGGCCGACCGCTACGTCGTCATCGACGACAAGGCCGGCGTGCTCGCGCGCATCAAGGAGGTCTGGGGCGAGCGCGTGGGCACCGTGCACGTCCTTCAGGGGAAATACGCCGACGATTCCTACGACGGGCCGCGGCCGGACCTGTCGATCGCGCGGATCGGCGACCTGATCGGCCTCGTGGGAACACCCGACGCGCTCCAGGTGTTCGTTGAAGATGCGACCATGCGCGGTCGAACGACCGACACGACGTCGCGGAGGGTGCGATGACGATGACCAAGGAGCGGTTCGCGGGCGGCCTCACGTACGACGCGTACAAGGCGGCGATGACCAGCCGATCAACGTGGTCGTCCTCGCGGAGGATTGGTGCGGTGACGTCATCGCCAATCTCCCGGTCCTGGGCACGCTCGCGAAGGCCGTCGGGACGCTCGACGTGCGCATCTTCTACCGCGATCAGAACCTCGATCTCATCAACCGCTGGCTGAATCAGGGGAAGTACCAATCGATCCCGGTCTTCGCGTTCTTCGATGAGAGCTTCCGCGAGCTTGGCCACTGGATCGAGCGTCCGGCGTCGGTGACAGAGCTCCGTGCCCGCAAACGCAAGGAGATCTTCGCGTCGGACCCGGCGTTCGGCTCGCCCGACGCCCCGGTCGACCAGCTGCCCGAGGACGTCCGCACCCGGCTGCAGGCCGAGCTGCAGAAGATGCGTGAGGAGACGACCGACTTCGCCAACGCTGAAGTCCAGCGCGAGCTGCGTGAGCTGGTGGCGGCCGTCCCGGCGCGATGAGCGCGGTCAAGGTCAAGATCACGTATTGCGCCGAATGTGGCTATGAGCCACAAACGCTTGAGCTCGCGAAGGAGCTCATGTACGCCTTCGCGCACGATCTCGCCGCCATCGAGCTGATCCCATGGGAAGGCGGAACGTTCGACGTCCGTGTAAACGAGCGGCTTGTTCATTCGATGAAGCGCGATGGCGGGTTCCCTGAACCCAAACTTGTCATCGCGGCCGTGAGGAACGCACTAGCAGGCGTCCCGCCGGCCTGACCAGACGTTCGACCGCTTTACCTTCGGCCGACCTTCCCGCAGACTCCCGCCTCAGCCGACCCACACGCCGCCAGGCGTGTCGGTGGTTATGGAGAGGGAGGGCCCGGATGTCCTTGCCCGCGCATCGTCCCATCGCGTTGTTTGGGGTCTTCGCACTGGTCATCGCGCTCTTCGCGAACACCGCACCTGCCCGCGCTAACGCCGCAGGTGGCACGGCATACACGCTGCAACAGCTCGAGCTCGTCGGCGACACGAGCGTGGGTGGCCTCGTGGACACGAGCGGCACGCTCGTCGGTGATGAGACCGCTGATGTCGAGGGCAGAGATGACGGCTTCCAGCCACTCCGTACCACCTCAGGCGCATTCACCCCGCCGGCGACACTGACGCCGGGCGGACCGAACCGACGCCGCAGTCGCGCGCGACGTCGAATCCGGGCTTCACCGGCTTCAACGGGCTCACACACCTGGAGCAGCGGAATGCTGGCACGGGGGCGTACACCAACACGCAATTCAGCCTCGAGCCGCCCGACCAGGCGCTCTGTGTCGGCCGCGGGTTCGTCGTCGAGTCCGTGAATACGGCGCTTGCCGTCCACAAGACCGATGGCACGCGGATCGCGGGGCCGACGGCGCTGAACCAGTTCTTCGGCCTCGCGCCGTCGATCGACCGCGCCCATGGGAACAAGCGAGGCGACTTCACCAGCGACCCGAAGTGCTACTTCGACTCTGACACGGGCCGCTGGTTCCTGACCCTCCTGCAGGAGGACCCCGCGCCGAGCGTCCGCACGCACACGCTCATCGCGGTGAGTAGGACCAGCGATCCGACCGGCGCCTGGTTCACCCTGCGCGTGGATACCACGGATGACGGCCTCAACGGAACGCCGGCTCACGCCGGTTGCCCGTGCATCGGCGACCAGCCGCTCATCGGCGCCGACCACTATGGCTTCTACATTTCGACGAATGAGTTCAGCCACCGCGGCAACCCGCCGTCGCGCTTCAACGGCGTCCAGCTCTACGCGCTCTCGAAGTGGTCTCTCGCGGCCGGCGTGCTGCCGGTGGTCGTCCACATCGACGACCTCGGCGTCGTCGACGCGACCGACGTGTCGGTGCAGCCGGCGACGACCCCGTCGCATCGGGGCGACCGCGACTCCGAAGACGGAGCTGACGAAGAGGACAACGGCGGGACCGAGTACTTCCTCTCTGGTCAGTTCGCGTTCAACGACGAGGACCTCATCGCGGCATGGGCGCTCACGAACACGAGCTCGCTGAGCTCGGCCACGCCATCGGTCCAGCTCTTCCAGGCGGCTATCACGGTCGAGCAGTTCTCGCTGCCGATCTCCGTCCTGCAGAAGGACGGCCCGCGTCCCCTTGGCACGCTGCTCGGGCAGCCGAAGCCGCGGATCACGATGAACGACTTCCGGATGGGCCAGGCCGTCTACGCGAGGGGCCGGCTCTACGGGGCTCTCAACACGCGCCTACAGCCGACGAACGCCAACCAGGGCGGCCGCCGCGACGGCACCGCGTGGTTCATCGTGAAGCCGTCCTTCGACGACGGTGGCTTCCAGGCAAAGCTTCGCGCGCAGGGGTACGTTTCGCTCTTCGACGCGACCGTTGGCTTCGCCGGCATCGCCGTGAACCGAAGGGGCCAGGCAGCCCTCGGGTTCAGCGTCGTCGGTCTCAACGAGTTCCCAAGCACCGGATACGCGACGATCGACGAGAAGACCGGGACGGGCGATGTGCATATCGCCGCGATCGGCACGGCCCCAGCCGATGGCTTCACGGGTTATCAGCCGAACGGCGTGATCGAGCGCTGGGGTGATTACGGGGCCGGCGTCGCCGACGAGGATGGCAATCTCTGGCTCGCCAATGAGTACATCCCGAACGCGCCGCGCAACCTCAACGCGAATTGGGGCACGTTCATCAGCAGGATCACGCCGGCGAAGTAGCGGATGGGGCCCCGGCAGGCTGCCGGGGCCTCATACTTTGTCTGTGACCGAGGACGTCTTCCGGCGACCGCTGCGCGACCTCCGCGTTTCCGTCACCGACCGCTGCAACTTCCGCTGTGTGTATTGCATGCCGAAGGAGATCTTCGGGAAGGACTACGCGTTCCTGCCGCAGAAAGAGGTCCTCACGTTCGAGGAGATCGCGCGTCTGGTGCGCATCTTTGTCGAGCTCGGCGTTCAGAAGGTCCGGCTCACTGGCGGCGAGCCGCTCGTGCGACGCGATGTCGAGCGTCTCGTGGCGATGCTGTCGCCGATCGCGGACCTCGACCTCACGCTCACCACCAACGGCTCGCTGCTGGCCGCGAAGGCGGAGGCGCTGGCCGAGGCCGGTCTGAAGCGGGTCACCGTGAGCCTCGACTCGCTCGACGACGCGACGTTCAAGAAGATGAATGACGTCGACTTCCCGGTGCAGCGCGTCCTCGACGGCATCGCCGCGGCCGAGGCCGCCGGCCTCGCGCCGATCAAGGTGAACATGGTCGTGCGCCGCGGCCTCAACGAGGAGAGCGTCCTCCCGATGGCGCGGTACTTCCGCGGCACCGGTCACGTGCTCCGCTTCATCGAGTACATGGACGTCGGCACCTCGAACGGCTGGCGCCTCGACGATGTCGTGCCGGCCCGCGAGATCATCGCAACGATCGGCAAGGAGTTCCCGCTCGAGCCGGTCACGCCGGCATATCGCGGTGAGGTGGCCGGCCGCTATCGCTACCGCGACGGTGCGGGCGAGGTTGGCGTGATCTCGTCGGTCACGCAGCCGTTCTGCGCGGACTGCACTCGTGCGCGGCTGTCGGCCGACGGTAGCCTCTACACCTGCCTCTTCGCGACCCAGGGCCACGATCTGCGCGCGATGCTCCGCGGCGGGAAGACCGACGAGGACATTCGCGCCGCCGTCCTCGCGGTGTGGGCGGCGCGCGAGGACCGCTACTCGGAGCTGCGCTCCGCGGACACGAACGGCCTCAAGAAGATCGAGATGAGTTTCATCGGCGGGTAGAAAAGCCGATCACGCTCAGCGGCGTCCTGCCGGCCTCGCCAGCGCCTCGTCCAGCTCGCTCGCCAGACGCTCCGCCGCCGCCGTGTTGATCCGCAGGCGCTCGATGCTCTGTCGCGGTAGCGCTCCGTCGCGAGCTGGCTCACCGCGTTGACGAAGCGCTGTTTCAGCAGCGGCTCGGCCGTCGCGATGTCGGCGTCCCAGTGCGCCTTGATGGCCGCCCAGCCCGCATCACGCGTGTGGCGGCCCTGGAGGAGGGGGATGACCATGAGACCGCGGTCCTGCGTGCGGATGACCGGCGAGAAGATCGCCTCGGCCGTGCGCTCAGCAACACGTGGTTCCTCGAACGCGACGAGGGCCTGCCGGAAGCGGGCCTCCTCCTGCGCATCGCTCTGCTGCGCCGACTGCATGCGCGCGACGTAGCGATCCCAGAGTGCGCTGTCGCCGTCCGTCGCCGCGACGCTGAGGATCACGCCCGCGCCGTCGGGGTGTAGTGGCTCGGTACCCTCGAGGTGACGCAGGGCGCGGTCGAGCGCGCCGCGGCGCACGTCCTGCGCGCGCGCGTGGAACCCGAGCATGCCAATGACGCGGCCGCGCTTCTCGCGAGTGTCCGCGTCCTCGCCGTCCCGCGGGCGCCAGCCGACCTTCTCGAAGATCGGGCGGTAGAAGGCGTCGATGAAGCGCGCGAACGGTGCTTCGGTGCGCTCGCGCACCGCGTAGCTCGAGAGCCACGAGAGCGCGTCGGACATCGCCGCGACGACGGTGCGGTCCTCCTCGCCGGCGAGCGTGTCGAGGCGGCGCAGGAATGACGCGAGGCTCGCGCGGCCGGTGCGCGTGAGCGCCCACATGTTGTCGATGAGCGAGAGCCGTTCCTCGGGCGCGAGCTCGCGCACGCCCTCGTCGAGCAGCCGGTCGGCCGCGTCGTCGAGCTGCCAGCGGTAGAAGCCGCGACCGCCGGCGTTGGGGTAGACCCAGCGCGCCCCCGCGAGGCGCACCGTCGCGCCCGCGGCACGCAGCAGCACGCGTTCCTCGCGGATGCCGTTCGCCGTCCCGTACTTGAGCACGAGCGGCACGGGCCAGCGCTGCGACGATGCCGGCGCGTCAGGGTCGCTGTAGTAACGCGCCTGCGAGAGGTCGAGCTCGAGACCGCCGTCCACCTGCCGCGCTGCCACTGCGACGATCGGGTGACCGGGCTCCTTGATCCAGGCGTTCATGATCGAGGTCACGTCCTGACCCGACGCTTCGTCGAGCGCATGCCAGAAGTCGTCGGCCGAGGCGTTCGACTCCTTGTGGCGGTTCAGGTAGATGCGGACGCCGGCACGGAAGGACTCTTCGCCGAGGTAGTTCTCGATCATCCGGAGCACCGCGGCGCCCTTGTTGTAGGTGATCGCGTCGAAGCGCTCGGAGGCCTCCTCGGCGTTCCTCGCCTCGATGGAGATCGGATGGGTGGACGCGAGGGCGTCGAGGTTGAAGGCCGCGGTGTTGTCGGCGACGAAGTCGCGCCAGTACCGCCACTCCGGGTTGAGCGCGGCGGTGCATTTCTCGCCCACGAACGACGCGAACGACTCGTTGAGCCACAGGTCGGTCCACCAGCGCATCGTCACGAGGTCGCCCCACCACATGTGCGTGAGCTCGTGCGCGGCGGTGCTGAAGACGCCCTTGAGCGTGACGATCGAGGCGTTCTTCTCGTCCGCCGCGAGCAGCCGCGTGCGGTAGGTGATCGCGCCGGGGTTCTCCATCGCGCCCGCCTCGAAGTCCGGGATGCCGATGGCGTCGACCTTGATGAACGGGTAGGGGAGCGCTGTGTACTCCTGGAGCCATTCGACCGAACGCACGTGCGCGTCGCGCGCGTAGATGGCCTGCGCCGCAAGTCCCGGCGGGAGCCACACGCGCACCGGGATCTTCGACGGGGTCTTCGCCTCCGGCGTCGATTCGTACGGCCCGACCGTGAATGCGACAAGGTACGACGAGATGCGCACCGGCGTCTCGCGGAACTTGGTGCGGCTCCTGTCGTTGCCGAGGTCGTCGGTCGAGACCGGCGGCATGTTGGCGATCGCGGTGTTCCCCGACGGGTAGGTGAGCTCGAGCGCGAACCTCGCCTTGAACTCGGGCTCATCGAACGACGGGAAGGCACGTCGAGCGTCGGCGGCCTCGAACTGCGTCGCCGCGTAGCGCTCCTCCCCCCGCACCGAACGGTACAGGCCGCGGAGCGAATCGCGGATGCCGCCGCTCCAGGTGATCTCGAGTGCGTGCTCGCCCGCCGGGATGTCCTTCGCGAACCGCAGGACGGCGACCTGCGCCTCGTCCTGGAGCCGAACGTTCTCGAGCGTGTTGGAACCGTCGAGCGTCGCGGCGGCGATCTGCAGCTCGACCGCGTGGAGCACGATCTCGCGCGACGACTTCGCCGTCGTGATCGCGATGCGCTCCCAGCCGGCCGACGTCCATGTGTCGAGGTCGAGGTCGAAGCGGAGCTCGTAACCGCTCGGCAGCACGTCCTTCGACAGACGGAAGTCGCGGTCGTACTGCGTCACTGGTCCCTCCCCGGCGTCGTCGGGCAAGCCTAGCGAAATCCCGCCGGCGCCGGACTGGTACGGTGTTCCCATGCCCGGCGAGTACATCTTCACGATGTACCAGCTCAAGAAGATCGTCCCGCCGCAGCGCGAGGTCCTGCGCGGGATCACCCTGGCCTTCTACCCGGACGCCAAGATCGGCGTCCTTGGGGCGAACGGAGCGGGCAAGTCCACGCTTCTTCGGATCATGGCTGGCGTCGACACGGAATTCATCGGCGACGCGCGGCTCCAGGAGGGCCGGCGCGCCGGGCTGCTGGCGCAGGAGCCGCAGCTCGACTCGCACAAGGACGTCCGCGGCAACGTCGAAGACGGCGTCGCGGCCCAGCGCGCGGTGCTGAAGCGCTACGAGGAGCTCTCCGCGAAGTTCGCCGAGGAGCTCACCCCTGAAGAGATGGACAAGGTCTCAGAGGAATTCCAGAAGACGCAGGACCAGATCGAGGCCCAGGGCCTGTGGGAGCTGGACAGTCACGTCGAGCATGCGATGGACGCGCTGCGACTCCCGCCCGGCGAACAAGACGTGGCCACGCTCTCCGGCGGAGAGCGCCGCCGCGTCGCGCTCTGCCGGCTGCTGCTCTCGCATCCCGATCTCTTGCTGCTGGACGAGCCGACGAACCACCTCGACGCCGAATCCGTCGCGTGGCTCGAGCGCTTCCTCAAGGAATACAAGGGCTGCGTGGTCGCGGTGACCCACGACCGTTACTTCCTCGACAACGCCGCGGGCTGGATCCTCGAGCTCGACAAGGGCGCGGGTATCCCCTACGAGGGCAACTACTCCTCCTGGCTCGAGCAGAAGCGCAAGCGCCTCGCGGACGAGGAGAAACAGGAGTCGGCGCGCCAGCGAACTCTCTCCCGCGAGCTCGAATGGGTGCGCGCGTCGCCACGCGCCCGGCAGGCCAAGAGCAAGGCGCGTATCGAGGCGTACGACCGGCTCCTCGCGGAGGCCCCCGAGGAGCGCGAGCGCCAGCTCGAGATCGCCATCCCCGCACCGGCGCGTTTGGGCGACGTCGTCATCGAGGCCGACAAGCTGCGCAAGGGCTACGGCGATCGTCTGCTCTTCGACGACCTGACCTTCAAGCTGCCGCGCGGTGGGATCGTCGGCGTCATCGGACCGAACGGCGCGGGCAAGACGACGCTCTTCCGACTCATCACCGGCGAGGAGAAGCCCGACTCCGGATCCCTGCGCATCGGCGATACCGTGCAACTCGCGTACGTCTCGCAGTCGCGCGACCTGCTCGATCCGAAGAAGACGCTCTGGGAGGAGATCAGCGACGGGCAGGAGCAGATCTCCATCGGCGGTCAGCTGCGCAATAGCCGCGCCTACGTCGCCTCGTTCAACTTCCGCGGACCCGATCAGAACAAGAAGGTCGGCGATCTCTCCGGCGGCGAGCGGAACCGCGCGCATCTCGCGAAGCTCCTGAAGGCGGGCGGGAACGTGCTGCTGCTCGACGAGCCGACGAACGACCTCGACGTGGATACCCTGCGCGCGCTCGAGGACGCGCTCCTCGACTTCGCCGGCTGTGTCGTGGTCATCAGCCACGACCGCTGGTTCCTCGACCGCGTCGCCACGCACATGCTCGTGTTCGAGGGAGACAGCCGCGTGCGCTGGCTCGAGGGCAATTACCAGGCGTACGAGGAGCAGATGCGCAAGGAGCACGGCGCGGACTGGGAGCCGCATCGCATCAAGTACCGCCCGCTGATCCGTGCGTAGCGCCGTCGACCTCGTCGCCGTCCTTGCCGTCCTCGCCCTGCTCGCCGTTGCCTGCGGACCCGCCGTGAGCGCGTCGCCGTCGCCGAGCGCGACCGCACTCCGCTCGGCGAGTCCTACCGCGACGCAGACGGTCCCGGCGCGGCAGCTCTCCGCCGCGGAGGCCGAGCGGCTGGCGGCAGGCCGCGTGCGCGCGACGCTTGACGCCCTCAAGACGCGCGACGGCGCATTGCTCGCGATGGTCACGCATCCGACGAAGGGCGTCCGCTTCTCGCCGTATCCCTTCGTCAACGTGACGCGTGACGTCGTGTTCATGCAGGGCGATCTGGCGAACGCGTACACCGATCCGAAGACGCGCACCTGGGGCGTGACCGAC
>WNEZ01006596.1_pt1 | contig 10187 bp, 7 predicted proteins | sample 5400521 | NCBI WGS metagenome assembly WNEZ01 (sample SAMN13153339, study PRJNA577476) | soil metagenome | isolation source: 120 cm saprolite under Douglas fir tree site 2 hole 1 replicate 1 | place: USA:California | collected 2015-04-18
GCAGCGTGGCCGCCTCCGGTGTTTACCAGGTCTTTCAACTCTTTGCTGGGCTTGAAGAACGGAATCTTTTTGGCGGGGACTTCGACCCGTTCGCCGGTCTTTGGATTGCGGCCCACGCGTGGTTTGCGCTGGCGGGTGCGGAAGCTGCCGAAGCCGCGGATCTCAATCTTGTCGCCCACGCGGAGCGAGCGCACGATGCTGTCGAAGATGGTCTCGACGATCACTTCACTGTCCTTGCGCGTTAATTCCGCGAGTTTGGAGACCTCGTCGATCAGATCAGCTTTTGTCATACGCCCCTCAGTCGGTCGTGATTATATGTGATGGCGGCATTATAGGCCGCAATCCTGTATAAACTTCTCAAATTTCAGGGGTTTTGTGCAAGCGGCTTTTCCCTGCAAACCTGTTCCGGCCTGATCCCAGCTTGCGTTTCTTTCGCTCCTTCGGAGCTTTGATCGCGTCCCGAATCCTACCCAGGGCTTGCGCCCTGGGCTGCAATCTTGCGCCGCTCCGCGGCTTTGCCCGGAGCCGACTCTGGCGCCCTGGCCCTACTTCCACAAATAATAGAACCCGGTGTGCTGATCCAGCAGCTTCTCCCGGCTGGGCAGCCATTCGGAGACGTCCCCGAAGAGCAAATCGAGTACTGTCTTACGGTCCTTTTCGGGGTGGACGAGAACCGGTTTGCCGCTGATACCTACCGCCTTGGCGGTATCGTCCACCGCGGCCTCGAAGTCGGCGATCTGATCGATCATGTGCATGGAAAGGGCTTGCTCGCCAGTCCAGACCCTGCCATCGGCGATGGATTTGATGTCGTCCACCTTGGCATGGCGGCCTTCGGCCACGGCGCTGACGAACTGGCCATACATGTTATCGATCAGCGACTGCAGGTAGGCTCGCTCTTTCGGAGTCATATCGCGTGAAGGATCGCCGGTGCTCTTGTATTCGCCCACGGTCAGAACTTCCGGCTTGAGGTGGGCCCAGCGCATCAAGTCGCCGTAGTTGACCCACTCGGAAATCACGCCGATCGAGCCTACGACACTGCCGTTGTCGGCATAGATCTTATTGGTTGCGGAAGACACGTAATACGCGCCGCTGGCGCCGACGGTTTCAATCGCGGCCACAATGCGCTTCTTCTTTTCGTCGCGGACTCGCTTGACCTCGCGATAGATCTCCTCGGATGCGGCCACTCCGCCGCCTGGCGAATTTACATGAATGATGATGGCTTTAATGGAGTCGTCATCGCCGAACTTCTTGACCTGCTGTACCACCGTGCTGGGATCGAGGATGACGCCTTCGAGTTCGACCACACCGATCTTATCGCCAAAGCTGCTGCGCAGAGAGGCGCTTTCTCCTCCGGCGTGCAGGGTGAGATAGACCAGAAAAAATACTGCCATCACAAAGAGGAAGAAGGCCCCTCCTCCGATTACGATCCAAAGCAGAGTGCGGGAACGTCTAGTTTCTGACATAGCGGAGTGTTTAGTTTAGCACTGGAACGGGTTCGAAGTCGTAGTCCACTGTCGGCTCCCCGTTTCTGGCTTCCAGACTCCAGTTTTCAGTTCCCCAGTTCCCGGTTCGCAGTTTCTGCGGCAGCGGGTTCCAACTCCCCTTGACGTGCGCCTTGGGGCTTCGTAACATTGCGCGGCTTGATGGAGGCGAACCAGATGGCTGCATTCTGTGTGAGTTGTGGCAACCCCCTGACCGACGGAGCCAAGTTTTGTACGAAGTGTGGAGCGACCCAGCCTGCAGCCCAGGCAGCTGCTGTGCCAGGTCCCGCCCCGGTTCCGACCGCTTCCACGGGAAGCAGCACGGGCATGAAAATTCTTATCGGCGTGCTGGCATTTTTCATGTTCCTGATCCTGGTCGTGGCTGGAAGTTGTGTTTATATCGGCTACCGGGTCAAGCAAAAGGCCCACGAGTTCAGCAGATCGATGGGCGGGGACCAAAAGCCTTACACAGGCAGGCGGCAGCCCTGCGCCATGCTGTCGACCAGCGAGGCTTCTGTAGCTTTGGGCGAACCGGTTGCGTCCGTCGAGCAGCGCGGAACCACCATTTGCGAGTACACCTACGGCCCGGGCGGCGGCAAGAACTTCGATGTCGACTACGCATGGGAAGGCGGCGGCATCGCCATGGGGTTGACACATGGCGCCATGAAACAGGTCGCGGGGATGGATACGTTCACCACGCTGGAAGGCGTCGGCGACGAAGCCTACATGGCTGCGGGAAACTCTTCGTTGCTGATGCGCAAGGGCGACGTGATGGTCACCATCGATCTGCGTCAAAGCGGTATCAGCGCGGATGCTGCCCAGAAGATGGCTCGCAAGATCGCCAGTCACTTGTAGTCGTCACGGCGGCGAAGGAGCGAGTTTCCAATGGCCAGATTCTGCGGGCAGTGTGGCTCTCCGGCCGGGGATGTCCAGTTCTGCGGCAAGTGCGGCGCGCGCTTGCCGGGGACTGCTGCGGTGCCAGGGGTCGTCCCGCCTCCTTCCCCAGGCGCACCTCCTACGGTTACACCTCCTTCGGTTCCACCACCGAATCAGCCCGCTTCGCAGGGCAGCAGCGTGATCGTCAAGGTTCTGGTGGGGTTTCTGGTCTTTATTCTGCTGATCGTTCTGGCGGTGATGGGCAGTTGCGTTTATATCGGCTACCGCGCCAAGAAGAAGGCCGACGAAATCTCGCAGGCTTACAAGTCAAACAACCTGGACAAGCTAGCCGGAGCGCTGGGCGTGGGATCTTCGAGCTCGGACTCGGGATCCTCACGCGGATCGTCCGGTTCCGGGGGCTCTTCATCCACAACTTCAGCGCCGCTTTCTTTTCCAGTGTGGACGGGCTCGAGCGCGGGCGCTGAAGCTCGAACCAAGGTTCCTCTACGTCAGGGGCTTACGGTCGTTACGGCTGTTGCCCAGTTTGGCGGCGACTACGAGTCCATCAAGCAAGTTCAGCAGGTGAACGCGACTTCGATGCGCCTTTCCTATCGCGCCGACAACGTCCCCAATCCGCTCGAGGGTTTGCAGAAACTCACGGGCGAAAAAGCACCGAAAACCAGCGGTTCAATTTCCGGACAGCGTTTGATTCGCAAGCAGGACTTGCAAAGCGCTCACGATTACATGCAATGGTTCAGCCCGAATCAGCCTGAGGTTATGCCCGGAACCACGGCGATCAGCGTTTCCCGGGAGGTTCTCGCGGAGCTCAAAGATAAGGGCGAAACCCAATTCAGTTTCCGCGCGGGAGGTTTGAAAGGGATGGCGGGATCGTTGCTGGGCGCGCTGGGTCAGATGGCGGGCGGTGGAGCCCCCGGGGCGCCGAAAGAAGCGCAGGACCTGGCTGCCATGGGAAAAGAGGCATGCACGCTGAAACGGGCCGGAAACGGACTGGCTTCCTTTCCTGTGCTGCTCAACGATCAGCGGGTGTCGCTCCCGGCGGTGCATGCCCAATGCTCTACTGACAATGGAGTTGCCGACTTTTATTTTCTCGACGACCTCGACAATCCCTTGGCTCTGGCATGGAAACTGGGTGAGGCAGGGGATACGTTGCAGTTAGTGAAAATTTCCTATCCTCTCCAGCTTGAGGCTCAGTCGCCACGGGGGAGCGGAAGCCCGGCCAGTTCTCAAGCAGCTCCGGCAGGCAGCGGAGGCGGAGGACAGCAGATTGAGCAGGAGCTCAAGCAGAAGGGACAGGCGGAGGTCTACGGCATCTATTTCGATTTCGCCAGCGACAAGATCAAGCCGGAATCCGAGCCCGTGTTGCGCGAAATCGCCGACGCGCTCGACCACAATCCGGCATGGAAGCTTCGGGTCGAAGGGCACACTGACAATATCGGCGGTGATGATTACAATATGGACCTTTCGCAGCGCCGCGCCGAGGCGGTGAAGCTGGCGCTTGTGAGCCGCTATCACATTGCCGCAGGCCGGCTTACGCCCCAGGGGTTTGGCGCGACCCGTCCGAAAGAGTCCAATGACACGCTGGCGGGGCGGGCGCGGAATCGGCGGGTGGAGCTGGTAAGAGAGTAGGAAACCCAGTTGCCAGTTTCCAGTTACTAGTTGCCAGTTTCTGCACCAACGATTACTTTCAACGCCGCCCTCTCCACCGTTACCTCTATCGGTGTGCGGCACACATACTCTCCGTCCGCGTAGACGTCTGACGGTTTTTCGGTTTCTACCCGCAAACGCTCCGCCTGGAAATATTTGACTTCGGGGATGCCCAGGTGGCTGCCCGAATAGACAGAGGGGAATAGTCGTAGCAGGCGAGTTTTTGCCATGCTTGCCACCACGCAGATGTCGAGCTTGCCGTCGTCGAGTCGGGCGTCGGGGGCGATCCTGATGCCTCCGCCGTAGGCCGGAGCGTTGGCGAACGCGGCCACAACGGCTGGGCCGTCGTGGCGTGTAACCAAGGTGGCCAGTGCATCTGGCGGGGAAGCCCCAAGACGTACGACAGGAGGTTCGAAGCCCCACAGCGCAGGCAGAAGGCTGAGTGGGTAGCCGCCGTGCCGGCGAATCCAGCGCGGAAGTTGATTGGCGCGCCGTGCGATTTCGACATCGAGCCCTACGCCGCCGACGCAACAGAAGTAGTGAGGCGATTCGGTTGATGCCGATGCGCCGCTGTCCGTGTTCTCTGTGGCCGTCTGTGAAATCACCCCCAGATCGATCTGTCGCACATTGTTTTGACCGGAAGCGAAACTGCGCCACGCATGCATCGAGTCGCTGACACTGCGAAGCTTCAGTGCGCGGGCAAAGTCGTTACCACTGCCGCAGGGAACGACAAGCACCGGAAGTTGCAGATTGCGCAGTTGCGCAAGGTGTCGGTGCACGGTGCCGTCGCCTCCCAGGATCACAATCGCGTCCGCTGCACTCGCACTTGCAGGCAACCCAAGCTGCCAGCGCGCATCCGAGTTGCGTGCGAACCGATGCAGATGCTTGCTCGAAGAGCCCAACCCGAGGATGGCGGCAACTCGCATTTCGCCGCCCGAGATTAACAAAAGATAATCGATGAAACCTAGTACTGGACTGCTTTGCGCCCGCCCTTGGGCCAAAAAGTGCAATGCTTGGAAGAAAAAAATAGCTTTGCAGTAACCCGTCACGATTTTCCAGGGAAAAATCTGTAAGTAGTTGTTTGTAAACAGATTAGCGGAAATGCAGGGGGACGCAGTCACCTTCCGCGAAGAGGAATTGCCGACTTAGACCGTGATTTACGACCTTGAATTTATGCGCCAAAACAGGCATAATTTTTGTCCTGGCCCAACACTAACACCTTATTATCCCGCCACTTCCAAGGGGAGTCTCCAGTCATGCTTTGGCGAACTTGGGTAGCTGTGTGTTTGTTGACGTGTATCGCAGTCACTCTGATGGGTTGTGGTGGTGGGACGGTTGCGTCCCCTACGCCCTCTCCAACGCCAACTCCACAGGCAACGGCTCCCGTAATTATGACCCACCCCGCGAGTCAGGCTATTGCGCTGGGTCAGACGGCGACGTTCTCGGCTGCGGCGAGCGGCACCGACCCGTTGACCTACCAGTGGCAGAAAAACGGAACTGCGATTTCGGGTGCGGCCGCATCGAGTTACACCACGCCACCTGCAACCATAAGCGATAGCGGCGCCAAGTTCCGGGTGCTGGTCAGTAATTCCGCGGGCAGCGCGACCAGCAATGAAGCAGTCCTAACAGTGAACAACCCACCCCCAAACGTATCGACGGCTGACGTAGTGATGTACCACAACGATATCGCGCGCACCGGGCAGAACCTGAACGAAACCATTCTGACCCCGGCCAATGTCAACTCGACGACATTCGGCAAAATCCGTTCCTTGCCTGTGGATGGCAAGGTGGATGCCCAACCGCTCTACTTGTCCAGCCAGCAGAATATTGCCGGCGGAACTCACAATGTGCTCTACGTCGCCACCGAGCACGACAGCGTTTATGTCTTTGACGCCGACAGCGGCACCCAGTTATGGAAGGTTTCCCTGCTGGGCTCAGGCGAAACTACCAGCGACACGCGGGGATGCGACCAGGTCGTGCCCGAGATCGGGATCACGTCCACCCCGGTCATTGACCGAAGCGCGGGACCGCACGGGGTTATCTACGTCGTGGCAATGTCGAAGTCCGGCTCCACTTATTTCCAGCGCCTGCATGCGCTGGATGTAACCACCGGCGCGGAAGTGTTCGGCGGACCGCAGAACATTCAGGCTTCGTTCACGGGAACCGGGGACAACAGCAGCAACGGCAAGGTGATCTTCGATCCGGCGCAGTACAAGGAGCGCACCGCGCTCCTCTTGCTGAATGGAGTGCTGTACACAACCTGGGCGTCGCACTGCGACATTCGCCCCTACACCGGCTGGATCATGGCATTTAACCAGACGACCCTGGCCCAGACCAGCGTTCTGAACATTGTCCCCAATGGCAGTGAAGGCGCGATCTGGATGGCCGATACCGGCCCGGCCGTGGACAGCGCCGGGAACATCTACGTGCTGGTGGCCAATGGCGACTTCGGCACGGCCATGGATGCCAACGGATTTCCCAGCAATGGCAACTTCGGCAATGCGTTTCTCAAGATGTCCACCTCGGGCGGACTGGCGGTGGCGGACTATTTTGAGATGAGCAACCAGGCGGCGGAGAACGGCTCCGACGCCGATCTCGGCTCTGGCGGCGCGATCGTGCTGCCCGATCTGACGGATGGTTCCGGGAACGTCCGGCACCTGGCCGTTGGCGCCGGCAAAGACGGTCACATTTACGTGGTGAACCGGGATGCCATGGGCAAATTCAACTCCAGCAGCAACAACATTTACCAGGATCTGACGGGAGTTCTGGGCAACGGAGTGTTTTCCATGCCCGCCTACTTCAACAATACGGTCTACTACGGAGCGGTCGGGGACGCGATCAAGGCCTTCAAGATTACCAGCGCCAAGCTCTCAACCAGTCCCAGCTTCCAGAGCAGCAATAGCTTTCCCTACCCGGGCTCGACCCCCAGCATCTCCGCTAACGGCACCAGCAACGCCATCGTGTGGGCGGCGGAGAATGGCGGTACGGCGGTCCTGCACGCCTACGATGCCACCAACCTGCACGAGCTATACAACAGCAACCAGGCCAGCGGCGGACGCGACCAGTTCGGAACCGGCAACAAGTTCATCACCCCCATGATCGTGAATGGGAAGGTGTACGTAGGGACGACCAACAGCGTAGGAGTGTTCGGGCTGCTGCCGTAGCGATTAGTCTTAATTCAAGTATGGACCAGAGAAAAGGCAGCGCGAGAGCCGCGCTGCCTCCGTCTACTGCATTGTCCGTGCGAGAGCTCACTGACCGGTCGCGTGGAGGATCATCCGAGTACCGCTGTCCAGATGAACGTTGCTGGTGTTCGAACTGATTACCGAACCAGCGCTGGTTGAATTGGAAGCAGCGGACGAAAGAGTCAGGCCCGGAAGGCCTACCACGCCCTGGCTGGTTGAGGTCAGGCCGCCCGCCACACCCGCTCCCGCCGACTGAACTCCGTTCAGCGTGCCTCCCGCTGCGCTTCCGGCGGTGTTTACCACGCGCCCAGGCGTGGAAGTCACTCCGCCCAAAGCTCCACGAGTTGCGGATCCGGAGGAGGTTGCGGTTCTGGGCATGTTCTCATCGGCCATCGTCGAACCAGCCATCGAAGAACCAGCCATCGAATCGTCCATGGCCGCACTCGTCTGGGAACTGCCGATTGCCTGCAAGGTGAGCGCCAACGGCATCTGCGTGCCGTTTTTCGACACAGCGCGCTCGAAGGCGATTGCCACGTGAGATTCCTGCTGTCCCTTCTCTCGTGCCTGCACGTCGGTTACGTGGCCGACGATCTTCGATCCTTTGGGCAGGACGATCTGGCCGTTCGACTTCACGTCTTGCGTGGTCCTGGCCACGACCTCATCGCCCTTCTTGTTCTTGCGGGCATCGACTGGCTTGGTCAACTCGGCCTGGACAGTGCTGCCGGCCTGCAGTTGGCCGGCGGTTGCGGCCTGCGCTTGACCGTTCTTTCCGGAAACAGCGGTCTCCTGAGAGACGTTGGCCGAGGTATTCGAACCAGCCTGGACTCCAGATTTGTTGGCAGAAACCGAAGTATCCTGCGAAGCCGATGCGCCCGTTTGCATGTCGGCGGAACTCTGGGCCAGACACAGGGCCGAGAGCAAAGCTCCGGTCAGCAGTGAAGCAATGGTTCTGTTCATGTCAGGTTCCCCTTCGAAACTGTGAATTAGGCCTGCCACAAGGTAGCGCGCGGAAAGCCTCATAACATGCATTCATGATGCAGTCTGCGTTCCACGCGGTGGGTAGTGGCGACCTGACCTAACTGTCTCTATATATCAGTAATTTAGGAGGAAAGTACGGGCGGGGAGTGACGGTGGTAATCATGTAAAATCGGCGCGGTTTGGGGCAGGAGTTGCGCGGTCATCTTTGATCCAATCGGCGCACCGTCGCAGATCGGACGATCACGGGACCTCGCATTTAGTTCTGCGTGATCGACACTCTCTTCAACCTTCGTCCAACTCTGACTAGGATCTCCGCAGGCACAAACAATAGAACCTGCATTTGCGAAACCGGCTTACCTTCAATACTGACGGAATTCTGTCGAATCTTCCGTGCACCATCGCTTGCAGAATCAGCCAGTCTAGCTTCGGACAGGACACGATCTAGTCGCACAATGGCAGGTCTTTTACCGGGAGGAGCTTCACCAAGAACCGTCTGTAAGTCCGGGAAGGGGTAGTACAGGTTGTCGTCGAAATCGTCGGCATCCCGAACAAGAACTGACTTGAGCTTCACCGCAGCGTCTTGTGGAGAAACGGCTCTTTCTGAAATAGGAACTTGCTCCACCGTTTCTGGCGCTTCATCTTTCTGAAACTGCTTCGCCCAGTCTTCCCCCGCCTTCACCGCCGCGTCTGCCGAGTGGAAATCGGTCACGATGCGCCGCGCAAGATCTTTCTTTGCATCCATCGGGTGCGACTCGCGTTTCATCTTTTCAATTTCCGGAAGCTGCACGTCCGTCAGCAGCTCGTAGTACCTCCACATCATGGCGTCGGAAATGGACATTACTTTGCCGTACATCTCCAGCGGCGGCTCATTGACGCCGATGGCGTTGCCCAGCGACTTCGACATCTTTTGTACGCCGTCGAGGCCTTCGATGATGGGCGTGGTCAGCACCACTTGCGACTCCTGGCCGTAGGCGCGTTGCATTTCGCGGCCGACCAGCAGGTTGAATTTCTGGTCGGTGCCGCCCAGCTCGACGTCGGCCTGGAGCGCGACCGAATCGTATCCCTGGACCAACGGGTAGAGCAGTTCGTGCATGGCAATGGGCTTTTCTTCCTGAAAGCGTTTATGGAACTCTTCGCGCTCGAGCATCTGCGAAATCGTGAACTTGGCGGTCAGGCGGATCCAGTCGGCGGACTTCATCTTGTCGAACCACTCGCTGTTGAAGCGGGTCTCGGTCTTCGCCTGGGAGAGAATCTTGAAAACTTGCGCCATGTAGGTCTTGGCGTTGCGCATGATTTCTTCCGGGCTGAGCGGCGGACGAGTGGCGGAGCGTCCGGTGGGATCGCCAATCATGCCGGTAAAATCGCCGATTAAAAAGATGACGGTGTGACCGAGGTCTTGAAAATGTTTGAGCTTGCGTAAGAGCACGGTGTGGCCGAGATGGAGATCGGGCGCGGTGGGATCGAAGCCGGCCTTGACTCGCAGCGGTTTTCCGATGGCGAGAGACTTCTCCAGCTTGGAGCGAAGCTCGGACTCTTTTACGATCTCGGCAGAGCCCTTCTTTATGTAGGCGAGTTGTTCGTCGACGGGGAGGAACGTGGGCATAGGTAGAGATTATAGCGGCGGGAACGACGATTGCAGATTTCAGATTCTAGACTTCAGATTTCAAACCCTTAACTGTCCGCAACGAGGTGACGAACATCGAGACCAGCTGATTCGCTTCATCGAGCGGCATGTTGACCTGGTCTGGCCGCGCGATTTCGGCATCGACGAGAAGTTCTAGCCAAAGAAGCGTCTCATCTGCTTCTTCGAGTACCAGCCCAAGCTTAGAAGTGAAGTCGGCCGTGGAGCGAGCCCGGCAGACCGCACGGTAGTTCGCGGCCACGGAGGTTGCGGAGCGCAGCAGTTGGCGGGCGATAATGCGCGCTTCCGGACTCTGCGGCAATGTGCGAGATAGACGAATGATGACGAGGGCCAACTGCTTGGTACGATACTTCATCGCCT
>WNEZ01008927.1_pt1 | contig 10187 bp, 10 predicted proteins | sample 5400521 | NCBI WGS metagenome assembly WNEZ01 (sample SAMN13153339, study PRJNA577476) | soil metagenome | isolation source: 120 cm saprolite under Douglas fir tree site 2 hole 1 replicate 1 | place: USA:California | collected 2015-04-18
TTGGCGATGTCCATGGTGTTGACGCCATTTTTTTTCTGGAAGGCGTCGCTGAAAACGACTTCGTGCATCGAGGGCAGGGAATAGGGCAAATCGTAAACGCCTTCGAGATGCTTGCGGATGTAGTTAGCGTTGAGCACCGCGTCTTCCGTGGCCTGCCGCACCCCGGGACCGTAGGCGAGAATGTAAGCCAATGCGCGAACGAGCACCCCAAAGTTTCCGTTGAACGCTTTCACTCTGCCGATCGAGTCTGGCCGAACGGATTCAAGGGCCAGACGCCCGCCTTCTTTCTCGACAAGGATCGGCACGGGGCGGAAGGGCTCGAGAATTTTCTTCATTGCCACGGGACCGGCGCCGGGACCGCCCCCGCCGTGCGGCGTTGAGAACGTCTTGTGCAGATTGAGGTGCATGACGTCGACGCCCAGATCGCCGGGGCGCGTGATACCCGTGAGAGCGTTCATGTTCGCGCCATCCATATAAAGCAGCGCGCCTTTGGCGTGCAGAATCTCCGCGATTTCCGGAATCCGTTGCTCGAAAATGCCAAGGGTGGAGGGGTTCGTGATCATCAAGCCCGCAACGTCCTCCGTCACAAGGTCCCGCAATTTGTCAACGTCGATCTGGCCGTGCGATTCCGACTTTATGTTTTCGACTTCGTAACCGGCGATAACGGCGGTGGCCGGATTGGTGCCGTGCGCGGAGTCGGGGATCAAAACTTTTTTCCGCGGGTTGCCCTGTTTTTGGAGATACGCGCGAATCAGGAGCAGCCCCGTCAGCTCTCCCTGTGCGCCGGCGGCGGGTTGCAGAGTAATCACGTCCATGCCGGTGATTTCGAGCAGGCATTGTTCGAGCAGGCGCAGAATTTTCAGGCAGCCTTGGGAGATTTCCTGCGGCTGGTAGGGATGCTCGGTGGCGATGCCGTCGAGACGTGCGACGAATTCATTGACGCGGGGGTTGTACTTCATGGTGCAGGAGCCCAGCGGATACATGCCCAGGTCGATGGCGTAATTCCACGTCGAGAGGCGAGTGAAGTGACGGAGCACCTCAATTTCACTCACTTCGGGAAATCCCTCGATGCCTTCGCGGCGGTAGCTGGTCCCAAGAGATTTCGCGGGATCGGCGGCGGGAACGTCGAGGGGAGGCAATTCGAACGCGCGCTTTCCCGGAGAGGATTTCTCGAAGATCAAGCCTTCGTTTTGATTCGTGTGGCGTGATGCTTTTTTGATTTTGTCGCTCATATTCGCAAATTGTTTTGCAGGGGCGCCCAAGGGCCACTATAAGGGCTGCTCCAGAGTCCGTCGCAACGCGGACGCGAAACGTTCGATCTCCGCGCGCGGAGTCGTTTCCGTAACGCACACCAACGCATGCTTCGTTAGTTCCGGATAGGACGTGCCAAGCACGAACGGCCCGATAATTTTTTCGCGGAGGAGATGCGCGTTGACGATTTTGACGGAGCGCGGCAGCTCGACTGTGAATTCGTTAAAGAACGGCGCGCCGAAGGCGCGACGCACTCCGGGGATCTTTTCGAGCTCGCCGAGCGTGAATCGGGCCTTTGACAAATTCTGCGCGGCCATTTCGCACAAGCCTTCCTTGCCGAGGAGAGTAAGGTGCACCGTGGCAGCCAGCGCGCAAAGCGCCTGATTCGTGCAAATGTTCGAAGTGGCCTTTTCCCGCCGAATGTGCTGTTCGCGCGTGGCGAGCGTCAAGACGAACCCGCGGCGGCCTTGCGTATCGGTCGTTTGTCCGGCGAGACGGCCCGGCATCTGCCGCACAAACTTGTCCCGTGATGCGATCACGCCGGCAAACGGTCCGCCGTAGCTCGGAGCCAAGCCAAAGCTCTGGCCTTCCATGGCCACGATATCCGCCTCCGCGGGGGGGCGGACGAGTCCGAGCGAAACACCTTCCGCAATGGAGACCACCAAGAGCGCGCCGGCAGAATGTGCGACATCTGCCAAAGCAGAGACAGGCTCGATGACGCCAAAGAAATTCGGCGATTGAACAACCACCGCGGCAACGTCGTCCTTGAGCAAGGCAAGGAGTGCTTTTTGATCCAGAGTCCCGCTGGGCGAATAAGGAATTTCTTCGACGTGCAAACCGGAATTCTTCGCGTAGGTTTTCAGCACGTCGCGATATTCCGGGTGAACCGAGCGGGCCACAAGCACACGCCGGCGGCTCGTCAGCCGCTCGGCCATCAGGACGGCTTCGGTTGTGGCGGTCGAACCGTCATACATTGAGGCGTTCGCGACTTCCTGACCGGTGAGCTGGCACATGAGCGTCTGAAATTCGAAGATGGCCTGCAGCGTGCCTTGTGTGATCTCCGCCTGATATGGAGTGTACGAGGTGAGAAATTCCCCGCGCTGGATAATCGCGTCCGTAACGACCGAGCGCAGATGGTTGTAGACACCGGCGCCAAGAAAGCTTGTATAGCCGCAGGAATTCTCTGCCGCGCGGGCCTTGAAATAGTCAATCACCTCGGCTTCCGAAAAAGGCCCGGGAAGTTTGAGGGCTTGGCGCAGCCGGTAGCGTTCGGGAATACTCGAGAACAACTCATCGATTGAACTTACGCCGATGGCGGCCAGCATTTCCTGCCGCTCGGCGGGGCTCTTCGGGAGGTAGCGCATCAGGCTGAGGCTTCCTTGCCTTTGTCCGCGACGTAGGCCTCGTAGGCGGCGGCGTCCATAAGCCCGCTGATCTCTGCGGGCTTGGCAAGGCGGATCTTGATAAGCCAAGCCGCGCCATGGGGGTCGGTATTTATCTTTTCGGGAGAATTCTGAAGGTCGCCGTTGGCCTCGACGACTTCGCCGGAAGCCGGGGCATAGATTTCGCTGACGGCCTTCACCGACTCAACGGTGCCGAACGATTTCCCTTTTTCCACTTTCGCGCCGACCTTAGGGAGCTCGACGAACACCACATCGCCAAGTTCGTGCTGAGCGTAATCGGTGATCCCGACAGTGGCCACGTCACCCTTTACATCGATCCATTCATGTTCTTTGGTGTAGCGAAAATTCGCCGGATAGGGCATCAGACCACTCCTTCTTATTTATCAAGCTAATCTGGAAGCTTGCGGTGCCGCCGCTTTCTTCGGCCGCTTGTAGAACGGCGTCGGAACCACTTGCGCCTTGCACTTTTGCGCGCGAATTTCAACGTAGATCGAGGTTCCGACAGCGGCCATCGCCGGCGGCAGGTAGGCTAACGCAATATTTTTTCCACGCGTGGGCGAAGGAGAACCGCTGGTGATTACTCCGATTACCTCGCCAGCTTCGTTGCAGCAGCGGTATTCGTCGCGCGCAATGCCCCGGTCGATCATCTCGAGCCCGACCAGTGTGCGCGTGAGCCCATCGGCCTTTGCGCGCTCGAGCGCCGCGCGGCCGATGAAATCGCCTTTTTCCATCTTGCAATAGCGATCCAGCCCCGCCTCCCAGACGTTGATCTTGTCGCTGATTTCGTGCCCGTAGAGCGCCATCTTGGCTTCGAGCCGCAAAGTGTTCCGTGCGCCAAGCCCGCAGGGAATGATGTTGAATTCGCGCCCAGCTTCCATCACCTTCGACCAGATGGCTTCGCTGGTCGCTGCGTTCGAAGGCACGTAGATCTCGAAGCCATCTTCGCCGGTGTAACCAGTGCGGGCGATCAGGATGTTTTTCAAGCCGCAGAGCGTTCCGTGCGTGAACCAATAATTCTTGATGATGCTGAGGTTTGCGTCCGTCAGTTTCTGTACCACGTCCACCGCACGCGGTCCCTGAATGGCAAGTTGCGTGTAGGCGTCGCTCAAGTCTTCGACGGCGCAGTCGAATCCTTTGGTATTGGCGCGTACCCAGCTGATGTCTTTCTCGCGCGTTCCGGCGTTGATCACCAGCAGAAAATCATCCTCACCCAGCCGGTGCACGATCACGTCATCGACGAAAGTGCCTTCCGGGTAAAGCAACGCGGAATAATGCGCCTGTCCGATGGCCAGCTTCGACGCGTCGTTCATGCTGATATGCTGCACGGCGGCAAGCGCGCCACCCGGCGCCCGTCCGCTGCGAATGCGGATATCGCCCATATGGCTGACGTCAAAAACGCCTACGCTCGAGCGCACCGCCTTGTGTTCCGCAATCAAGCCGCCGCTTGAGGGATACTCGACGGGCATGTCCCAGCCGCCGAAATTGACCATCTTCGCGCCCAGCCGGCGGTGCAGGCCGTTGAGCGGCGTCTTGCGCAGTTCGGTAATAGGAGGAGTCGTGACGGATTCCATTCCGTGTGCTCAGGCAGAAATGGATACTAACATGCGCACCGATAAGCGTCAAAGAAGCGTGGATTATTGGTAGTGGTACAGTTTGAATTTCCCGCCCATTGAATCGGCTATCGGCCCATGTAATCATTGGGGCATGGCGAAGCGCAAGAGCGAAGACGTAAACGAGATCGCGTTCCGAGTAGTGAAGCAATCCATCTCGGAACCCGTTCCAATAACAAGAACTAAGAAGCGCAAGAATCCCGCAGCGGTAGCGCTGGGGCGGCTAGGCGGCCTGAAGAGCGGTAAAGCTCGGATGGAAAAACAAACACCCGAAGAACGCCGCCAACAGGCAAGCAAGGCCGCCAGAGCGCGGTGGCATAAGTCCGCTTAGGCGGACTTTGCCGCTTTCGCCCCACCGTTTGTTTCCTTTGCTTCCTCGGCTTCGTTTGAGGCCTCTTCTATCTCTTCACTCAGAGTAGTTTTCCGTTTGTAGTTTGGATACCACTCCGCAAGGCCCCAATCGCCCTTCATGTTAACGATGTCCCCGACCTGCTTTTCTCGCCGCCGCAAAACAGCGTAAACGGTCTGATATTCGCTTCGCGGCAATCCACCTTGCTCAAGAGCATCAATAATGGATTGCGTGTCACTCTTCTTTCGCGTCATGGTGAGATACTTCTTAGTGGCATCGGGAATGCTCATTTTCAGAAAAGCATCATGCGAAACCTTGCCACTCGGCCCGCCACCAATCGGTGCGGTGCCTCCCATCGCCATGATCTGCCGGATACCGTCTGCGGTCGCCTGCAACTTGGCGATCTTATCTTCAATGTCGGCAAGCACGGCTTCGTAATTGATTGGTTCTCCCATAAATCCTCACTTTCCGCTGGAAATCAGTGCTTTTTGATGCTATAAAGGAATTGAACGATGTGGGGGAGGCCCGCACTGAAACCGCCCCCACACCGTATCGCCTAGGGACTTTCGTTAACCCTTCGCCCTTTCAAGGGGCGCGTTCATCTCACAAGATCACCGCCTTGCTGCCGGTGGGTTTCAGGGAAGTCAGCCCTGAGATTCCCCGGCGGTTCCATTATATAGCAGGGTCGCCCGTAGAATGCAAGTCCCCGCCTACTTTATTTTTCTCTTGACATATGCCAAGCGCTTTGGCATAATTCTGACATTATGAACAAGCTCACAACAGCGAAGCGGGCACAGATAGTCTCAGCAATCGTTGAGGGGAATTCTCTCCGCGCCACCTCGCGCATGACTGGCGCGTCAAAGGTCACGATTCTCAAACTGTTAGCCGATCTCGGCAAAGCCTGCTCTGAATACCAGGATAAGGCGCTGCGAAATCTGACCTGCAAGCGGATTCAATGCGATGAGATTTGGAGCTTCTGCTATGCGAAGGACAAGAATGTGCCAGCCGACAAGCGCGGGCAGTTTGGTTTCGGGGATGTTTGGACGTGGGTTGCGCTATGCGCCGATACCAAGCTCGTCGTAACGTGGGCCATCGGGACGCGGGGCGCTGGCACAGCTTATGAATTCATGCACGATCTGGCTGGGCGGCTCGCAAATCGCGTGCAACTGACTACGGATGGCCACCGCGTCTATTTGCAAGCGGTGGAATCGGCATTTGGTTCTGAGATTGACTACGCGATGCTGGTCAAGCTCTACGGGAATGATTCGGAATCAGAAACGCGCTACAGCCCTGCGGAGTGCATTGGATCCCGCTCCATAGCAATTACCGGGAATCCTAGGCCCAAAGATATTTCTACCAGTTTCGTCGAACGCCAGAACCTCACCATGCGGATGCAGATGCGGCGTTTCACGCGACTAACCAATGCGTTCTCAAAGAAGGTGGAGAATCACGGTCACGCGATTGCCCTTCACTACATGCACTACAATTTCTGCCGCGTCCATCAAACTTTACGCGTTACCCCCGCGATGGAAGCAGGAATAGCAGACCATGTTTGGAACCTAGAAGAGTTGGTGGGATTATTGGAGAGAATGCAAACTGAGGCAGCGGCATGATCTCACAGGCGCAACTGTACGCCCTAGGTGTTGTCTGGGTGGGTGGCTGGGGATTCCTGTTCTTTACTTATCCCGCGCTTGTGTGTCGGATTTTCAGAGTGAAGAATCCCACGCCGAAGAGGCTCAAACTCATCAAAATAACGGGAGCCGTTGAGTTGGCCATCGTCTTCACTGCTTCTGTTTTATGTGCAATTTTTGGTTTTCGCTGAAACTGTACCACTACCGGATTATTGGCCTTTTCCGTGACACGAAGGATTCGCAATCGCTCAAGAGCAACGCGCACTGTCGCGCAGTTGCAGAATCGCCGCCGGCCGCCGATGTTCGCCTTGCCGCTTTCCACCCGCGTCAGGTACAGTTTTCCAGGAGGCTGCCATGTCCGGTCCTGTTGTTTGTATGCAGTGTGATAGGGCGGAAAACTACTGTACGTGTGAAAAGTACTGCACCATTTGCAAGGGGCAGCAAAACGTCAAGCTGTGCGCGGACGGCTTATACTACTGCCCCGACTGCCGGGAAGCATGTGATGTCCCCTTAGCGAATGTCCGTGCGAATTGATTCAAAAATCATTGAATTGCAGGTCGACCCCGATGAGCGACTGGCGGCGGCTGTCGGCGGCGCGGCTCGTTACCTCGCCGATGCGGCCGGGCTCGGAATCGAGGCGGTCGTGCAGATGCAAAAGGCAATCGTCTCCGCTTGCCAGGAAGCCTTTGAACATCTGGCCGGAAATCACCCGCATTTGGAAGTAACCCTGACGCGATACGCCGACCGGATCGAAGTCGCGCTGGCGTACCAAGGAGGAGCGGCTCCCGCCGTCGGTCTGGACCGGATTGCGGGCATGGCACAAGGGTTGGGAATATGGTCTTCGGCTGGAAGCGTTCTGAGCGGTATCGACCGCGTTCAGTATGAAGCGAAGGGCGGCAGGACCGTGACGCGGCTCACGAAGTATTTGGGCCGTGCTCCTCACATCGTGTAGAGAAACACGGAAGAGAAAAAAGCCGGAATCGATTGAGAGTCAGACTCTCCCGAAACATTCGCGGAGCATTCTTCAAAAAATCTACATTTTGAAAGCGAAAGTGTTGTGCTTGATGAGCGAGGTCATCTGGTCGTCGCTGAGGGACATCCTCAACGTGACGCGGTCGCCTGCAGGAGTGACGCGCGCCTGGTCGAGTAGCTGAGCGAGCTCCGGGTTATCTTTTTGCGCCTGGTAGCGCTTATACAGGAAACCCGCCTGCAGCAGTTGCCCGAGCGTGTTGGCATCCTCGGTCGATCCACAGATGGCCTGAATTTTTGCGTCCAGCCCGCTGCTTGTCTCCACATTGATAATCGAATTCTGCATCCGGGTTACGAGCTTGGCGGCTTCGGGAAACTGCTCGATCTCCGGAGCGAGCTGCCGGATCGCAAGCCTGGTGTACGCCGGATTGGTGACCATCCAGACTACGCCACTCCCGTTGGCTTCGTTGATCAGCGGGAAGAGCTTTTCATTGCGCAACAGGCTATCTTCGCCCCCGAACCGAATCTCGATCATTCTTTCCAGCACGCTGCGATGTCCAAACGCTGCGGTGCTTGAATCAATGAATAAGAAGAAGAGGTCGTTGGCGCCCGCCCCGGTACCGAAGGCGTACAAGGTGTAACCGTGGGCTTTGAAAGTCGGCAGCTTTTGCCTTTTGAAGTATGCTTCAGTCGAATCGGGAGTGAAGTTGCCGAGCGCGATGCCGGCGATCTGTTCGCCGGCCGGAAGCACGTCTGATCCGGTTCCTTCGCTTTTCGCATTCATGCCTTCCGCCACCAGGGCCCAAGCAATCTCGTCGACCTGCGTATTCGGGTCAACCCCCGCAGAGGCAAGAAACTTCTCAAATTGCCGGAAACGATCGGGCAGCACCTGCTCTTGCAGTTGCGGAAACCATTTCAGCGTGCGGGCCTTCTTCAGGTCGGCATAGGCAAATTCCCCCACGTCTTTGGGGAACAGGCCGATCATGTCCGCGCCGAGTCGGCCGGCGCGGGCAGGCTTCGGCAGAGCCAGGGCCAGCGCCAATAGGACAAGAACAGCCGCCAATTTGTGGGGCAGGGAGAATACCGAAGCCAGATTTACGCCTGATTCCGCTGTCAGTCTCATGCGAGACTCCTTTCCGAGTGCTGAGTGAGAGTTGCGGTTACGCTTTTGCTGTTTGCGGGGCCCTTTGCAGGCGCTCACTCAGCATAGCTACTTTCACTCGCATTTGATCCACATAGGCCGCGTCTTTAATGCCGTCGAGATTGATCTCGACATTCGCGAGCGCCCCACGCGCTCCGGCAGTGGCCATCAAGCGCGCCACCTCCAAGTCTGAGCGCATGGATGCGGCGGCGATAGTCTCCAGTTGTCCGAGGCGTTCGAAAAGCGCAACGGCACGCTCCGCCACCGTGAGAGGAACCTCCGCCGCGCCGCGCGCGGCCTTCTGAATGGCTTCCTCCCGCCGTGACGTTTCCTGCGCGTCGCCCGCGGGCAGTTTGAACGCCGCGATTACGGCATCGTAGGCCGCCGCGTCGCGGTCAATCGAAGCAGCAAGCTCGCTGGCGTCTCCGCGCAGTGCGTCGAGGGCCTCGGAAAGTCGATCGACAAATCCGGCTTGAGATTTTTTCTTGCGCGAGAGTCCGGCAACCATTTGTCCAAGAGAAGCCGCCAGCGCGCCGGCGAAGGCCGAGACACTCCCGCCTCCCGGCGAACGGCGCACCGCCCAGCGCCGCGGCCAGCTTGTTTTCGAACACTTGCTCCGGCGAGAAATTCTCCAACTGCAGGAAAAAGTCTGCTGCCATTTCGATGGCTTTTTTGGGGACCAGGCCGACTATTTCACTTCCTACCGGCAACACGCCGTAGCGCGCCGCTTCGCGCTTCACGATTTCGTAGACGCGATGCATTGGAGTCTGCTCGAAATCGGTCAGGTTGATGGAAACCTGCGCCAGGTTCCGCGCCTTTAGTTCCACGCCCATCGACTTGACGTAGCGCAGTCCACCGGAGGAGAAGCGGATAGCTTTGGCAATCTTGTTCGCTATGCCAACATCCGGCGTATTGAGGTTGACGTTGTAAGCGATGAGAAACTTCCGCGCGCCCACGACGGTCACTCCTGCCGTGGGATGCAGTTTCGGCTCTCCCACGTCCGGCTGGCGGTCGTGATTGTGCTTCATTTCTGCGCGCAACCCTTCGAACTGCCCGCGGCGGATATTTTCGAGATTGACGCGGTCGGGCCGTGTCGCCGCCGCTTCGTAGAAGAACACCGGAATTCGGTAACGTGACCAGATCTCGTTACCGACGCGCCGCGCCAGCGCAACGCAGTCTTCGAGCGTGACCCCTTCAATGGGAATAAATGGCACTACATCGGTCGCGCCCACCCGAGGATGTGCGCCGTTATGCCTGGTGAGGTCGATCAACTCCATCGCCTTGCCAACTCCGCCTAAGACCGCTTCTGCGACGGAATCCGGCTCTCCGGCCAAGGTGACAACGCTACGGTTGTGATCGGCATCCATCTTGCGGTCAAGCACGTAGACGCCCGCGACGCTGCTCATGGCCGCGACAATCGCAGCGACCTTGGCTGGATCACGTCCCTCGGAAAAATTCGGCACACATTCAATCAGTCGTTTCATTGGAATCGTGATGCGCGCCCCTCAATACTCCATCATAGGAGATTTCCACCCTGGGCGGCCACTCGTTCCCTCTCCAGGTACACCAGAATCGAAACGCGACACCCCTAGGCTTCGGTTGTTTCTCCGTTTCGTTGAAATCTGTGACTTGCGTGAAGGTGCGTGGGAAAGTGAAAGGCGGTCGTTCAGAACGCCAGCAACAGGCGCCTCGGCACTGCGGGCGTTTCACTTTGGTGGGGGCTTGATGAATGGGCTCGGCGGAGGATATCTCTTGTCCATTTGTTTGGCCGCAAAAGTGGTCTTCGCATTCGTTGGCGGCGCCGCGGCAGGAATCTTCTTGTCCGCTTGCGGC